>Ga0316188_10001366_pt1 | contig 11516 bp, 8 predicted proteins | sample Phiworburrow1_MG_FD_204933 | JGI IMG/M metagenome (GOLD analysis project Ga0316188, IMG submission 204933) | Coastal sediment microbial communities from Maine, United States - Phippsburg worm burrow 1 | ecosystem: Environmental > Aquatic > Marine > Coastal > Sediment | place: USA: Maine... | reverse complement strand
AGCGAACAGCGGCATCGAGTTCGACGTCGAGCCGATCGCTCCACCGGTGTTGACCGCGGTCGGCGCCGGCGTGCCGTCGCCTGCCGCACTGGAACCGGCGGAGTCGAGGGCGATCGTCTGGGTGTAGTACGTGAACGTGTCGTCGGTCAGGGAGCCGACGGCGTACACCGTGAGGTTCTCGCCGGCGACGACGGCAACGGTGGGCACGTCACCGATGGGGTCGCCACCGGTCGGGGCGATCTGCGCGCCGGCGATCTCTCCGGCTGGGAGCACGAGGCTCTGCGCCTCACCGTTCGACAGGTTCTCGACCGGACGGGCATCGCCCAGTACGACGTCGACGGCAGGGGCAGCCGCGGTGTGGACCACCGTGAGGCGACCGGATCCGTCGGCGACCGCCGCGGTGTCGTTCTGGAACGGCGTGATGGTCGGCGTGCCGTCGGCATCGAGGTGCGCAACCACGGTCCAGTTGCCAGAAGCCGGAACGGCGAACTCGGCCACCGGTCCGATGGCGACGTCTTCGGTGCCGGCGACGCGGACTTCCAGGTTCGCCAGCGTCTGGCCGGCGAAGGAGCTCAGGTCCTGCATGTCACCGGGAGCAAACCCCGGAATCACGACGGCACCGTCGACGACCACGTCGACGGTGACGCCCGGAATGCCGTGGAGCAGCATGATGCTGGCCGGTTGCTGGGCGCTGGACGAGCCGGCGGGGACGGCCAGGAGCGCGGCGGCGAGCGCAGCGACTCCAGCGAGGATCTTCTTCATCGTAGGTCCTTTCGGATCACGCCATGGGACGTTCCCACGGTCGGATGTTCTACGACGCTGCGCCGGATGCGGATGACAGTTTTCGTACTCAATGCCCCGACGGGCTGGACTCAGCTGCCGGACGGCGCCAGGAAATCCGCAAACCTCCGACCCTCGCGGGCTCGCAGCGACGCGTTGACGCGTTGGCGTTCGAGGATCTGGTCGAGCGTCTTCGCTCCCTGGTCGATCGGATGGGACGCGAAGAACGCTGCGGCGTCAGCGACGAGCTCGGGGGTGTTGAGCAGCTTGACGGCATCGACCATCCGGACGATCGTGTTCGCCGGAAAGCGCTCGTTGGCGGCGTTCCAGTGGTCGCAGACGAACGCCCACGCGACGTGACCGTGGCGCCGGTTGGCGATGGCGCGGTGGAGCAAGAACGGTGCATTCTGGGTCTTGACGGCCGAGGTCATCGCGAACTCGCAGGTCGCGAGCACGAGTTCCTCATCGCCGAAGTCGGCCAGCGCATACAGATTGCGCAGCTTCTCCTGTGGGGTCGCTGCAGTCGAGAACCCCTCGCGCATGCGGTCGAAGGTGTCGACATCGCCCGTTGCCGCGACCACGCTCGTCGCGGCGGCCGCCAACTCGGGATCGACCGACGTCGGGTCGGCACTCACCGCGTCGAACAGCTCGCGGCTGCGGGCCTGGATTCCGGCGTCGTCGCCGAGCACTCCGAGCGCACCCGTGAGCATGCCGCGCAAGGTGCCGATGAGCCCGGCCTCGCCGGCATGGGGCTCGCCGAGTCGGGTGAGCGCAGGGCCGACGAGTGCTCTGACACGCCCCTGGAACGCATCGTGGGCCGGACCGTCGTCGAGGAGTCGGTTGAGCCCTCGCAACGAGCTGACGATCGCCTGCCACACGGCATGCTCGCGTTCTTCGGCGAACACGTCGAGGAACTCGAGCATCTCCGATGCGCTGAGCTGGCCGGCGACGGTCGCCGCCCAGGCGTCGTCGACGAGGTTGTACCGCTCGGACGTCGTCAACTCCGCCAGGACATCGCCGTCGAGACGGCGGCGCAAGGCATCGTCGTAGCTGACGCGGTAGAAGCCGCTGCCGCCGGCGTTGACGACGACCGGTGCATCCGGTTCAGCGAGCGCAGTGATGGTCTCGGCGCCGTCGAGGAGGAGGATCGTCGTGGTGGCGCCGTTGCGGATCTGGATCGGGATCGCCCACCGTGCCGTGTCGTCCTGCTGCGTATCGGCGTTGAGCCGGAAGCGGCGTTGCCGAAGGTGGAGACCAGGGCGTCCTTCGTCGTCGACGAGCGAGGCGCAGACGAGGGGGTAGCCGGGCTGCCAGATCCACGAGTCCATGATCCGTCGAACCGGAGATCCGGAGGTCGCCTCGATCGCATCCCACAGATCGTTCGTCTCGGTGTTGCCGTAGACATGGGTGCGCAGGTAGTGGCTCACACCCTCACGGAAGCGGTCCTCGCCGAGATACTGCTCGAGCATGCGCAGCAGGGCGCCGCCCTTCTGGTACGTGAGCACGTCGAACATGCCGTCGGCATCAGCCGGCGATCGCACCTCGAACTCGACGGTCCGAGTGCTGTCGAGGCCGTCGACCTCGAACGCCGCAGTGCGTTCGATACCGAACGACGTCCAGCGTTCCCAGTCCGGCCGGTAGGCCTCGCACGCAGCAACCTCCATGAACGTCGCAAACGCCTCATTGAGCCAGATGCCGTTCCACCAGCGCATCGTCACGAGGTCGCCGAACCACATGTGGGCCAACTCGTGGGCGACGACGTCGGCGATCAGCTGCTGCTCGTTCTGCGTGCTGGTCGCCGGGTCGATGAGCACCAGGTTCTCGCGGAAGGTGATGCAACCGAGGTTCTCCATCGCGCCGGCTGCGAAGTCGGGCAATGCGACGAGATCGACCTTGTCGCTCGGATACGCGATGCCGTAGTAGTCCTGGAACCAGCGCAGACAGAACGCCCCCACCTCGAGTGCCGACGAGGTGAGGTGCCCCTTGCCCGGGACGTGCACGACCCGGATCGGGGTGCCTTCGACATCGACGGGGTCGGTCATCTCGAGACGACCGACCACGAAGGCCACGAGATAGCTGCTCATCACCATGGTGTCGGCGAAGCGAACCACGGTGCGTCCGTCGGCGGTGGTCCGCTCGATCTCGGGGCCGTTCGAGATCGCGGTCAGGTCGTCGTCGACATCGAGGGTGATGCCGAACACCGCCTTGAACTCGGGTTCATCCCAGCACGGGAACGCGCGACGGCAATCGGTCGCCTGCATCTGCGTGGTGGCGATGACCTGCTCGTTGCCGTCGGCGTCGACGTAGGTGCTGCGGTAGAATCCACGCAGCTTGTCGTTGAGGACCCCGTCGAACCCGATCAGCAGACGGCAGGTCCCCACCTCGAGCGGGTGCTGTGGCCGTACGATCATCCGCTCGGTCGTCTCGTCGAGTTCCCACTCGGCGGCGACACCATCGACGCTGCAGGCGTTGATGTCGAGTTCGGCGGCGTTGAGCACGATCTCCGAGCACGCGGAGTCGACGGTGAGGTCGATCTCGACGGTCCCCGTGAAGGTGGCGGTGTCGAGCATCGGCCGAAGCCGGACGCCGTAGTGGCTGGGGCGGATGGCTGTGGGGAGGCGGTAGGGATCGATCGCTTCACTCGAGGTCACAGTCATCGCCCGGATCGTACCGGTAGCGTGGTCGACCGTGCCCGACCTGACCCGACGGTTTGCCGACCGTTCGACCGACGAGTCGAGCCGTGCCAGCCGGTTCGACGTCGTCGGTATCGGCAACGCGCTCGTCGACGTCATCGCCCCGACCGATGACGCATTTCTCGAGGCGTACGGCCTCGTCAAGGGATCGATGACCCTGATCGAGACCGAACGGGCGGTCGAGTTGTATGCCGCGCTCGATCGAGCGGTCGAGATGAGCGGCGGGTCCGCCGCGAACACCGTGTGCGGCATCGCCAGCCTCGGCGGGAGCGCGGCGTACATCGGCAAGGTCGACGGCGACGATCTGGGTGACGTGTTCGGCCACGACATGCGTGCGCTCGGGGTGACCTTTCACCGCCCGCCGGGCCGTCACGGCACACCGACGGGCCGCTGCGTGATCGTCGTGACACCCGATGCGGAACGCACGATGAACACCTATCTGGGTGTCTCGAGCCTGCTGTGTGTCGACGACCTCGACGAGCAGGTGATCGCCGACGCGAGCGTGCTGTACATGGAGGGCTATCTCTTCGATCGCGAGGACGCCAAGGCGGCATTCCGGCGCGCGGCCGAAGTCGCGCACGCCCACGACCGGATGGTGTCGCTGACGTTGTCGGACTCGTTCTGTGTCGACCGGCACCGCAGTGACTTCCGCACGCTGGTCCAGGACCGGGTCGACCTGCTCTTCGGCAATCATGACGAACTGCTGTCGCTGTACGAGCTCGACTCCTTCGACGATGCGGTCGCCGCGCTGCGCGAGGAGTGCGAGTTCGCCGCCATCACGGTGGGAGCCGAGGGTTGCGTCATCGTCACACCCGACGAACTGGTCCGGGTCCCGGCCGTGCCGGTCGAGAAGGTGATCGACACCACCGGTGCCGGCGACCTCTTCGCCGCCGGATTCCTCCACGGTTGGACCCAGGGTCACGATCTGCACACGTGTGGGCACTACGGGTCGATCGCCGCCGCCGAGGTGATCAGCCACGTCGGGCCACGGCCGCTGGTCGAGTTGCGTAGCCTGATCGGCGATGGGTGACAACGACCAGAACACTGCCGACGGCCTCGTCGTCGATGAACTCCTGACGACCGCCAGAGCGTGGCTCGCAGCGGAGCCGGACGCCGACATCCGCGACGAACTCGGTGCGGTGATCATCGCTGCCGAACGCGGCGACGCGGCAGAACTGAGGGCGCGCTTCGGTGGGCGCCTGCAGTTCGGGACGGCCGGGCTTCGGGCCGCCGTCGCTGCTGGTTCGATGCGGATGAATCGGCTGGTCGTTCGCCAAGCCGCGGCCGGGCTCGGGCAGTGGTTGCTCGAACGTGAGGCCGATGGGACCATTCCCGATGCGGCCCGCCGTGGTGTCGTGATCGCCCATGACGCGCGCCGCAAGAGCGATCTCTTCGCCGAGGACACCGCCTGCGTGCTCGCGGCGATGGGGATCCGTTCGATGCTGCACCCGGGTGTGCAGCCAACGCCCGTGCTCGCCTGGTCGATCACAGGGTTGGGCGCGGCCGCCGGCGTGGTGGTCACGGCGTCGCACAATCCGCCCGCTGACAACGGGTACAAGGTGTACCTCGACACGGGGTCGCAGATCGTGTCGCCGGTCGACACCGAGATCTCTGCCTGCATCGGCGGGTTCGATCCCCTGACGGTCGACGTCGCCGCCGCCGACGATCCGCTGATCGAGCGCCTCGACACGTCGTGGGTCGATCGGTACGTCGAGTTCACGCCGTCGGTCCGCCTGCGCCCCGACGTTGCGGGAGTGCCTGTGGCGTACACCGCGATGCATGGCGTCGGGGGAGCGGTGTTGTTGCGGGCGTTCGAAGCGGCCGGGTTCGATCCGCCGTTCGTGGTCGCCGCCCAGCAGGAGCCCGACGGCACATTTCCGACGGTCGCGTTCCCCAACCCGGAGGAGCCGGGTGCAATGGATCTGCTGTTGGAGACCGCACGGTCGTGTGGCGCCTTCGTGGCGCTCGCCAACGATCCGGACGCCGATCGGTTGGGGGCGGCGATCCCGCAGGCCGACGGATCGTGGCGGAGGCTCACGGGTGACGAGATCGGCTGGTTGTTCGCCGACCACATCCTCGCCAACACCAGCGGTGCCGACCGGCTGGTGGTGACCACGCTCGTGTCGTCGTCGCTGCTCGCGCGCATGGCGGCAGAGGCCGGTGTGCACAGCGAGGAGACCTTCACCGGCTTCAAGTGGATCGGCAAGATCGCGACCGAACGGCCTGACCTCCGGCTCGTCCTCGGCTACGAACAGGCGCTCGGCTACCTGGTCGCGCAGCGACCACTCGACAAGGACGGGATCACGGCGGCCGTGCTGATGGCCGAGATTGCCGCAGTGGCGGCCGCTGACGGCGTGACGTTGCAGGACCGTCTCGATGCGATCGCCGAGCGATTCGGTCGCTACGTGACCGCCGAACTCTCGGTCAAGATGCCCCCGGCGGAAGGCGCCGCCTGGGTGGCGGCGATCGAGGCAGACCCGCCGACCGAGGTCGGTGGCCGAGCGGTGACGGCGGTGACGTCGTATCCCGAGGCGAACCTCGTTCGTCTGATGCTCGAAGGCGATGTCCGCCTCCAGATCCGACCCAGCGGTACCGAACCCAAGGTCAAGCTCTACGCCGAAGCGGTCGACCTCGAACGATCCACCGTCGATGCGCTCCTCCGAGCGCTCGCCAACCCCTGACCGGTCAGGCGGGCGTGCCGAACTGGCGGTCGCCGGCGTCGCCGAGACCGGGAACGATGAAGGCGTGCTCGTTCAGACGATCGTCGATCGCCGCGGTGACGAGGTGGATCGACAACCCGGCGGCCTCGAGGGCGGCGATCCCCTCCGGTGCGGCGAGCGCACACACGACCGTGACCGGTGAGGGCGCTCCACGCGCGAGCAACAGTTCGATCGCGCTGATCAACGACCCGCCGGTCGCGACCATCGGGTCGAGGACGATCACGGGCCGTCCGGCGAGCGACTCGGGCAGCTTGTTGACGTACGGCTCGGGCTGGTGCGTCTCTTCGTTGCGGGCCATGCCGATGAAGCCGATGTCGGCGTTGGGCAACAGTTCCTGGGCAGGCCCGACGAATCCGAGGCCTGCGCGCAGGATGGGCACGACGACCGGTTGTACCGCGATGCGTCGTGCGGGCGACGTGGTCAGCGGCGTCTCGACGGTCCCGTCGATCGTCGGCAGGTTCCGGGTCGCCTCGGCGATCAGCAGCCCACCGATCCGTTCGAGGTTCTGACGGAACAACGCATTCGGCGTCTCGCGGTCGCGGATCTGGGCGAGCGCGTCCGTGCACACGGGATGGTCGACGAGCGTGATCTGGACGTTCATGTCAGGCCTCCCCGAGCGACAGCTCGGACTTGAGAATCGAATACCGGGGCTTGATCACACCGTTGATCAGCTTGAGCCGCTCGGGGAACGGAGCGAACGACGACTTCATCGCGTTCACGGTGAGCCATTCGAAGTCGTCGAGTCCCCACCCGAAGGCGTCGGCGAGCTTCTGCATCTCCTTGGTCATCGAGGTGTTGCTCATCAGCCGGTTGTCGGTGTTGACCGTGACGCGGAAGCGCAGGCGGCGGAGCATCCCGATCGGATGGTCTGCAATCGAGGGGACGACACCGGTGTTGACGTTCGACGTCGGGCACAGCTCGAGCGGGATCCGGCGGTCGCGGATGAATGTGGCGAGGCGACCGAGCTTCTCCGTGCCGAGCCCTTGACCCGGATCGATGTCGTCGACGATGCGGACCCCGTGGCCGAGCCGTTCGGCACCGCAGAACTGCACTGCTTCCCAGATCGAGGGCAGACCGAACGCCTCGCCGGCGTGGATCGTCGAGTGAAAGTTCTCGCGGTTCACGTACTGGAAGGCGTCGAGGTGGCGCGACGGCGGATAGCCGGCCTCCGCGCCGGCGATGTCGAAGCCGACGACCCCGGCATCCCGATAGCGGACGGCGAGCTCGGCGATCTCGAGACTGCGTGCGGCCGTGCGCATCGCCGAAGCGATTGCGTAGATCGTGAGGTCGGTGTCGGCCGACCCGCGGCGAAAGCCGGCGAGCACGGCCTCCATCACCTCGTCGAGCGTGAGGCCCTTCTCCGTGCTGAGCTCGGGCGCGAAGCGCACCTCGGCGTAGACGACGTCGTCGGCCGCGAGGTCCTGAGCGCATTCGTAGGCGACCCGTTCGATGGCGTCACGGTCCTGCATCACTCCGACGGTGTGGGCGAACGTCTCGAGGTACAGCACGAGGTCGTTGCGCTTGGCGCCCCGGTTGAACCAGGTGGCGAGGTCGTCGACATCGGTGGTCGGAAGATCCTTGTAGCCGTACTCCTGCGCGAGTTCGATCACGGTCGCCGGGCGAACCCCGCCGTCGAGATGGTCGTGGAGCAGCGCCTTGGGCGCCCGCTGGATCAGTTCGGCCAGAGACATGGCCACACGCTATCGACCGTGACGGTGGTGTCTCAGCGAGCGTCCGCGAGCGCCCGCAACGGGAAGTCGTCGGGTCGTTGCAGCCAGTTCCACGACGGGTAGGCAGCCGAGTTCGAGATGCAGTGCAGCGAGTAGGCGTGGCGGCTCACCCCCGAGCGGTTCACGCCGCTCCAGTGCGGCAGGCGTCCGTGGAGGACCACCATCGTGCCGGCGCGCACCTCGAGCGGAACCAGCGTGTCGCCGACCGGCGGTGGTGCCGGCATCGGAGTGTGGTCGAGGGGCTCGAAGATCGTTCCGTCGTCGGTCGCATTGCGCTTGAACACCTGCCGAAGCGGCCCGAGATGGCCGCCCGGTTCGGCCCACAGGCATCCGTTGTCCAGCGTCGCATCCTCGATCGCGAACCAGAATCCGGTCACGGTGATCGGGTCGGTGTAGAGGAAGGTGGCGTCCTGGTGGCATCCCACCTCGCCGCCGATGCGGGGTTGCTTGAAGATGTACATCGACTGCAGTGCGAGGGCGTCGGCCATCCCGATGTCGGCGGCCACCTCCGCGATGTCGGGGTTGTAAGCGAAGCGCCCGAACTCGTCGTCGAGGTCGTGCTGCGCGTGGCCGATCTTGTTGATGCTCAGTTCCTTGGCCTGGGTGAGCTCGCCGTCGGGCCCGAACGCCTCCTCCTCGAAGAAGCACCACGTGCCGGATCCACTCGCGAGGAACTCTCCGTTGGAGCTGCGCTCCTGTTCGTTGGTGGTGAACACCGACCGCTCCTGCGACGGTTCCCATGCATCCACGATCGCCAGTGCCCGTTCGCGAAGCCGCCGGCACGCCTCGAGCGACACGAAGTCGGGCAGGACGAGAAACCCGTCACGGTGGTAGGACTCGATCTGGTCGACGCTCAGCACGATGCGATGTTAGTGCTGGTCGGCGGCATGACGTTCGGCTCGCACCCGGACCTGATTCCGGTGCGACGTGTCACTCGGTGACGTTGACGGTGGCGACCATGTCGGTGTGCAGGGCGCAGAAGAGCGTGTAGGTGCCGGGCTCGTCGAACGTGACGGCGAAGTTGGTCCCCGGAGACAGCAGCCCTGAGTCGAATTCGTCGAGCCGAGGATCTCCGGGTGTCCCGGCGGTCACGGTGTGCGGCACGGCGTCGACGTTGTTGAAGAACAACGGCTGGCCGACGCTGACGTCGAGCTTGCCGTTGTAGAGGAAGTCGCTGATCAGTGACTGCTGGGCCCCGGCGGGGAAGTCCGAGCCGCGGACCTCGCGGGTCTCCAGGATCGTGTTCGCGTCGGAGACGGGTGCGATCGTCGAGTTCCACATGCTGAACACACCGAGTTGGTTGTCGTGCTGCGGGTCGACCCACGCGTGGATCATCCACCCGAGCGCCGCCGAGAAGTTGCCGCCGGCCGCCTCGCACTCGCTGCGGGGGACGAAGGTGTCGCGTCCCTGCGAGTTGCCCCGGCAGAGGTTGTAGTGGATGTGCCAGTTGTCGAGCGGTCCGGCGAACGTCTCCGGATGCTGGTCGCCGATCACGGCCGGCGGGATGATGAACGACGTTCCGACGAGTTGCATCGGCTCGCCCTGCCATGCGCCGTCGACGCACTGTCCGACGGGACCGTCCGGCACCTGGCCGTCCGCCCGGGCGTAGAGCAGGATCTCCGGCCGCGCCGGATCGAAGCCGTCGCCCAACCATTGCGGTTGGTAGAAGTGCGATCCCATGTTGGGTGTCTGGATCTGGTCGCTGACGAACCCTTCGGCGCACGCGGAGTTCACGTCGCGGTGAGCCTCGGCGAACGCGCTGAGCGTGTCGAGTTGGTCCACCAATTCGGTGAGTTCGGCAGGGGTCATCTCGAGCGCCGGCGGGATCGGTGCACCGGATTCGGCGAGCGCCTTGAGCTCCAGGTATGAGCAGGGGAGCGCCTCGTCCTGGCAGCGCACCGTGCCGGTCAGCGGGCCCTCGACCAGGGTCGGCACGACACCGCTGGAGTTCTCGCGGAACACGTACCGGGTGTAGCCGGGCGCGCCGCCGGCCGAGAACTTCAGCCCGGCGGGGAACTGCGCGTCGGCACCGACCTGGTCGAATGCCGCCGCTTCGGCCACGTACGCGTTGACCTGCTCGATCGTTCGGGCCTCGGTCGGATCGATGGTCGTGGTCGGTGTCGCGGTGGTCGGCGCCGTCGGCGCCGGCGGGTTGGTCGACTCCGTGGTGGAGGCGGCGCTTCCGGAGTCCCCGTTGCCGGAGGAACAGGCGGCCACGACGAGGCACGTCGTGACAGCCGCGATCGCGAATCGTCCTCGTTTGCATCCTGTCGGGGTCATGCGCACCAGGTCACCGTAGTGGTGCGGCAGATCGCATGCCGGGTCGCATCCGAAACGTCACGTTTGACCCGGCACCGTGTGACGGTGTGCGGTGGTCAGGGGGTGTAGGCGGGGGTGATCGTCTCGGTGACGATGCGGCGCCGGGTGTGCATCGGCGCGAACGATGCCATCATCGCGTTGACGGCCAGTCGTCCCATCTCCTCGTTCGTGAGGTCGTGGGCGGCGGCGACGGCGAGCAACTCGCTCGATGGTCGGACGTTGCTCATCAGCCGGTTGTCGGTGTTGAGCCCGACGCTGAACCCGGCGCGCAGGAACGGGCCGACCGGATGATCGGCGACGCTCGGCACGGCACCGATCTGCACGTTGCAGGTCGGTGCCATCTCGAGGTGGATCTGGTGGTCGAGGACGTACTGGGCGAGCGGTCCGAGCGTGAGTTCGTCGTGAGTCGGATCGACGAGGCTCGTGTCGGCGCGCAGGCGGACGCCGTGGCCGATGCGATGTGCTCCGTGGGCGAGCGCGTCGGAGATCAATTCCAGGTCGGGCGGCTCACTGGCATGGATCGTGATGTTCAGGTGCGCGGCGCGGGCGAACGCCAGCGCCTCGGCATGGAGCGAGGGCGGGAAACCCGTCTCGGCACCGGCGAGGTCGAACGCGACCACCTTGTCGTCCCAGGCTCGCAACCGATCGACGAGTTGGGCGACCTCGAGCGATCGGTGCTCGGTGCGCATCGCGCAACAGATGGCGTTGACCGTGATCGTGCGGCCATCGACGGCTGCTGCGGCCTCGCCTCGGCGGAATCCGTTGGTCACCGCCTCGACGACGGCGTCGAGCGGCAATCCGTCCTGCTGATGGAGCTCGGGGGCGAACCTGACCTCGGCGTACACCACGCCGTCATCGGCCAGGTCGACCGTGGCTTCGTAGGCGATCCGTTCGATCGATTCGCCGGTCTGCATCACCGCGAGCGTGTGTTCGAACGTGGCCAGATACTGCAGGAGGTCGCCGGTCTCGGCACCGCGCGTGAACCACGCCTGGAGGTCGTCGGGATCGGTGGTCGGCAGGGTCCAACCGATCGCGTCCGCGAGCTCCAGGATCGTGGCGACCCGCAGACCGCCGTCGAGGTGGTCGTGCAGCAGGACCTTGGGGAGCTCGCGGGCCTGGTCGAGTGTGATCATCGACGGTCGCGCGCGTTACTGCATCCCCTTGAACCAGGGGATGCCTTCCTCGGCGGGCGGTCGGAGTCGTTGCGCTCCGATCGACACGGCGATCAACGTGACGACGTAGGGCGTCACGAACACGAGCTGGTTGTTCGGCGA
>Ga0316188_10001365_pt1 | contig 11521 bp, 6 predicted proteins | sample Phiworburrow1_MG_FD_204933 | JGI IMG/M metagenome (GOLD analysis project Ga0316188, IMG submission 204933) | Coastal sediment microbial communities from Maine, United States - Phippsburg worm burrow 1 | ecosystem: Environmental > Aquatic > Marine > Coastal > Sediment | place: USA: Maine... | reverse complement strand
GCAGCGACGCAATCTTTGAGGGGGCCGCCCGGGCCCAGAGGACGGTGCTGGAGTACAGTGTCGACGAGGCCGTCGTGGCAAGCTCCGGTGACCTGCTGCGCAAGAGCCTGGAGAATGTGCTGCGCAATGCCCTGGGTCACACCGCGCCCGGCTCTGTCGTCGAGGTGAACCTGGAGCAGACACCGGATCACTACCGGGTTACGGTGACCGACCATGGCGGCGGTGTACCAGAGGCGGAGCTGGAGAAGATTTTCGAGGCTTTCTATCGCACCGACACCGCCCGCTCCCGGGACCACGGGGGTTACGGCATGGGCCTGGCCATCGCCAGGCGCGCCATCGCCCGGCACGGCGGCCGGATATGGGCGGAAAATACCGGCACCGGCCTCGCGGTGGTGCTGACCCTGCCCCGCCAGGCCCCGCCCGACCCAGGTGACAGCACTGCCAGGGTGTGAAAACATCGCCTCCTGGCCCAGCTTGCACACTGCTACCAACCGCGGAGACAAGCCGGCGCCGGCGCCCCAGCCTATACGCCCACCAACCCCGCCCTGGGCCCTGTTACGGCCGTCCCGGTCATAGCCTGGATCTGCTGCATGAAGTGCCAGGGTGCCAACAGTGGCTCCAGTTCCGCCGCCGGTACCGGCTTGCTGAACAGGTAGCCCTGGATCACATGCGCCCCGTTGTCGGTGAGAAAGCGGTACTGCTCATGGGTTTCCACGCCTTCTGCCACGAGTCGCAATTTCATGCTGCGGGCCATCGCGATGATGGCGATCACCAGGCTGGCATCGTTGTCGCTCTTGTCGCACTCGATCACGAAACTGCGATCGATTTTCAATTCATCGAGAGGGAAGCGGCTGAGGTAGCTAAGGGACGAGTAGCCGGTACCGAAATCATCAATGGAGAGACTGACACCCATATCCTTGAGCTCCGCCAGGGCCCGTATCGTGGCGCTGGCATCGTCCATCACAACACCTTCGGTCAGCTCGAGCTCCAGTTTTGACGGCTCCAGGCCGGTCTCCCGCAGAATCTCTTTCACGCTGCGTATAAAGGCCGGGTTGAACTGGAGTGCGGAAACATTCACCGCCACCTTGGGCAATTTCAGACCGCTGGCTTCGAACGCCTTCATCTGGGTGCAGGCCTCCCGCAGGACCCATTCGCCGAGCGCGCCGATGAACCCCATCTCCTCCATCAGGGGGATGAACCTGAACGGGGGTATCATGCCCTTTTCGGGATGTTGCCAGCGCACCAGGGCCTCGGCACCCACTACTGTGCCGTTGCGCGTGTCCACCTGGGGCTGGTAGTGCAGGATAAACTCATTGCGCTCCAGCGCCCGCCGAATATCCGCTTCCAGCTGCAGGCGGTCCACGCCCGCCGCGTCCATATCGCTGTGGTAGAAAAGGCAGTTGTTCTTGCCGGCCGCCTTGGCGTGGTACATGGCCGTGTCCGCAGCCTTGAGCAGGCCGTCGACATCATTGGCGTCGCCGGGAGCCAGCGCAATGCCGATACTGGGGGTGACCACCAGTTCATGCCCGCCGATGACCATGGGCTGGCTCAGCGCATCGAGCAACCGATGGGCGACCATACCGGCGGATTCGGGGCAGTCGATCTGGTTGAGTACCACCGTAAATTCATCACCGCCCAGGCGCGACACATCGATCCTGGGACCGGATTCGACATAATGCGCCACCACGTCGCTTTCGCGCACACAGCCGGACAGGCGCGCGCCGACCTCCCGCAGCAGCAGGTCGCCGGCACTGTGTCCCAGGGAATCATTTATCCGCTTGAAATTATCCAGGTCGAGGAACAGCAGGGCGAGGGTTTCACCATTGCGCTTGGCAAGGCGCAACAGCAGGTCGAGCTGCTCGGTAAACAATCGGCGGTTGGGCAGTGCGGTGAGGCTGTCGTAGTATGCCATCTGCCGCAACCGGTCCTTGGTTTCGGTCACTTCGCGCACAGCCTCGTTCAGCTCCTCGTTGCGCCGGGTCAGCTGGGAGGTCCGCTCCTCGACTTTCATACTGAGCAGTTGGTGGTCGACATCCATCCTGGTCTTGTAATTGCTCAGGCCGGTGATAATACCATTGAGGAGGGTGGCAATTTCCCTGACCTCACCGGTCCCTTCCACCGGCACAGTATTTGTCAGCTTGCCCGCGGCGATCTCGTCCGCCACCCGGGACATCCTCGACAGCGGCGCCGTAATACGGCGGGTGATCGTGAGCGTGAGATAACTCGACGCCAGCACGAGCAGCAGGCAGGCGAGGAAGGTAGACCCAACCAGGGGCATTACACCGACCAGTATCGAGCGCAGGCTGATGGCCACCTGCAGGTAGCCGATCACGTGCAGGCTGGCCACCGCGTCGGGTCGCATCAACGCAGCCCCGAATTCGGCGAGGGTGTGATCTTTTACCAGGGGGTTGAGGGCTGAAAACACCGGAATCGATAACTGGATAAGGTTGCGCGGTCGGGACAGGGCGTGCAACAGGTCGCGCCCCCCTGCCGGGACCGGGCCGTCGAGCACAATCTCCCCGGCCTCGGTCGGGGCCAGGTCCCTGCGCAGCAGGGTGAACGGTGGCAGATCGGAGGGGGCGGCACCGGCGCGGCTTCTTTGCGACAGCAGCTTGCCGCCGGCGTCGTAAAGCACAACATAGGACACCGGGGGCGGCTCCAGGAAATGGTCCAGGGATCGATCCAGGCCGGCGGTGTCTTGGAAGTAAATATCAACCTGCAGCTGAGGCAGGTTCGAGGCCAGGGCTACGGTCCTGTCGATGGCCAGGTCGCGCTCGATACGAAATTCCCGTACCGCCATGAACCCTGTTGCCAACACACCCAGGAACGCGGTGATGACCAGCACGAGCGCATTGATTTTACCGGCTATGGTCATGTCCCGAATCCGAGTCCCCGGCAGTGTTACTGCTTTATCAACCTGCAAACAAACCTAACACGGCAGTGTTTGCCAGCGCAATAAACTCACTGCGCGCATAAAGCCAGGCGGGGCGATGGGGCTGGTATGACTCAGGGGCCCAGGAGGTGCGTGAACCCCCGGGATACGCAGCGCCTGGGCAGCTGGTGTGTGCGAGGCGACACACCGGCCCGGGCGCCACCAGCCGACATCAGCAGTCCGCCGGACGGCGGCTCTCGCCCTTGGCCCCACAAACCATGCGAACCGTTCTCTGGCAGGTGTTCAGCCACGGCATTTTGGTCGGTGTCTGCAGCGCGCGCACATAGCCGCCGTCGTGGCGACAGGCGATGCTGGTTTTATTCGGTGTCCAGTCGCCCTCTTTCGGGCGCGGCTTGCGGGCACTGTAATACCAGATGCCCCGCTTGTCCTGCATCACATAGTTTGCCTCGGGGGGCAGGTATACCTTCTTGCCCTCGATCACGGCAAATACCTCAAGCTGGTCGCCGGGGTTAATGTCCAGAACTGCTGTAGGGGTTATTGTCAACATGGCCTGCTCTCCGATCCGTTGGGTGCAAGTCTTATCTGGCTGCACCGGTGTGGGGGGCTGGACCCTGGTGGCGTCTCGCTCCCCTCCTCCTGCCGCCAGCGTGTGGCGACGACTCTGTTATAGGGTGGAGGGGCTGATCACAGCAACGGGTGGGATGCCATATTTTGTAGTTATTTTATTTAAATCTTATTTTTGTACCTTTTTTTTATTTAGAATCGCCATTTTTTCGATTTTTATCATTTCAAATGCCAGTTTTTATTATCAACTGTGGACCAATTTAATGTACGGCGGGATTTTCAGCACCGGCTTGAGCCTGCTCAATTGCTCCGGTTCCTGCGGCGCGAGCAGTTCTGCCGCCTGCTCCACCGAGCTCATCAGCATGTGCAGCGAGAGCGCCGCGCGGCCCTCCGGCGTGGCGACCTGCCGGGAGATACTGGCGATACCCTGCTCCGGGAGATACCCCAGCATCACGGCATTTACCGTAAAGTCCCGGATGATCTGTCGATTCACCTGATCCTGCAGGTAGGACTGGTAACCGTCGTCGCCAAAAACCTGCCCGAGTACTTCGACCTGCCCCGGCGACAGCTCGCCGGACGAGAATGGCAGTTCTTCACCGAAAGCGCCTTCGAGTTGTCCTACCAGGCGATCCAACTGCAATTGTTCCAATGCTCCCTCCACCTGTCTGATATTGGCCGGCGCGGGTCAGCGCGCGACACACCCCCCGGATCCTATCGCCCTTTGCAACGCGAGCAGGTCGGGAACCTGGTAAATACTGCCATTCATACGAAAGCTGGCGGCGGCATATTCCGGCAGCGCGCCGGGGAGATCCTCGATCTCCTCATCCAGCAGCGGGCTGACACCCAGGTTGCCGCCTCGCACGGCAACCCCGAAATACCTGCAGGGTTCATCGCGCTGCCCGAGTACCACCGCCACCAGGCCGGTATCGCCCCGCGGATCGCGCCAGGCCACCGTGTCATGGCTCCCGAAATCAACCACAGGCACCGTTTCACCCCGCCAGGTAATCTCCCGGGGCGGCGTATCGCCAGCGGCGCTCACTGTTACGATCTCGCCGAGGCATCGCTGCGGTACTACCCAGGACCGCTCCGAAGAACATGGCAGCAGGACGTAATAGCCAGGGGTTTGCGCGCTCATATCCAGCCCTCAGGAGAGCTGCAGCCGATGGCCGGTCAACTCGTTGACCTGCCCGATCAGCATGCGGAAATTGAATGGCTTGCCCATGTAGCCGTTGCAGCCGGCGGCCTGGGCCATGGCGCGGTGTTTCAGGCCCGTCCGGGATGTAATCATGATCACCGGCACATGGCCGAAGCGCACTGACTTGCGGATCTCCCGCAGGGCCTGGATACCGTCCTTGACCGGCATCTCGACGTCCATGAGGATGATATCGGGCAGGCGTTCAGCGGTGTTGAGCAACTCGAGTGCCACCGCGCCGTTTTCGGCGGTAATGGTTTCCACCCCGACAGTTTCGAGCTGGCTGGTCGCTACCATGCGCTGGGTGCGGGAATCGTCCACCACCATGACCAGCAGCGCTTCTTCCCGCGGCGTGTCGATGTGCAGGCTGGACTGGTCATCGGTGGCAACACTGGCAACCAGCAGGTTCAGGTCCAGCGCCACGATGGCCTCTCCCGCTGCGGTAGTCGCGGCGCCGGCCACTCCCGGCACAGAGGAGAACTGCGTGCCCAGGGAGCGGATGACCAGCTCGAGCGCCTCTTCCACGTCATCGATGGCGATCGCCATGTAGCGTTCGGGTGAGCCCGCAATAATCACAGGGACCGAGGTCTTCCAGGTCTTGGCATCCAGGGAGTGGCCGGTGTGGCAGAGGGTCGCGAGATAGGCCGGCTCGCATTCCATGCCGGACAGCGTAAGGCGGTTATTGTTCTGCACCGCCGCGAAAAAATCAGCTACCGGCACCTGTTCTACAGCGATCAGGCCACCCAGCGGAATGGCGTAGGACTGTTCCCCGGCGCTGACCAGCAAGGCGCCGTTGACCGTGACCGACGAGGGCACGCGGATATGGAACGATGTACCGCGCCCGGGTACTGACTCGATCTGGATATCGCCGCCCATTTCCTGCAGTTCGGTCAGGACAATATCCATGCCCACGCCGCGGCCGGATATCTGGCTGATCGAACTGGCGGTGGAAAAGCCCTTGTGGAAAATCAGGCGCTGCGCCTCCGCGTCGGTAAGCGCATCGACATTCACGTCCATGCCCTTGCGGATAGCGGACTCGCGCATCTTTGCGGGATCTATCCCGCGGCCGTCGTCTGACAGGATAATAATCGAGTCGGCCCCCGCCTTGCGGATGTCGATGGTTACGAGTCCGTCGAGCGGCTTGCCCGCGGCCGCTCGCTCCTCGGCATTTTCTATACCGTGGTCGAGGGCGTTGCGCACCATGTGGTCGAGGATGGTCTGGCAGCGGGCATAATCGTCCCGATCCAGGGTTCCGAGCTCGTTCAAGACCTGGAATGAGACCATCTTGCCCAGATCGGCACTCACGGTGCGCACCAGGCGGCGCAGGCCGGGAACCAGTCGCGATACCGGCACCACCCGGGCGCCGCGAATCGACGAGCCGATCGAAGAGATCACCCTGGTTTGCTGCTTGAGGAGCGCTTCCACCTGGATGTTCTGGCGGGTGGCGAAATCCACCAGGTCGGCGAGGTCTTCAACGCCCTCGCGCAGGATATTTGCCGCCTCCTGCAACTCGGAATACTGGTCCATTTCCAGCGCGTCCATCGGGGCGCCCGGCTGCACACCCTTGGCCGCCACACTGCGCAGGGCCCGGTCCGCGATAGCGGTAATATGCGATCGTACCGAGGCCAGCCTGCTCTGCATCTCGCTGGACGCGCGCTTGCCACGGGTGACGCTCTGGGCGGTGCGCACGCTGAGTTGCTGCGCCTGGTTGCTGAGGTTCAGCAGCTGGTCGAGTTTCTCGGAGGTTATGCGCACCGACTGCTGTGCCGCAAGGGCCCTGGCACCGTCGTCCGCCATTTTCTTCGACTGCTGCCTGGCCCGCGCCTCGGCCAGCGGTGAAAGCACCGGCGCGGGGGCAGGCGCTTGCGCTACAACGGCTGTTTCGACTGCACCGGCTGTTTCGGCGTCCGGCGCGGCGGTTTCAGGTGCAGCGGGTGCACCCTTGCCCGCGGCCTGGGGCAACACATAAGTGATATCTGTCCGCGCGTCCTGGATATGATCGAGTCCGCGCACACAGGCATCGAGCCATGCATTGACAATACGGAAGTAATCACCTTCGACCCCGGCCCCGGGGCGGGGCAGGGAGCTGAGCAGGGTCTCGAAGTTGTGGATCAGGGTGCCATAAAACTGCAACCCCACCCCCTTGGCGATACCCTTGACAGTGTGCAGGATACGGCCCACCGATGCATACGCAGACTCTGACGCAACGTCCTTTTCCCACTGGGCGACCGCGTCTTCCAGCTTCTCCAGTTCCGAGGATCCCTCCTCGACAAACGCGTCGAGAAAATCGGCGAAGATCTCCCCGCCACCCAGGCTGGCCTGGCTGAACACGATACCACCGGGGATACAGGAGAATTCGCCGCTCGCGGCGGTCTCGTAAACGGGCAGGGATGCCGGCACAGGTTCTGCCTCGGCCGCAACCTCGGGCTGGGGAAGCAGCTCCAGGTGTTCTCCCGCGGCGGAGAATTCGCCGACATCAATTCCGCAGATGTCGTCGGCGTCAACCGATGCCAGACCCAGACTTTCAAACAGCCCGTCGATATCTTCCTGCGGAGTCTGGGCATCGCCGAGAGCCTCCACGCCAGCTGCAGCCAGTTCATCGACCGCGGCTTGCGCGACACTGCCAACCCCGGGCATGGGCTCTGCGCCGGGCAGATCCTCGGCAAAAATATCGAAAGCTTCCGCGTCCAGGAAATCCGCCAGGGCCGATGCCGCGGGGTCAGCGATCTGCTGCTGCGGCTGGGCAGCAATCCCGGACGCGCCAAAATCGGCAAAAATACCATCGATATCCGAATCATCGGCCAGCCACTGCTCAACACTCAGCTCCGCCGGGGCATCTGTCGCGAATTCATCGTCCGTGAACAGCTCCAGCCCTGTGGTGGCGACGGCGTCCTGCGGCGGAACCTCAACCGCGCCGGCAGCCAGGATGGCCTCCGCATCGAGCGAAACCATACCCTCTTCCATGGCGTCCAGATCATTGGAGACAGGCTGGGGCCATTCCGCCTCGAGCGAGGCCATACCCTCGTCCCGGGCTTGCGGATCATTGGCGACAGGCTGGGGCCCTTCTGCCTTGACCAACCTCAGCACAGGCGCCTCGGTCAACACCAACGGCGGCAGGGGAGCCTCGACCGGCGTCGCGGCGGAGCTTACCTCGGCAGAGCCTGCGGTCCCGGTGTCACAGGGGGGTTTGACCCGCTTGACGACGAAGTACTTCTCACCCATGTCATCGTCATCATTCAGGCCCAGGATATCGAGACCTTCCGGCATCCCGGTTTCAGAGCCAACGCTGCCGGCGGCTGAAGCGGGCCGGGAGTAATCAATGGCCATGGGCTCCTGGCTGTCACGCCCACGGTTTACAGCCGCGGCAGGGGTATTGCTGTTATAGATATCGCTGCTCTGGGTATCAGAGGAAATAACAATTTCTTCATCTATGTAGGTTTCCAGGTCGTCAGCGCCAATCGCGCCACGGCTCATGGGGCGGCGCGCCACCTCCAACTCGTAATCCGTCAGGCTGTTATCGACCCCGGCCGGCTTTTCAACCGCGAACAGACGCTCTTCCGGTTCGGACAGGTCAATGTCCAGGAGCCAGTCAAGAGCGCGGTCAGTGGACTCCTCCGCGAAGTCGTCCGCTTCCAGGCCGGTGAGCGTCTTACTGTTCTTATCTGTATACACGGTTTACCTCCACTGTCCCTATTGGCAGTCGACTCTGTCGCCTGTACATCTAATTCCCGACGGCGCCTGTGACAGGCATCGCAGTCACCAGCCGCGCGGGACCTTGCATGACCTGTTCAGGGGAGGCCAGCGCACGACCCTTGTCCCTGCCCCCGGATTTCGCCATCAGGAAACAGCGATTGGTCAGCTTGCGGACACTCAGGACATCCGGCTCGCACTCCGTCCTGTAGGAGCCAACCAGTGCAGGCAACGCCTCAACCACTTCCTGCAGTAACTCCTGGACCCGGCCCCCGGGGGCCAGGTCGCCGTCGAGCACCCGATCCAGCATGTCCTGCGCCGCCCAACCCAATTCACCAAGAATGTTAGCGCCAACGGCCCTTCCGTTCCCTTTAAAAGTATGAAAATGTCGTCTTATATCCCGCAACAACTGGTTCGCCCCGGGCTGTACTGTCCAGGCGTCCACCAGGCGACTCAATTCGAAAACGATTTCCTCTGATTCCTCGATAAATACTTCGCGAAACTCGACTGAAATGTCCGCATCCTGGACCAGGTTCACAGATTCAGCCCCCACGGGGCCGGTGATCTCGGCACCCGGAGAGACCTGCGCCTGCCATTTTCCCAACTCCGCCGCGTGCTGCTCAGCGCTGGCAAGCAGGTGCGAGGTGTCGTCGAGGGGGTCTGCGAGGGAGCGCTGCAAATGCAACTCGATCCGGGCAAAGGCAGCGGCGAAGCAACGGAAAGCGTCGTCCTCGCGCACGCTGCCGGCATTGCTGGCTGCCGCCAGCCAGGTCCTGCACCGCTCGATAACCTGGCCTTCACGGTTCATGCCGGCAAAGCACAGCGCACCCGCGATATAGTCGAGCAGCTGCAGAGACGATTCGATCGCCTGGCGCTCCGCAACGACTTCCAGTCCATCGAGATAGCCACGGGCAAGCTCGTACAGATGGTCCAGGTCAGCTCTACCTGAGTCCGCGTCCCGGACCAGTCGCCGCAGATCCTCGTGACCCTGGTCGGTCTTGTTCAGGTAGCGGTTCAGCGCTGCCGTGAGGCGGGTGACACTCTCCTCCCGGTCGGGCTTCCTGGCGAGGGCGCTGGCCAGGGCCTTGCGCCGGAGGATCTGGTGAAGATAGTTCTCCACCAGGCTCATATGATTGAAAGTAGCGGTTACGACACTCTCACGCAGTTCATACTCCTTGCTTGAGTAGGTGCTGGAAAGCCCGTGTTCCAGCTTGTGTTCTATGTCGAGTTTGACATCGACTATACACCTGATGACATCGTTCACAGCCTGCTCATGCTGCGCGGAGGTCTCGCGGTAGAGCCCGCTGTAAAGCTCCCCGAGCTTCACATACACCCGGCTCAGGGCGTCCGCGTGGCCTGCCTGCCCGGCCGCGTCCAGGCGCAGGGCCGCACCCTCGATCCCTTCCATCGCGGTGGTGTCCTGCGGCTCATCTGTGGACTTCCCCGCCTGGTGGAGGTCATTGAGGTTGAAGAAATCGACCACCTTGTCCAGCTGCCTCATCGCACCGGTCAGGGCCGTAATCACCGCATCCATGTGGACCAGGCCACGACTGGCCTGCTCTATCGTCCTGTCATCTATACCGAACGCCTTGCGGATCTGCGCGATATGCACAGGCCTGGCCCGGCAGGAGGCGATATAGAAGAGCATCTGCTGCTGGCAGTCCTCATAGTCCACCGAGGTATCGATCCGGCTGCCGTTCTCCCGCGCATACTTGATCAGGAAGGCGCCTGTTTTAAGAATCTGGCCAATGCATTCATCCGGAACGATCAGGCCACCGGCCATGCCTTCGCACACCCCGATCAGCGTGAACCAGAACCTCTCTGCCACTGTCCCCGCGAATAGCTGCTGCATCTTGCGGGCTATGCGCGCTACTGTCTTCATGCTCTCGCCGACATTACTGCCGCGCAGGGCCAGCTTGGCCATTTCCAGGTACAGGGCCAGCATCACATTGGCGCTGTTTTTGACCTCATCGTCGGATGCCGGAGTTGCGCCAGCGGTGATCCCGGCCGCCGGCAAAAGTGACATATGGAAAAAGAAAGCAGGAGGCCGCGGCCGCTCGCCCAGCCAGCGACGCAAGTCGTTGACATGCTGTTCCAGTCCCTGTCCCGAGTCCTGGCGTAAATTCTGGGTCTGGGCCAGGTAAGCCGGCAGCATTTTCAGCGCCTGCATCAGTCCGCCCATCGTGAGTTTGCGGCGCTCACCGGACACCTTGTCCTTGTAGATATAGTTGAGGCTGCGCTCCATCTCCAGGGTCAGCATCTCACCCTTTTTCAGGCCCAGCGCCCGAAGTGTGGAGGTGATCTGGTGAACTGACCACATGCAGCGCAGCAGCGGGTTTTTATCGGCGGGATTGTTGCTGTACTCGACAAGGGCGGCCTCGGCATGTTCCGCCTGCCTGTTCATCAATCCGACCACCCATTTCAGGGCAACTATATCCGGTTTACTCGCCACTGGATCAACCTCCGATTCTGTATTTTTGCAATGGCGCCAGGGCTTTCACCCCGCCTGCCGCGAGCGAACTCACACTGATACCCTGGCCCGCTCCGCACCTTCCAGCGCGCTCATATCCTCCTCGCGGTAGACCCTTGAAGACACGGCTATACGCTCCAGGTCCTCGGGGTGAGCAGGCTGCTCGGCCGCCACCGGGCTGGCGCCGAGCCTGAACTTGCCCAGGCTATCGGATGCATCCCGCATCGTCCTTTGCAACCGCGCGACACCTATCATGGTAGATTCGCTGAACTTGCCGATTTCCATGTTCCTCTCGCGGATCTGGGTCATGGAGTTGTTCATGTGCAGGGCGCTCACAGCTGACTTGCCGGCTGCATCGTCCACCGAGCGGATAATGGAACTGATAGCCGCAGAGCCCGAGTTGATTTCCTCGAGGGAGCTGTCCAGGCGATCGATGTACTCCAGGATCGTGACCACCGTTCCAACGGTATTTTCCATACTGGCCAGGTTTTCCGCCGACATGTTCTGCAGTGTCCTGACCTCGGAGATGATCTTGCGGCCCTCTTCACCCGCTTCACGCAGCAGGTCCGCAATCGCCTCCGCAATTCCCAGGAAGGGACGGCCGTATTCTCCGGCTTTTTCAGCCTCGATCCTGGTATTGATGGCAACCACCGATATCTTGGTGTTCAGCGCCTGGATGTACTCCGCCGCGGCTGTCACGGACTGAATCAGT
>Ga0316188_10001364_pt1 | contig 11522 bp, 6 predicted proteins | sample Phiworburrow1_MG_FD_204933 | JGI IMG/M metagenome (GOLD analysis project Ga0316188, IMG submission 204933) | Coastal sediment microbial communities from Maine, United States - Phippsburg worm burrow 1 | ecosystem: Environmental > Aquatic > Marine > Coastal > Sediment | place: USA: Maine... | reverse complement strand
CAAAGGCCCTGGCGCGCCAGGCATCGGACCTAGCCAGCGGGGCAGCCGTCGGCCTGCCAGCGCGCGCACGCTGAGCCGCCGGTAGCTGGGCGGTCCGCGCGATGACCCAGCCCTCGGTCGCGGGCCGCCTCGGCCGCTGACCCGCTAGCGCTGCAGCGCCTCCAGCAGGCGCAGGGTCGGGTAACCGTCGGCAGGCCAGCCCTGGCGCTGCTGATAGCTGCGCACCGCCTTGCGGGTGTTGGCGCCGATGATCCCGTCGGCCGGCCCCGGATCGAATCCCTTGGCGCGCAGTGCGTCCTGCAGCGCAACGCGCTGGCTGTGGCTCAGGGGCTGCTCGTCGACGGGCCATGGCGCCCGGATCCCGTCCTTGCCCTGCAGCCGATCGCTCAGCAGCCCGATGGCGAGCGCGTAGGAGGTCGAGTTGTTGTACTTGAGGATGGCGCGGAAGTTATCCAGCACCAGCAGCGCCGGGCCGCGGTGACCGGCCGGCAGCAGCAGCACGGCGTTGGCGTCGTCCAGCGGCGCCGGGAGCGCAGGCGTGATCACCCCCAGCGCCCGCCAGCCGCGCACGCTCCGGCGGCTGTCGGGGTCCGCCTGGGCGTAGTCGAAATCCGGGCGCAGCTGCACTTCGAAGCCCCAGGGCTGCCCACGCTGCCAGCCGGACGCCTTTAGATAGTGGGCGGCGGACGCCAGCGCGTCGGCTGCGGAATTCCAGATATCGCGTCGGCCGTCGCCATCGAAATCCACGGCATGGGTGTTGAAAGTGGTGGGCATGAACTGGGTCTGGCCCATGGCGCCGGCCCAGGAGCCGCGCATGTGGCGCGCGTCGATGTCGCCTTGCTGCAGGATGCTCAGCGCGGCCAGCAGCTGGGTGTGGGCGAACCGCTGCCGGCGACCGGCATGTGCCAGCGTCGCCAGGGAGCGGATCACCGACCGCTTGCCCATGAACTGGCCGTAGTTGCTCTCCATGCCCCAGATCGCCACCAGATAGGCGGCTTCGACGCCGTACTGCTGATAGATGGCGGCGAGACTGGCCTGTTCCTGCGCCTGCTTGGCCAGCCCCGTGCGCACGCGACCGGCGGCAGTGGCCCCCTCGAGGTATTCCCACACCGGCCGGGTGAATTCGGGCTGGCTGCTGTCGGCACGCAGGACCTCCGGGTCCGGCGTGATGTCGGCAAACGCCGCATCAAAGGTCTGCGCGTCGATGCCCAGCGCCAGCGCTTCGCGCCGGAACTGATCGCGCCACTGGGCAAAACTGACCGCCGCCGTGAGCTGCGCCGGGTCCGCCGCGCTGGCGCTCGCAGCGGCGCCCGGCTCTGCTGCGCCCGCGCCGGCTGCCGGCCCGCCGGCGATTGGCTGCGCGGCACAGGAGGCGGTCAGCATGCCCAGGGCGAGCAGCAGTGTGCGAATGATCGGGGTGGGGCTGTGGGGTTGATTCATTGGTGCTCGATTCATCAAAAAGGGCGGCGCGTGGGGCTAAGGCATGGCGGGGAAGTGAGCTCGGTGTCTCACCGCTCCGTGGTGCGGGCCCGCAGCGCAGCATGGTAACCCATTGCGGTGGACTCACAACAGGGGCCGCCACGCCGCGCTGCCAAGGATGATCGACTTCGAGGGCGGTGCGCTTTATTCTCTTGCTGTGCTGGCTGAACGCGGCAGCGGTCATCACCATAATCAGCAGCTTGAGGATTGCCCCATGCGTCGACCATTGTTAAAACTGCCAGTGCGAGGTGCCACCGGTTCTCCGGCGGTCGAGCCGGGCGCTGTTCTCCAGCGCGGCGCAGCGACGGCGCGGCCCTGGCTTGCGCTGGCCCTGCTGGCAGTGGGCCCCGGGGCGCTGGCCCAGGATGCGGGGGGCATCAATCCGGACCTGCTCAAGGGGCGGCCCTATTCGCCGTATGCCGACCGCGCTTTTCCCACCCAGGTCTTCTTTGGCGACACCCACGTGCACACTGCGGTGTCCGCCGATGCCGGGGGCGGCGGCACCCGGCTGCAGCCCAGGGACGCCTACCGCTTCGCGCGCGGTGAGCAGGTCGAGTCCAATACCGGTCAGCCGGTCAAGCTGTCGCGGCCCTATGATTTCTATATGGTGACCGACCACTCCGACGGCATGGGCGCGATCATTGACATCCTGGCGGGAGCGCCCAATATCGTCGCCGACCCGGTGGGCAGGAAATTTCACGAGGCGTTCGCCAAAGGGGGGCGGGACGCGGCCAACGCGGCCTTCGAGCTGACCCGCCAGTTTGCCCAGGGCGAGCTGCCAGCGGCCCTGAACTACCAGCCGGGCAATCCGGCCTTCCGGCGGGTGTGGGATGATATGATCCAGGCCGCCGAGGAGTTCAACGAGCCCCATCGCTTCACCACGTTTATCGCCTTTGAGTGGACGTCGCTGGTGGCGGGCAACAATCTCCATCGCAATGTCATTTTCCGGGACGGTGCGGAGCGGGCAGGGCGCATCGAGCCCTATACCACCACGCCGCCCGCGGGCAGCCCCAACCCCCGGGATCTGTGGAAGTGGCTGCAGCGATACGAAGACCTGACCGGCGGCGACGCCATGGCTATCCCCCATAACGGCAATCTCTCCAACGGCATGATGTTTGCGTTGCAGGATGATTTTGCCGACGGCGCCGCGCTGGATGCCGCTTACGCCGAGCAGCGGCAGAAGTGGGAGCGCCTCTATGAGGTCACCCAGATGAAAGGCGATGGCGAGGCGCATCCCCTGCTGTCGACAGAGGATGAATTTGCCGCGTTTGAAACCTGGGACATGGGCAATCTGGACCTCTCGGTGGCCAAGACGCCGCAGATGCTGCCGGGCGAGTACGCCCGGTCCGGCCTGCAGCGCGGGCTGCTGCTGCAGCGCAAGCTCGGCGTCAATCCCTTCAAGTTCGGCCTGGTGGGGGCCGCCGATACCCATACCGGCCTGTCGACCTCGGAAAACGGCAACTTCTTCGGCAAGTTTGCACAGTACGAACCCAATCCGCAGCGCGCGAATCACCTGAGCAAGGAGAACGAGAGCAACGGGGCGAAGCTCCATTCCTGGCAATATATCACGGCCGGGCTGACCGCTGTGTGGGCGACGGAGAACACCCGCGGCGCGCTGTTCGATGCCATGGAGCGGCGGGAGGCCTATGCCACTACCGGTACCCGCATGCAGGTGCGCTTTTTCGGTGGCTGGGATTTCCAGAAAGGCGACGCGCTGCGGCGCGATCTGGCGCTGCTGGGTTACGGCAAGGGCGTGCCGATGGGCTCCGACCTGCCGGCGGGCAAGGGCGCGCCGAGCTTTCTGGTCTACGCCATGCGCGACCCGATGGGTGCCAATCTCGACCGCATTCAGATCATCAAGGGTTGGCTGGATGCTGCCGGCGAGCCGCGGGAGAAAGTCTATGACGTGGCGTGGTCCGGTGACCGCCAGCCGGGCAGTGACGGCAAAGTGGGGCCGGTGGGAGACACCGTGGACCTCGGCATACCCAGCTGGACCAATACCATTGGCGCCTCCGAGCTCGGCACGGTCTGGCGCGACCCCGACTTCGACCCGCAGCTCAATGCCTTTTACTACGCCCGGGTGATCGAGATTCCGACGCCGCGCTGGACCGCCTATGACCGCGTGAAATTCAACCTGGACCTCCCCGACGCGGTCCCGCTCAAGACCCAGGAGCGCGCCTATACCTCGCCCATCTGGTATACGGTGCGGTAGTCTTTGGCGCCGCCCGCGGCGCCATCGGCAGGGCGGTGTCAGACGGCGAGCAGGGTCGCCCGCAGCGCCGCGGGCATGGGCGCCTTGCGCCCGTCGCTGGCGTTGACGGTGACCACCAGCGCGTGGCCCACGGTGGCGATGCGCTGGTGGGCGTGGCTGTACAGGGCGTACTCCATGTCAAAGCGGTCGGCATGGACCTCGGTGACGCGTGCCCCGACCTCGACGGTATCCGGATAGGTCAGCGGCAGCTTGTAGCGCGCGCTGGTCGACGCCAGCACGGGCATCATGCCGCTGTCGCGCAGCAGCTGCCAGTTGTCGACGGCTTCCATGTAGGCCAGCCGGGCGGACTCGAAGTACCTGAAGTAGACGGTGTTGTTGACGTGTCTGAGCGCATCCATGTCGCCCCAGGCGACCGTGATGGTGATGCAGACGGGGTAACCGGGTAGATTCTCGCTCATGATGGGTCTCGGCTGATCTGAAGGTGAAGGCTCGTGCCGGCAGGGAGCGTACGTTGGAACCGGGCGCCGGCAAAGGGGGCGGCAGCTGGAGTCGTATTGCGCCGGCGCCAGGCTGACGCGGCGGCCACGAGAGCGGGCGCCGCCCGTTGCAGACGCCGGGTAGGGGGACTATCCTGCAGGCGCTGCGAGGCGTCGCCGGGATTGGCAACGGCTGCCGCAGTCGCTATGTCCCTTCCGTGACTTATGAGGAGCGCGCTTTGGCTGCATCCATCGACTTCTACTTCGATTTTTCCTCGCCCTACGGCTATTTCGCCAGCACCCGCATCGATGCGCTGGCGGCGCAATTCGGGCGCTCGGTCAACTGGCGCCCCATGCTGCTGGGAGCCGTGTTCAAGGTGACCGGTGGACAACCGCTGCCGGCGATCCCGTTGAAAAAGGAGTACGCTGCGCGCGATCTGGACCGCTGCGCGCGGCTCTATGGGGTGCCGTTCCGCCCGCCCTCCAGGTTTCCGGTGGCCACGCAGGCGCCGTCGCGCGCTTTTTACTGGCTGGCCGACCAGGATGCGGAGCGGGCGAAGGTCCTGGCCGCTGACCTGTTCCGCGCGTATTTCGTCGACGACCGCGATATCTCCAGCCCGGAGGTGACGGCGGATGTCGCTGCCGAGGCCGGGGTCGACCGGGCCGCGCTGCTGGCGGGGCTGGGCGACCCGCTGGTCAAGGAACGCATCCGCACCGAGACCGACGCGGCCATCGCCCGCGGCGTATTCGGCTCGCCGTTCGTCATCGTGGACGGCGAGCCGTTCTGGGGCATGGACCGGCTCGATCAGGTGGCGCGCTGGCTGGAGACCGGCGGCTGGTAGGGCCGCCGCCGCCCCGCTACATGTTGCGGCGATACTGACCCCCTGCCCGGTACAGGGTGTGGGTGATGGTGCCCAGCGAGCAGCGCTTGACCGCTTCCATGAGGCGGGCGAAGGTGTTTTCACCCGCCTGCGCCGCTGCCGCCAGCGCCTGCAGGTCGCCGCCTGCGGCCAGGGCATGGCGCTGTCCGAAGGCGCGCACGCTGGCCACCTGGGCGCGCTTCTCGTCCTCGGTCGAGCGGATGAGCTGGGCGTCGGCAACGCTGGGCACGCCCGCGGCGGCATCGCCGAGGAAGGTGTTGACGCCCACCAGCGGCAGCTCGCCGCTGTGCTTGAGCTGCTCGTAGTACAGGCTCTCCTCCTGAATCCTGCCGCGCTGGTACATGCTCTCCATGGCGCCCAGCACGCCACCGCGCTCAGAGATGCGCTCGAATTCGCGGTAGACGGCCTCCTCGACGAGGTCGGTGAGCTGCTCGATCGCATAGGACCCCTGCCAGGGGTTCTGGTTCTTGTTCAGGCCCAGTTCCTTGTTGATGATCAGCTGGATGGCGACCGCTCGCCGCACCGACTCCTCGGTGGGCGTGGTCAGGGCCTCGTCGTAGGCGTTGGTGTGCAGGCTGTTGCAGTTGTCGAACAGTGCGTACAGCGCCTGCAGCGTGGTGCGGATATCGTTGAACTGGATTTCCTGCGCGTGCAGGCTGCGGCCGGAGGTCTGAATGTGGTATTTCAGCATCTGGCTGCGCGGGCTCGCGCCGTAGCGGCCCTTCATGGCGCGGGCCCAGATGCGTCGCGCCACGCGGCCGATCACCGCGTACTCCGGGTCCATGCCGTTGGAGAAGAAGAAGCTCAGGTTGGGGGCGAAGTCGTCGATCGGCATGCCGCGGCTGAGGTAGTACTCCACGATCGTGAAGCCGTTGGCCAGCGTGAACGCCAGCTGCGACAGGGGGTTCGCGCCCGCCTCGGCGATGTGGTAGCCGCTGATGGAGACCGAGTAGAAATTCCGCACCGAGTGATCGATGAAGTAGGCCTGCACGTCCCCCATCATGCGCAGCGCGAACTCGGTCGAGAAGATGCAGGTGTTCTGGGCCTGGTCCTCCTTGAGGATATCGGCCTGCACGGTCCCGCGCACCTGCGCCAGCGCGTGGGCCCGCAGGCGCTGGTAGGTGTCGGGGTCCACCAGCTGGTCGCCACTGACGCCGAGCGTGCCCAGACCGAAGCCGTCGCTGCCCTCCGGCAGCGCGCCCTGGTAGGTGGGGCGGGGGGCGTCGCGGTACAGCGCCCGGATCTTCGCCTCGGCCTCCGCCCAGCGGCCCTCCTGGCGCAGGTAGCGCTCGACCTGCTGGTCTACGGCGGTGTTCATGAACATCGCCAGGATGATCGGTGCGGGGCCGTTGATGGTCATGGAGACCGAGGTCGTGGGCGCGCACAGGTCGAAGCCCGAGTACAGCTTTTTCATGTCGTCCAGGGTGGCGATCGACACCCCCGAGTTGCCGATGCGGCCGTAGATGTCGGGTCGCTCGTCCGGGTCCTCGCCATAGAGCGTGGCGGAGTCGAACGCGGTGGACAGGCGCGTGGCCGCGTTGCCCTGCGCCAGGTAGTGAAAACGCCGGTTGGTGCGCTCCGGCGTGCCCTCGCCGGCGAACATGCGGATGGGGTCTTCGGCCTCGCGCCGGTAGGGGTAGACGCCCGCAGTATAGGGGTAGGCGCCGGGCAGGTTTTCGGTGAGCAGGAAGTGCAGCTGGTCCTGCCAGCTGCGGTGCCGGGGCGCCGCGATCTTCGCCACCCGCTGTTGCGACAGCGTGGTGCAGTAGTTGTCGCCGGTGACCTGACGCCCGCGCACCGTGTAGTGGTAGAGGTCCGCCTCGACGGCTGCCTTGCGGGCCGGCCACTCCCGCAGCAGCGTGGCGGCGTCGTCACCCAGCGCGTCCAGCGCCTCGTGATAGCGGTCGCGGAGGGCCGTCAGTGCGGTGTCGGCGGCCGGCTCTGCCGCGCCATAGCGCTGCAGCGGCGCAGGCAGCTGCGGGTCCGCCAGCAGCTGCAGGGCCTGATAGCAGGCCTGGGCATGTCCGGCCGCATCGGCCTGCGCGTCGGCCCGGGTGCGCTCGCGGCGGCCCGCCTCGGCGATCTCGGCCAGGTAGCGGCTGCGGCTCCCGGGAATGATGGCCTGCGGGGGCGTCGATGCGCGCGCTGGTGGCAGGGCCAGCTGCCAGCGCCCGGCGTGCTCGGGGTCCGCCGTGGCCAGCTGCGCGCACAGCGCGCCGAACAGACGATTCACTCCGTCATCGTTGAAGCGGCTGGCGACGGTGGGGTAGACCGGCACCTCGTCGGCCGGCAGCAGGAAGGCCTGGTGATTGCGCTGCCACTGCCGGCGCACATCGCGCAGCGCGTCCTCGGCGCCGCGCTTCTCGAACTTGTTCAGCGCCACGAGGTCGGCGAAGTCCAGCATGTCGATCTTTTCCAGCTGGCTGGCGGCGCCGTAGTCGCCGGTCATCACGTAGAGCGACAGGTCCACCAGGTCGATGATCTCGCTGTCGCTCTGGCCGATGCCGGCGGTCTCGACGATGATCAGGCCGAAGCCGGCCCGACGCAGCAGCGCCACCGTGTCCTTGAGCACGGCGCTGGTCGCCAGGTGCTGGCGGCGCGTGGCGATCGAGCGCATGAAGATGCGGCCGTCCGCCAGGCTGTTCATGCGGATGCGGTCGCCCAGCAGCGCGCCGCCGCTGCGGCGGCGGGTCGGATCCACTGCCAGCACCGCCACTGTCAGGTCGGGGAAGCTGTGCAGCAGGCGATTGAGCAGCTCGTCGGTGAGGGAGCTCTTGCCGGCCCCGCCGGTACCGGTGATGCCCAGCACGGGGGCGCTGCCGTCCTGCCGGGGCCAGCGCCGGCGCAGGTCCTCGGTCAGGTGGGGGTGCGCCACCGACGCTTCCAGCGCGGAGATCATGCGGCCCAGGTCGCGGTGGCTGTGTGCATCGAACGCGCGCTCGTCGAAGGCGGGAATCGGCCAGGCGCGCACGCGCTGCAGGACATCCTCCATCATGCCGTCCAGACCCAGCTGCATGCCGTGCTCGGGGCGGTAGATGCGCTCGACCCCGTAGGCCTCCAGCTCCGCGGCCTCCGCGGTGGTAATGGTGCCGCCGCCGCCGACGACGATGCGGATGTGCTCGGCGCCGAGTTCCCGGAGCATGTCGACCATGTACTTGAAATATTCCAGGTGGCCGCCCTGGTAGGAGCTGCAGGCGATGGCGTCGGCGTCCTCCTGCACCGCAGCGCGCACGATGTCGGCGACGCTGCGGTTGTGGCCCAGGTGGATCACTTCGGCGCCGTGGGCCTGCAGCAGGCGGCGGATCAGGTTGATGGCGGCATCGTGCCCGTCGAACAGCGAGGCGGCGCTGATGAAGCGCAGCGGCGAGCGGGTGCGGGCTGGCGCAGTCGAGGGTGCAGACATGAATTCGCTCCACGGTATAACCGGGTTGGTCCGGGCAGTATACCCGACCGGGCCGGGCCGGGAATGGTGGATGGCTGCCGCGGGTACGCCTGAGCGGAAGCCCGGTGGCGACCCGGGCGGGCGCGCCGTGGGGCGGTGATTTCTGTTGACACGGCCCGTGGATCGGTTACAAATAGGGTCAGGACCATAACAATAACGCGTGCTCGCCCGGTTTTGCCCTGAGGTGCACCGATGGTGTAGTGGTTGCGGTGCCCCGTAGGCCGCATTGCCCTGGTGTCGATGACCGTTGCTGTCGCCTGTGCAGGGCAATTTGTCGGTCCCCCGATCTGCGGTTGGGGAGCGGCAGGGCGCGCCTATTCTTCAGGAGTTGCACCATGAACCAGGCCATTTCAGATCGGGGTAAGGTGGTGACGGCCGCCGCGACGGGTATCAATCTGGCGCTTGGCGTGCTGTACTCATGGAGCATCTTCAAGGATGCCATCGCCCAGTCGGTGAAGGAGGGGGCCCCGGGTGGCTTCACCTGGAACCTGTCTTCCCTGAATGACCCCTACGCGGTCGCCTGCCTGTGCTTCGCCTTCGGCATGATCCCCGCGGGCAAACTGCAGGATGCCCGGGGTCCGCGCATCACCGCGATGGTGGGCGGGCTGCTGGTCGGCGCGGGCATGGTGATGATCTCGATGACCACCAGCTATACGGGCTGGCTCATCGGCTTTGGCCTGCTGGTCGGTACCGGCATCGCGTTCGGCTATTCCGCGGCGACGCCCGCGGCGATCAAGTGGTTCCCCAACAACAAGACCGGTCTGATCGCCGGTATCGTGGTGGCGGGATTCGGTCTGGCGCCGGTCTACATCGCGCCGCTGGCGACCAGCCTGCTCGCCAGCTACGGCCTGCAGCAGACCATGCTCATACTGGGCCTGGGCTTTGTGGTGGTGGTCTGCTTGTTGAGCATGCTGCTGATGAACCCTCCGGCCGGTTTCACGCCCAAGGGCTTTGTCGACCGGCGCGCCCACTCCGGTGCGCGGGAGCAGGCCAGGGTCGCCTTTCAGCGCCCGCAGCTGTCACCGTCCGAGGTCCTGCGGCGCCCCAATTTCTGGCTGCTGTGGTTCCTGTTCTTTATCTCCGCCGGTGCCGGCCTCATGGTGATCGGCAGCATTTCGGGCATGGCCAAGAGCAGCATGGGCCAGAACGCCTTTGTCGCGGTCGTGCTGCTGGCCGTGGGCAATGCCGGCGGGCGGGTCGTGGCCGGCGTGCTGTGCGACAAGATCGGCCCCAAGGCGACCCTGACCGTGGTGCTGGCGTTTCAGGCGGCGCTGATGTTCCTGTCCATTCCCTTCGTGGCGGCGGCGGACGCCGGTGCCTTCCTGCTGGTCGGCACGGCGACCTTTATCGGCTTCAACTACGGCGCGAACCTGTCCATGTTCCCCTCGTTTGCCAAGGACCTGTGGGGGATCAAGCACTTTGGCGTCAATTACGGCATTCTCTTCACGGCCTGGGGGGTCGGGGGCTTCGTGATGAGCCGCGTGTCGCAGACGCTGGTGTCATCGACCGGTTCCTACAGCTCCTCGTTTGCCATCGCCGGGTCTCTGCTGGTGGCCGGGGTCTTACTGAGCTTCTTCATCAAGGACCGGGCCGCGCAGCAGCGCATGGAGATTCTGGCGATGCAGTCCGCCTGAGGTGCGCCACGGGCACGTCGGGGCAGCGCCCCGGGGGGAGGGGCCGGGCTAGCCGGGTATCGGCCTGACCCGGAAGTGGCGCCCTTTGATTTTTCCCTCCCGCAGCGTTTTCAGTGCCTGTTGCGCGGCGCTGCGTTCGACTGCCACATAGGCGCAGTGGTCGAACAGGTGGATTTTTCCGACCCGCTGCCCGTCGACGCCATGCGCGCAGGTCAGCGCGCCCAGAATATCGCCAGGGCGCACCTTCTGCTTTTTGCCTCCGTCGATCTGCAGCGTGGCCATGGGCGGCGTAACCGCCTTGCTCGCCAGCAGACTTCTGGTTGGCAGCGATTCGGCGGGCAGCGACTGATCGAGGTAGATTTCCAGGCGGATGAGCCGGTGCCTTTCCTGCTCGCTGAACAGGGTGCAGGCAATGCCCGAACTGCCGGCGCGGCCGGTGCGGCCGATGCGGTGCACGTGTACTTCCGGGTCGTGGGCGACGTGGTAATTGATGACGGCATCGAGGGCGTCGAGGTCAAGTCCTCGGGCCGCCACGTCGGTGGCCACCAGTACGGAGGCGCTCTTGTTGGCGAAGCGCACCAGCGTCTGGTCCCGGTCCCGCTGTTCCAGGTCGCCGTGCAGTGGCAGGGCGCTGACGCCATGCTCGCCAAGCGCCTGGGCGACTTCGTCGGCTTCGCGCTTGGTATTGCAGAACACCAGCGCGGACTGCGGGCGGTGCTGGTGCAGCAACAGCAGCAGAGCCTCGATGCGGGACTGCCGCTCGTCCAGCCGATAAAAGTGCTGCTCGATGGTGCGGCTGTCGTGGGTGGCGTCCACCTTGACCATCACCGGCTGTTGCATGATGCGAGCCGCCATGGCCTGTATCCCTGCCGGGTAGGTGGCGCTGAACAACAAGGTCTGCCGGTGCTGCGGCAGGCGCTCGACGATGGCGTCCAGCGCTGGCTGGAAGCCCATCTCGAGCATGCGGTCGGCCTCATCGAGTACGAAGGTCTGCAGGTCGCTCAGGATGAGTTTGCCCTTGCGGAGATGTTCTTCGACGCGTCCTGGCGTCCCCACGATGATGTGCGCGCCGTGCTCCAGTGAGCCGACCTGGGGGCCGAAGGGCGTGCCTCCGCACAGCGTCAGCACTTTGATATTGTGGATGGCGCGGGCCAGCCGACGCAGCTCACGGGCGACCTGGTCGGCCAACTCCCGGGTCGGGCAGAGCACCAGCGCCTGCACGCGAAAATTGCTGGTCTCCAGTCTGCTCAGCAGGCCCAGTCCGAACGCCGCCGTCTTGCCGGAGCCCGTTCTGGCCTGTGCGATCACGTCACGCCCGGCCAGCATGAGCGGCAGGCTCTGGGCCTGGATGGGCGTCATGTGGCGATAGCCCAGGGTGAGCAGATTGTCGCGCAGCGC
>Ga0316188_10001363_pt1 | contig 11528 bp, 7 predicted proteins | sample Phiworburrow1_MG_FD_204933 | JGI IMG/M metagenome (GOLD analysis project Ga0316188, IMG submission 204933) | Coastal sediment microbial communities from Maine, United States - Phippsburg worm burrow 1 | ecosystem: Environmental > Aquatic > Marine > Coastal > Sediment | place: USA: Maine... | reverse complement strand
CAGTGATCGTCAGAACGTGTAGGTCAGGTCCACCCCGCTGATACGCCCGGCGGAATCGTGGATGAAGGAGCCGCCGAATTCAGGGGCAGGGATGATCTCCTCGAGGTATTGCTCGTCCGTCAGGTTCTTGCTCCAGACCTCAAGTGACCAGTGCTCGCCTGAAATTCCTGCCCGCAGGTTCAGTTTCCAGTAGGCGTCGCGCTCGGTATTGGAGTATTCGCTGGGGCCGAAACCGAAGCCCGGCACCCCGTAGACATTGGACAGGTCAGTGAAGAAATTGACTGTGGTGTCCTCCTGGACGCTGTGGAACCAGGTCTTGCCGACGTATTCGAAATCAAGCCTGGTCATCCATTCCAGGTTGCCGAAAACCGGCATGCTGAAATCCAGGCTCAGTGCACCGGATCCGTCCGGTGCATAGGGCAGGTCGTTACCCTCGGTATAGGGCCTGTTGGTGTTCTGCTTGATCTCGGAACTGATCGCGCCGTAGCCGCCGCTGAAGGTCAGGTAATTGTTGAGCGCCCAGGCAAAGTCGATTTCGGCACCGTAGATCTCCACCTTGTCGATATTGGAAACCACCCGCAGCAGGCCGAAGGGGCCGGCAAAAAAGTTGAAGAACTGGTAGTCATCGACCTCGGTATAGAAAGTCGCTCCGTTGATCCTCAGGCTGTTGTCCAGCCACTGGCTCTTGAAGCCCAGCTCGTAGGTGTCCGTGGTCTCCTTGTCGTAGTTGTCCCGAATATTCTTGGGCGCCGTCTCGTAGGTGCCGAACGCGTTATTGATGGTGGCGGCACTGCCGATGTTGTTGAAGCCCCCGGAACGAAAGCCCACGCCATAGGAGGCGTAGCCATTGAATTCATCCGTGAACTTGTAGGTGTAGCTGATCTTGGGCTGCCATTCGCTGAAGCTCTTGTCACGGTTGGGAATGGTGTCGGTAAGGGAGCCGTCGTAGGCGGGGTTTATCGGCGCCCTGCCGAACTGGCCGAAGATCTGCGCGTTGAGGACATTGGGAACCTTGTTGTCAACCGCGCGGTCCTCCTTGTCGTAACGCAGCGCCAGCGCCAGTTCGCCCTTTTCGGACACATCCAGCTCCACCTGCCCGAAGGCCGCGTACACGTCCGTGTTGAACTTGTCCCAGAACAACTGGTCGGTGGGATTGGGGCCGCTGGGCGGTATGTAAATGGTGCGCCGGAAGCCCAGGCCCAGGTCGGCACCATAGCCCACCGCCGCGGTGCGCTCGATATCGGCGTAGTAAACGCCGGCCAGCCAGCGGAGTTTGCCATCCTCGTTCGACGTCAACCGCGCCTCCAGACTGGTGCTCTTCTGGTCGCGCTGCTGGTACTGGTAGCCGTCGCAGGTGGTGGGTGAGTAGGGTGGCAGCAGTCCATTGAGCCCGCCGTACTCAGGAACGTAGACGCCGGGTGGCAGGCCGTCCTGGATTGCGTAAAAGGGGCTCTGCAGCAGGGAAGTGTCGAAGTTGTTGTAGGTCTGGGTACAGGCGGTCTGGGAGGCCTCGGCGCCCAGGGAGTAACCGCCGAAAGCCGCACTGGTGCCATCGGATAGCAGGTATTCCTTCATATCGTCGTAGGCGGCGGTGACGGTCAGCGTGGCGAAATTCATCTCGTAGTCGGACTTGACCGAGAAAAAGGTGTCCTCCTGCTTGTTTTCCCCGGGTACGTTGAAGATGTATTTGAAATTATGCCGGTTCACATCCCCGTACAGGTCGGAGTTCCCGAGATACTCGGCGGCCACGGGCAGGGCGAACACCGCATTGAAGTTGATGGCGCCGCCCTTCACTTCCCGGTAGCTGCCGATCGTGTCCACGGTCAGCTTGTCCGTCGGCTCCCAGATCAGCCGGCCGCGGGCGGCCTGCTCCTCGGAGTAGTTGACCTGGTCGTCCTGGCCGGTGAACTTGTTCTCGAACTGGCCATCGGATTTGCCGTAAAACATGGTCAGGCGACCGTACAGCTGGTCGTCGATCAGCGGGCCGCTGACCATGGCCTGGGCCTTTTTCAGGTTGTCATCGCCCAGGGTACCCTTGGCGCTGGCTTCGAACTCCTTGGTGGGCCGCTTGGTGTTCACAATGATGGCGCCCGACACCGCGTTGCGGCCGTAGATCGCCCCCTGGGGCCCTTTGAGCACTTCTATCTGCTCGATATCGTACAGCTCACCGTTGAAACCGTTGGGGTTGGTGATGAGGACGCCGTCCACCACGTAGGCGAAGGTCGATTCCGCATCCCGGGTTGAATACTGTCCGCGGATGGTCACCTGGGTGTCCCCGGCATTGGCGGTATCCACGATCGACACGTTCGGTGTGAGGGAGATGAAATCCTGTGGCCTGCTGATCCCGGCGCTCTGGATCTCGTTGGAAGTGAACGCGGTGACCGCGATCGGTACCTGCTGCAGGTCTTCCGAGCGCCGGCGGGCGACAACGACCACTTCCTCCAGCTTCGCCTCCTCGGCCAGCGTAAACTCGGGAATTGCCAGCGCGGAGCTGAAAAGGGCGGCCTGTACTGCGTGAGAGATGAGCTTCTTATGCATTTTTTATTCCTCGAATCAGGAGTAGGTCCTTTTATCGTTACGCTGGTACCTCCCGGGTGGATCAGGGGAACACCGGCTGAAAACAGTGTAATTCCATTGCGCCGCCACAGCCAGCGCCGCCGGGCTTTTTTAACATGCCGTGCGGTCGCCGGGGTCCCTGTACTGGAATGGCAGGGTGCGGGTGGGGCTATCCGGCGGTGAGCTCGAGGAGGAAAGCGTCCACCACCGCCAGGTAGGCTTCAATATCAGCAGCGGTCATGACGAAGGAGGCCGCGGGGCCCGCGCTGGAAATGGACTCCCAGACGCCGCGATTGGCGTAATAGACCCGCATCGTGTTGTAGAGCAGCGGGTCATGAAAACGCCGGAATTCGCTGGCGTTGGCCGGGTGCTGTGGCCCGAAGGTGTACCCCGATCGGTTGAATAGCCGCTGGGCCCGCCAGGGCAGTCGGTGGCGATCAAAAGCCTGCTGCAGGCCCTGGCCCAGCAGTTCCCCCAGTCGCGCCGTCTGCTCGTAAGCCGGAGGGGTCATGATCTCTGCCAGCGCGATCCTGGCCGCGGCCATGGACAGGGCATTGCCATAGAGGGTGCCGCCGAGCGCCAGTCCGCCGCCCGCGTTGCGAGGATCCGCGGCGTCCTCTGTCTCCAGGTGTGCGGCGACAAACTCGCCCAGTTCCCGGCTCATCCCGTAGGTCCCCATCGGGATACCTGCGGCCACCGTCTTGCCAAGGGTGATCATATCGCCGTCGATATCCCAGGCTTTGCTCAAGCCACCCCAGGCGCAGACCTGGGTGTGGGTTTCGTCAATGACCAGGAGGCACCCGTAGCTGGCACAAAGCGATTTCAGCGTCGCCAGAAATCCCGGTTCCGGCTGTATCACGCCGCTGTTGGTCAGCGCCGGTTCAGTGAGAATGCAGGCAACAGTGCCGGTTTTCAGCGCGTGCTCGACCGCCTCCAGGTCATTGAATTCAACGATTACCGTTTTATTGCTGAAATCGCTGGTGAAGCCCAGGGGGCCGCACCCTTTTTCAGCCATCGTATCGTCTATGTGCCCGTGGTACTTCCCATTGAATACCAGTACCTGCTCTCTGCCGGTGTAAGCGCGCGCGATGCGGATGGCCTCGGTGTTGGCCGCCGAGGCGGACAGCGTGTACTGCCAGAACGGATGGCGGTAGCGCTGCGCCAGCAGTTCGCTGACCACGATGGCATCCTCAACCGGCAGCAGGAATTGTGTGCCCCGGGCGACCCGCTGCTGTACCTCCTGCACCAGCGCCGGTGCGCCGTAACCGCCATTCATGCTCAGGTCGGCCTGGTTCATATCCAGGTAGCGGTGGCCATCCACGTCCTGGAAATGGGCGCCCTGGCCATGGCTTGCGAAGATCGGCCGATGGAAATACAGGCCGTCCATCCAGGCACAGGGCACGCCGTTGGGCATATGCCGGCGTGCCCGGGTCAGGAGTTGGGCGGAGCGGGGTCGGCGCGCATGAAATTGCGCGGTTTCCTGTTGGTAAATGGCCGCGACTCGTTCCGGAGAGATCGCCTCAGCGGGCATGGGTAGTCCTCGGTCTCCCGGGTGGGTGGCAAAGTATGGGCCAGAACCCCGGCCGGCGCTGCCAGGCGTTCGCCACGGCCACAGCGCCGCAGTGCGCCAGGCAGTAATTACTACTCGTCGTCGTAGACATCCTCGTCAAGCATCTTGGCGGCAGGCCCTTCCTGCGCATTCGCGGCATCTGCGGGATCTTCGGCCTCATCACCCTCCACTTCTTCATCCTCCCCGGAGCCTGTTGTTATCAGGCTCGATTTGGCGGCATGGATACCGATGTGATAGACGGCGAAGCCCGGCATCACGAACTGGTCCAGCGCCATGCCCAGGATGCGCCCCTTGTAGGGAGAGATAATGTCCACCTGCTCGTTACTGATCGGGTTGTTTACCGCGCCCAGGACGTCCCCCTCCTTGACCTCATCGCCCAGTGCCATGCGGCTGAACAGTATGCCGGATGCGTTGGTCCTGACCCACGCGGTGTCGTAGAAGGCTGGCTCCGGTTTTACCCACAGCCCCAGTTTCGAGTACATGCCGCTCTTGGCCAGCAGGGTGTTGATCAGCTTGACGCCCACGTCGACCATATCGCGCTGCATGCGCATGGGTTCACCGGCCTCCAGCGTGACCGTGGGAATGCCGGCGCGTACGGCGGCGGCCCGCAGCGAGCGCTTGTTACCGCGGGAGTGCAGCACTGGAATGTCACCGAACAACTCGACAAAGTCAGCCACCTGCTGATTGCTGAGGTCTGCGCGTAACTGGGGGATATTGGTGCGATAAAATGAGCCTGTATGGAGATCTACCAGCATATCGCAGTGCTTGACCACGTCCTCGAAGAAGGCGTCTGCGATGCGGGAGGCGACGCTGCCGTTGGGATTTCCAGGAAAATACCGGTTCAGGTCGCGCCGGTCGGGAAGGTACCTGGAGTTGCGGCTGAAACCCAGTAAATTGACGATCGGTACCCCTATGATCATGCCATGGAGTTTGTGCGGATCCAGGTCGTACATGACCTGCCGGACCATTTCTATCCCGTTGAGCTCGTCGCCGTGAACTGCGGCGGTCAGGCACATGGTCGGTCCGTCGTAGACACCGTTGACCACCAGCACGGGCGTGTCGACCGCCATGCCGCTGAAAGTCCGCGATGGTTTCCAAATCAACCGGGTGGCTGTTGCCGGGGGTATTTCAACCTCCAGCAGGCGTCGGGTGGTATTGGGGTGCCGGAGAATTTCGTCGGGATTCAACAGGAACTGTACCGGCTCCCATTTGGCGTCCCGGTGGGCGACCGATGCCGCCTCTTTCTGTATGGCTTTCTCACCGGGCGATATCCGGGGCAGAACCTCCAGGGTCGAAGGTGATTCAAACACCTCCTTGAGGTTGACGCTTGCCGCGGTCGCGGTAGAGGTCGTTTGCCCCTGGTCACCGGGTGAGGCGGCCTGGGGCTCGGGCGCTGGTGCCGGTTCGGTTGTGGGGCTGGCCTGCTGCGCAGACAAGGGCAGGGCAAGCGCTGCCCCAAAAAGGAGCGCGATGAATAACTTGGCGGGCATATCGGTCACAGGGCTGAACACGTCGCCGCCATTGTCATGTTACCGGATCGAAACTGCAATCAGCCGGTTCCGGCAATTTGCCGAGTCCCTGCGGCAGATTATTCCGTGGCGAGGACTGACAGTATGTACTTGGTAGCCGCCTCCATCTGCTCGCCGGTGATGCCTTTCTCAGGGTCTTCAGCCGCGTCGCGCAGCATGCCGTCCTCGAGGTGCAGCGTATGGATCTCGGCCCACTGGATACTGTCGATGTTCTCCCAGTCCGACTTCTCGCTCAGGACGGGGGCGCCCATCTTGCCGGTATCATGGCAGTGGGAGCAGGTGGCTTCATAGACCTGCTTGCCTGCTGCCAGGTCATCGGCCTGGGCGGCGGCAGTGCCAGCCGCCACGAGCAGGATCAGGGCTGATCGGCTCAACGATGGGATGTTCATTTGCGTTCTCCTTTGGGCATTGGGTTGGTCAATGGACAGAGTGTAGCGATTTAACGAGGCCCTGTCCTGTGGATAACTCGGGGAAAATGATACCACTCGCGGAATGGGCCGCGGGCGGATTGGGCTATACTGTAGCCGCCACTGCACTGTAGTCGCCACTGAGCTCTCGAGGCATGACCAAGCGTTGGATATAAAAGATGGCTGACATTTTCATCTCCTATGCCCGGCCCGACCGGGTGAGGATCGAGACGCTCGCCGCGAAGCTGGCGGAAGAGGGTTATTCTGTCTGGTGGGACCGGCAGATCGGGGGTGGCGCCGAGTTTTCCCAGGCCATCGAGGCGGAGCTGGAGACGGCGAAAACTGTCATTGTCGGCTGGTCGGCGCATTCACTCGGGTCTCACTGGGTGCGAGACGAAGCGGACTTCGCCCGGGGCCGGCACAAACTCCTCCCCATCTCCCTGGACGGCGTGCTGGCTCCGCTCGGGTTTCGCCAGCTCCACACCCTCGATTTTTCCGGCTGGAATCAATCCGGTGACGATTCGGTGTTCAGGGAACTGTTGCTGTCCCTGGGTGCCACCTTGCAGCACACCTCCGCGGCGGTTGTCCCTGTTGCCACCGGCACCTCGCCCGGGGCCCGCCCGGCGGGGAGGCCCTGTATAGCGGTACTCCCCTTTGCCAATATGTCCAGCGATGAGGAGTTGGAGTATCTCGCCGACGGCCTCACCGAGGATATTATCACCCTGCTGTCTTCGAACCGGCACCTGTCGGTGCCGGCTCGCACGTCGGTGTTTGTGTTCAAGGGCCAGTCGGTGGATATCCGCGGCGTGGGCGAGGCGCTCGGTGCGCGCTATATCGTCGAGGGCAGCCTGCGTAAAATGGGTGCCCGGGTCCGGGTCACGGTGCAGTTCATCGCGGCGGACAGCGGCGAGCACATATGGGCGAAGAAGTTTGACGTTCTCTTCGAGGAGCTTAGCAACGCCCCGGACGAGACCGTCGAGAAGATTGCCGGTAGCCTGTTCGCGCAGCTGACCTGGGCGGAGGCTGACCGCTCGGAGCAGGCCCTCGTGGACGAACTCGGCGCATGGGAGTACTGCCAGCGCAGCGCGGCGAGGATCGGGCGCGCCATAGGCGCGGTCAAGACATTCCACCGGGTTGAAGCTGAACTTGAGCTGGCGTTGTCTATTGCGCCCGACTACGCCCTGGCCCACGCCCTGCACAGTTGGGGCTGCAATGCCGCGATTATCAATGGCATCTACGAGGACGACCAGCTTGCCGGTTATATCGATAAGGCCAAGTACCACCTTGGGCGGGCGCGCGAACTGGCCAGGGACGACCTGCTTACCCAGATCTATATAGGCGCCTCCGAGAATTTTGCGGGTATGCACAACCGGGCCCTGCAGACCCTGGAGCAGGTGATCGCCCGCAACCCGGCCAGCGCCGAGGCCTGGTACGTCATTTGCCAGGTGTATTCCTACCTGGGCAGGTTCGACGACGCGCGGCAGGCTATCACGCGCGCGTCGGAGCTGGCCCCTGAGGGCGGATTTGCCCCGCTGCACGCCTGGTACCGCGGCCTGGCTGAGTTCCTCGCAGGTGACTATGCGGTCGCCGCTCCCCTGCTCGAAAGAAAGGCGCTGGAACAACCCGAATACGGTTACGTGAATATCCTCTCCGCGCTCTGCGAGGAGTCCTTCGGCAACCATGATGCCGCGCGGAAATTTATCGCCAGGGCGCAGGAACACAACCCGCAGTTGCGGCCCGATAAAGTGGCGGGCATGCTCCTTACCCAGTTCGACCGGGATAAAGGGCAGCGCGAATATACGACCCTGAAAAAATTGTGGTCAGCGTCCGCTGCCTGAATCCTCTCCCTGCCGCCTGCGGGTCACCACGGCGGCGCCCAGCACCACCCCCAGGGCATTGGCCAGCAGGTCGTACCCGGACATGTCCCGGCCGGGTACCTGGGACTGGCCCAGTTCCATCAGCCCACTGTAGGCGATAATGCCCAGGCACATATATAAGTAGTAAGCCTTGTTCGCCAGGGCGCGGTATCCCAGCACCGCGAAAATATAGTACACCAGCAGGTGAACGACCTTGTCCATGGGGTCGATATTGACGTCACCGCCGGGGCGCAGGGATGTGAAGGCGACGATGCCGGCGTAGATGACAAAGATTATTTGTTGCACCGCCTCACTCCAGGATGCCCGATGTGGCTGATCCGGTGCTCCCTGCCCCGGGGCTGACCATCATCCCGGGCATCGCGCCGGTGCTCTTGCCGTCCTCAAAGGTGGCGACACCGTTGACCAGGGTCAGTCGCACCGGGGCCGGGTCCCGGGTCCAGCGCCAGGTGAAGCCGCCCCGGCCATCCGGCACGTCGAAGATCTTGTATTTCCGCCGGTGCTGGATCTCGTCCAGCGCAAACACGGTGATATCGCCGCGCTTGCCCGGTTTCAGTTCGCCCCGGTCGGTGAAGCCGAAATGCGATGCCAGTTTGCCGGTCTGGCAGTGTACGGCCTCCTCGATACGCAGCAGGCCCCTGCGCACATAGTCGGTATACAGCAGGAGATTGTCGCCGCTGGCGCAGAACAGTTGCCCGTGGGCGCCGGAGTCGTTGATATTGCCCACCGCCAACGGGTCCCGGGTGAGGCGCACCACCATCTCGTCATCCTTCTCCCAGGGCGGCATCGTGACGGAGGATGACAGGCCGTTGTCGATAAACCACTGCGCCATCGCGTCGGAGGCCGGCAGCCCCAGCTTTGCCGCATGGTCGCCGAGGCTGGTGACCGGGTCCGCGCCGTTTTCGGAGTTGTCCAGCATGATGGCCTCGGGCCGGCGAAAAAAGCCGGTCTCCAGCGAGTCGTTGGCCCAGGAGTGGCGGGCGCGCTCGCGCCAGTCGGGGTCAGCCAGCAGCGCCAGTTTGTCCGCGTCGCTCCCGGCGGTGACAACCTCGTGCCAGACATAGTCATTGGACTGGGCGAACAGCAGGGACTGGCGGATGCTGGCGGTGACGGTGATCGGCACGTGGGCATAGCCGGTCCAGAAGTCGCGGCCCTCGGCGCTGAAACGTTCGTGCAGGTCCAGGATGGGTTGCTGGATGCCGTAGTCCTTCTGCCACTGCAGGGTGGGTACGCCCGCCCACTGGACCCTTACCGCCAGGCCCTCGGTGAGCCGGGCTATGCGTTCCATCGAGGCCGCCGCGGTAAAGCGCATCAGGCTGTCGACGATTACCTGGGTGGTGGCGTGGGGATAGTTGGCCATCACCCGGAACAGGGCGCTGAATTCGGCGTCGTCGGCCACCAGTGAGGGTACGGGCCTGTCGCTGCCGTCGTGGTCGAGCAGGTTGGTGGAAAGCCCGAGGGCGCCGGCATCCAGCGCATCCACCAGCAGCCGCGTTATCTGCCCGATCTCTGCGGGCGTCGCGGCGCGCTCCCAGGCGTCCATTCCCATCACTGCCAGGCGCAGCGCGATATGGCCGACGAAGGCCCCGTAGTTGGCGGTAACACGGGTGTTGGCCACCATGGACTGCTTGTACTGCGACCATGTCTGCCAGTCCCAGGGCAGCTTGTCCATGAAGGCCGACTCCGGGATGTCCTCGAAGAATGAGAAGATTTTTACCACCTCCCGGCGCACGGCGGGATCGTCGTGCAGTGGGGCGAGTGCGAAACCGCAGTTGCCCATGACCACGGTGGTTACGCCGCAGCCCGGCAGGGGGTTCAGGTCCGGTTGCCACCACATGGTGCCGTCGAAATGGGTGTGGCTCTCTATCAGCCCCGGGGTGACGAAACAGCCGCTGGCATCCACCCGGACCTCGCCGTCGTTGGCTTCCAGGTTTGCCGCCACAGCGGTGATCATCCCATCCTGCACCCGCACGTCGGCACTGAACGGCGCGCTGCCGGTCCCGTCGACCACCAGCCCGCCCTTGATGAGATAATTGCTTGGCGGTTTATCCATCGGAGTCTCCCTGTATATTGCATGGTCAAGTGGCTGCGGGTGTTGCAGCGGCCCAGTCAATCAACTTGGGCCCGGTCACGCAAGTGCCGCGCCCGGCGGAGGGTTTAGTTTCGTGTACCAGCCACCGCGACAGGTCCGGAAACAGCGGGGCCGGGAAACTTTAGTGGCGCGCCGTAATTCAGTAGACTGCGACCCTCGAATGCGCCGCACGGCGCAAGGCAACGGGCAGGGAGTGTGGTGGTGACGGTAAACAATGGTAGGGTTCCGCAAGGGGGGGCGACCCGCAGCGCCCGGATTGTCTGCAAATTCGGCGGCTCCAGCCTCGCCAGTCCCGCCCAGATGCGCAAGGTACGGGCAATTGTGGACGCCGATGAGCGCAGGCAGATCATCGTGCCATCCGCGCCCGGCAAGCGCGACTCGAAAGATACCAAGATTACCGACCTGCTCTACCTGTGCCAGCATGCGGCCAGCGTCGGCGCGGATTTTGCCGGGTCTTTCGCCCGGGTTGCCGACCGTTTCAATGGTATCGAGCGCGATCTCGGCATAGAGCCTGTTATCGCAGCCCACCTCGAGCAATTCCGGGAGGCCCTCAGCCAGGGCGTCACCCCGGATTACGCCGCCTCCCGGGGCGAGCATTTCAGCGGCCTGCTGCTCGCCGCGTGGCTGGGCGCGGAGTTTGTCGAGCCCGCCGAATGTATTGTGATCGGCCCCAACGGCCTGGTGGACCCCCAGACCTGGGACCTGCTGGGCGCACGCCTGGCCGATACCGGCAGGCGTTACGTCATACCGGGTTTTTACGGCCGGGACCTCGAGGGTCATATTCGCACCTTCTCCCGCGGCGGCTCCGACGTCAGCGGCGCAGTCGCCGCGCGCGCCGCGAATGCCATGCTCTACGAAAACTGGACCGACGTGTCGGGCCTGCTGATGGCGGACCCGCGCATAGTGGATAACCCGCGGCCCATGGAGGAGGTGACTTACTCGGAGATCCGCGAACTGTCCTATATGGGCGCCAGCGTGCTGCATGACGAGGCCATGGCCCCGGTGCGGGAAGTGGGTATACCGGTCAATATTCGCAACACCAACGAGCCCTCCCATCCCGGCACCCGCATTGTCTCGAAGCTCTCCCCCGAGGTGGTCGCCAGCACCCAGATAGCCGGGGTGGCCGGCAAGACCAGCTTTTCCATGATCACCATCGGCAAGAACCTGATGAACCGGGAGGTGGGCTTTGTCTACCGCCTGCTCGGCGTATTTGAGCATAACGGGATTCCCTTCGAGCACTGCCCTTCCAGTATCGACAGCGTCAGCGTGATTGTGGAGTCCAGCTGGCTGGAGGGTCGCACCGAACAGGTGCTGGATGAAATCCGCCGCACCATGGAGCCGGACGAGCTGGACTTCGTGCCCAGCATCGCCCTGATCGCGATTGTCGGGGAGGAAATGGCGCGCACCCCCGGGATTGCAGCCAGGGTCTTTACCGCGCTGGCCGGGGCGGGCGTAAACGTGTGCCTGATCAACCAGGGCGCCTCTGAGCTGAATATCATC
>Ga0316188_10001362_pt1 | contig 11531 bp, 10 predicted proteins | sample Phiworburrow1_MG_FD_204933 | JGI IMG/M metagenome (GOLD analysis project Ga0316188, IMG submission 204933) | Coastal sediment microbial communities from Maine, United States - Phippsburg worm burrow 1 | ecosystem: Environmental > Aquatic > Marine > Coastal > Sediment | place: USA: Maine... | reverse complement strand
CTTATGAAGGATCTCCTGCGACAGCAGATCGCCAAGGCCTTGCAGGCCTGCTTCGATAACAAGACCCTGCACTCCGGGGAAATCCCGGAGATCCAGGTCGAAGTGCCCGGAAACCCAGAGCATGGTGATTTTGCGACCAACCTGGCAATGATCATGGCCCGGACCGAGAAGAAGGCGCCCCGCCAGATCGCCGAGGCTCTGGTGGCGACCCTCGGTGAAAGTCCGCTCCTCGACAAGGTTGACATTGCCGGCCCCGGTTTCATCAACTTTACCCTGGCACCCGTTTGCTGGTACGAGGTGCTCGACGACATCACGGCCAGGGGCGCCGAATATGGCATCTCCGGGGCAGGTCAGGGACAGAAAGTCCAGGTTGAATTTGTCAGCGCCAACCCCACCGGCCCATTGCACATCGGTCATGGCCGGGGCGCCGCCGTAGGGGATGCCGTCGCCTCGATCCTGAAGGCTGCGGGTTTCGATGTGCAGCGCGAGTACTACGTCAATGATGCCGGCAACCAGGTTGCGACTCTCGGCCGCTCGATTTGGCTGCGCCTGCGTGAACTTCACGGAGATGAAATCAGTTTTCCGGAAGACGGCTACCAGGGAGACTACATCCGAGAACTGGCGGCCAGCCTGCGCGATGAGAACCCGGACGTCATAAAGCGTGAGGAAGCCGATGCGATCAAGCTTTGCTCCGCTTATGGTGTGAGCAAGGTGCTTGAATGGATAGCCGTTGACCTGGAAGCTTTCGGTATTACCTTTGACAACTGGTTCAGCGAACAGAGCCTTTATGACCGGGACATGGTGACGACCGAACTCGCCAAGCTGGCGCAAAAGGGCCTCTCGTATGAGCAGGAAGATGCTCTCTGGCTGCGCACAACCGATTTCGGTGACGATAAGGACCGGGTGTTGATCAAGTCGGATGGCAGCCCGACCTATTTTGCCTCGGATGTCGCCTACCACATGGAAAAGTTCGACCGTGGCTTCGAGCGCGTGATTGATGTATGGGGCGCGGACCATCATGGCTACGTGCCACGTATGAAAGCCGTCGTGGCCGGGCTCGGGCGCCCGCCCGAGGCCCTCCAGGTTCTGCTCATCCAGATGGTCAACCTGCTGCGTGACGGTCAGCCTTACGCGATGGGTAAAAGGTCCGGAAATTTCATTACCTTGCGCGACGTGGTCGACGAAGTCGGCAAGGATGCATGCCGCTTCTTCTTCCTGATGCGCCGCTCGGACAGCCAGCTTGATTTTGACCTTGAGCTGGCCAAGCGCCAGAGCAACGACAACCCGGTTTACTATGTCCAGTATGCTCATGCCCGTGTTTGCAGCATCAATCGCACGGCAACAGAGCAGGGCGTCGACCTGCAGGGGCACGGCACGGCAGATCTGGCATGCCTGACGCTTGCCGAAGAGCTGGCCCTGGCCAAACAGCTGGCGCGCTACCCTGAAACGGTCGTCGGTGCAGCCCAGAGCTGCGAGCCGCACCGGATCGTGTACTATCTGCAGGAGCTTGCCGCCCAGTTCCACAGCTACTACAACAGGCAGCGCGTTCTGGTGGAAGATGTTGAGGTCACTCGGGCCCGCCTCTACCTGGTCAACGGGGTCAGAACCGTCCTGGCCAATGCTCTGAACCTGCTCGGGGTGGATGCCCCGGAGCGCATGTAACCGAAGCTTGGGAGATAGATTAGATGATGGCGCAGCCGGTGGTCTCACGCAGCCAAAGACGCATTGAACGAAAACAGCTCGTGCTGGCTGTCATCCTGATTCTGGCTGTCGCCGCTGTCAGCTTCTCTCTTGGGGTTTTGTTCGGCAAGCAGAGCGGCGTCGCGTCGGGAGTTGCCGACGGAACGGAAAACTCCGGGCTGCCTACCGTCGCCCAGATAGAAGCGCCGCCCAAACCGGGTGAAGAAGCGGCTCCCGATAAGTCGGAACAGCTGACTTTCTATGACAACCTGCCGAAAGGTAATCAGGCGCCGCTCGGCAGTGGCATCAACCTGCCTCCCGAACAGAAAGCAACCAGCGCCAGCGTCGTCAAAAAGACGGCGGTCCCGCAGGCCAGTCCGACGCCCAAGCAATTACCGAAAGCCGGGACCAAACCACCGACTGCCACAGCGGGTGCCTTCGTAGTACAGGTCGCGTCTTTTCGGACGAGTGAAGATGCCGCCAAGCTGGCTGGTCGACTCAAAACCTACGGCTTGACGATTTTTGTCGAACGGGCCGACCTCGGAGAAAAAGGGACCTGGCACCGGGTTCTGACAGGGCCTTTCCCTTCCCGTGAGAATGCTGACAAGGCTGTCGATTTCCTGCGTAAAAAGGAGAGGTTGTCTGCTATTGTCCGGCAGCGTTAACGGACAGTTTTTTCTTGACATCCTCAGGGCGGACGGGTAAATTCCAAAATCCTGTTGCGGGGTGGAGCAGTCAGGTAGCTCGTCGGGCTCATAACCCGAAGGTCGGAGGTTCAAATCCTCCCCCCGCTACCAAATAAAATATACGGCCGCCGATGGGCGGCCGGCTGGTTTTCGGCGGTGTAGCTCAGTTGGTTAGAGCATGCGGCTCATATCCGCAGTGTCCGGAGTTCGAATCTCTGCACCGCCACCACTCTGACAGAACCCCCTTCCAGCCCCGGAAGGGGGTTCTGCGCTTTCGGCATGGCCTGTTCTCCGTCGTTGACAGGGCGACCGGCCGGCATGGTAGTTGTCCATGACCCTGCAGAACCGGTTTCATAAGGCCCTTCTGCTCTCCGGCTGCATCCCCGCCGGCAGCCGTCTGCTGGTTGCCGTTTCCGGTGGTGCCGACTCGGTGGCATTGCTGCGCCTGCTGTATGGTCTTGCCGAGACACTGAACCTGTCTCTGCAGGCCGCGCATCTCGATCACGCCCTGAGACCTGCCAGCCGTGATGATGCAACCTTTGTCGCACAACTCTGTCATGAGATGGACGTTCCGGTGACGGTGGCGCGCCAGGATGTGGCAGAGATCGCTCGGCGACGCAAGGGCAATCTGGAAGAAGTCGCCAGGGATGTGCGCAGGGAGTTTCTCGAAGCGACTGCAAAAGAATGCAATTGCGACCTGATCGTGCTCGGTCACCATGCCGGTGACCAGGCCGAAACCTTCCTGATGCGCCTGATGAGAGGCGCCGGTACCGCAGGCCTGGCGGGGATGCGCCAGGTCGATGGACGGGTCATCCGCCCGCTGCTGTCTTTCCATCACGAAGAACTGGTGACCTACCTCGAAGAAGGCGGCTTTGCCTGGCGTGAAGACGAGAGCAACATCGACCATGCTTTTACCCGCAACCGCATCCGTCATCAACTGCAGCCGCTAATGGAGAGTTTCAACCCTAACATCATCGGCCAGATCGCAGGGTTGTGCGAACAGCTGCGCCTGGATGAGGACTTCTGGTCCGAGCTGACAAATCGTACCCTGACAGAGCTCGGTACAAGGGTTGATGGAGGTTATTCTATCCAGCGGGGAGCGCTTGCCGAATTGGCCCCATCGCTAGCCAGCAGGGTCATCAGGGTCGCGCTGCAAGAAATCCGCGGCGATTTACGCAGTATCACGGCCACCCATATCCGGGATGTCCTGCAGCTTGTCTGTACAGGTCCGCCCCAGGGCGAGCTGCACCTGCCCGGATCTTGGGTCGCCTGCCGATACGAAGAGTTGTTGCTGTATAGAGCGCCACCCCAGGTAGTTGCTGGCCTTGAGCTTGTGCTGGATGGGCCGGGGACATATCCGCTCCCGGATGGGCGCAGATTGCAGCTGTCTGTTTCTGATCACGCATCGGGAGACAATCATGTCGCCGTCGAGTTTGATGCGTCGACCCTCCAGTTCCCTCTGACGCTGCGGCACTGTCTGCCTGGAGATCGTTTTCGGCCATCAGGAATGGACGGAACAAAAAAAATCCAGGATTTTTTTGTCGACCTCAAGCTCGCCATGGAAGATCGCAAAAAAACGCTGCTGCTGCTGGAAAATAAGACAATTTTGTGGGTCGTCAGCTTGCGCCGTTGTGAAGGTTGGCGACCGGTCGCCGGAAAACCTGTTTTGCGTGTTCAGATCGTGCAAAAGGAGTCATAAACGGCTTGTGATAAGGAACCCGGTATGGTAAAGTTTCCAGTGTTTTTACAACGCCAAACACCGCATTTTTCTGGTGTTTTCAGATTTAGGGGGTTATGTGAACCAGTTTTATAAGAATCTAGCGCTCTGGCTGGTCATCTCTCTGGTGATGATCATGCTTTTCAATATGATGACCCAGCAGGGTCGCGAACTCAAGCCGGTCCCATATACGACCTTCCTGGCAGCCCTCGATGAGGGTGAGGTGGTCGACGTGACGATCAAGGGGTCGAACCTTGAAGGCACCTACACAGATGGTTCTGCATTCAAGACCTATGCTCCGGATGACCCTGAGCTGATCAACCTGCTGCGCGAGCAGGGCGTCGCCATACAGGCCGAGCCCGACGAAAGCAACAGCTTCTGGATGTCCATTCTGGTCTCCTGGGGGCCGATCCTTCTGCTGATCGCCGTATGGATCTTCTTCATGCGTCAGATGCAGTCAGGCGGTGGCAAAGCCATGAGCTTCGGCAAGAGCCGCGCCAAGCTGCTCAGCGAATCCCAGGCCAAGATCACCTTTAATGATGTTGCCGGGATCGATGAAGCCAAGGACGAACTCGAAGAGGTTGTCTCGTTTCTGAAAGACCCGAAAAAGTTTTCCAGGCTTGGCGGGCGGATCCCGAAAGGCGTGCTGCTGATGGGCCCCCCGGGTACCGGTAAAACTCTTTTGGGCAGGGCGATTGCTGGCGAAGCGGGAGTGCCCTTCTTTTCGATTTCGGGTTCCGACTTTGTCGAGATGTTTGTCGGTGTCGGTGCCAGCCGTGTCCGGGACCTGTTCGTCCAGGGCAAGAAGAATGCTCCTTGTATTATCTTTATCGACGAAATAGATGCCGTCGGTCGTCATCGTGGCGCCGGTATGGGTGGCGGCCATGACGAGCGTGAGCAGACCCTCAACCAGCTGCTGGTTGAAATGGACGGTTTTGAGTCCAATGAGGGCGTTATCCTGATTGCCGCGACGAACCGGCCCGACGTGCTTGACCCCGCATTACTTCGTCCTGGCCGTTTCGATCGCCAGGTGATCGTGCCGAGGCCCGACGTGCGTGGCCGCCTGAAAATCCTCCAGGTCCATGCCCGCAAAGTGCCTTTGGGTAATGATGTTGAACTTGAGGTGATCGCCAAGGGAACGCCGGGATTTTCCGGCGCTGACCTGGAAAACCTGGTCAATGAAGCCGCCCTGCTTGCGGCACGTGCCAACAAGAATGAAGTGACCCGCACTGACCTTGAGAAGGCCAAGGACAAGGTCATGATGGGCGCTGAGCGGCGCTCCATGGTGATTACCGATGAAGAAAAGAAAGTCACCGCCTACCATGAGGCGGGTCATGCCCTGGTGGCGATGTATATCCCGGGTGCCGATCCGGTGCACAAGGTTTCAATTATACCGCGAGGCCGGGCCATGGGTGTCACCATGTACCTGCCCGAGGAAGAGAAGTATAACGAGAACAAAATGGGCCTGAATGTCAAGATATGCACCCTGCTCGGTGGTCGGGTCGCAGAAGAACTGATCTTTGAAAGTGTCACCAGCGGCGCCTCGAATGACCTGGAGCGCGCGACCGCGATCGCCCGCAAGATGGTTTGCGAGTGGGGGATGAGCGACAAGCTTGGACCATTGTCATACGGTGAAAAAGAAGGTGAAGTCTTCCTCGGTCGAGATTACGGTCATGTCAAGAATTATAGCGAGGCCACTGCGATGGCGATCGATGACGAGATCCGCAGGATCGTCGAGGAGTGCTACGAGCGTACCACGGAGATTCTCTCTCAGCACAAAGATTCCTTGATCATCGTATCCGAAGCGTTGCTCGAACGTGAGAACATGGACGGCAGTGAAATCAAGGCTATGATCTTCGGTGATGAACAAGTCGCCGAAGATGTTGCTGAAAATGCCGGTGAAGAGGCCACGGTTACGCAGGATGCGGTTGCTCCGGGTGAAGGCCCCTGTGTCGACGAGGCCTGATGTCTGGCCTGACCCGCGCCGATTCATCCAAAATTATACTGAGTGGGCGAAACTGCTCACTCGTTATGGATCGGCCTTACATCGTCGGCATCCTCAACGTAACCCCTGACTCTTTTTCCGACGGTGGCCGGTTCCTCGGGCTGCAGCAGGCGATTGAGCAGGGCCTCAGGATGGCTGCAGAAGGTGCCGACCTGATCGATATCGGAGGGGAGAGTACCCGACCGGGTGCTCCCCAGGTCTCCGAGCAGGAGGAACTGGACCGGGTTATCCCGGTTGTCGAGAGGCTCGGCCGCGAAGTCGGACTGCCCTTGTCCATCGATACCTCGAAAAGTGCTGTCGCCCGGCAAGCTGTATCCGCCGGCGCAGATTTCGTTAATGATGTCAGTGGACTGACCTTCGATACGAAGATGGCCGGAATTGTTGCTGATTCAGGAGCGGGGCTGATTATCATGCATACCCGCGGCAGGCCCGAGGTTATGCAGCAGGATACGCGCTACGCTGACCTCTTTGCGGAAGTTGTCGCTTCCCTGAACAGCAGTATCGAGGTTGCAGAATCGGCAGGTATCGCCATAGACAAGATCGCGATTGATCCAGGGATCGGTTTCGGCAAGGATGTCGCCGGGAACCTGGAACTGTTGCGCAGGACGGCCGACCTGGTGGATTTGGGCCGCCCGGTCATGCTGGGAACATCCCGCAAAAGTTTTATCGGCCGGGTGCTCGGCAGGGATGATCCTGCCGGGCGCCTTGCCGGAACCCTGGCCACCGTTGCCCTGGGCTATGCTGGAGGGGCTCGGCTATTCCGGGTGCATGATGTCGCTGCGGCACGCGAGGCCGCACGGATGGCGCAGGCAGTCTGCAAGGGTGCAGAATGGGTCGGTCACTGACCTGATTTTTCGAGAGGGTGTTCCTGATGTTCGAGATGCTGGAAAATTTCAGGTGGGTTCTGGATCTTCTCGACATCCTCCTGGTCGCCTTCATTATCTACCGGATTATCCTGCTTATCAAGGGCACGCGGGCCGTGCAGATGCTGGTCGGTCTGGCAGTCCTGCTGATTGTCTACGTCGCCTCCCAGGTCAGCGGCCTCTACACCCTCAACTGGATCCTCAACAACTTCCTTTCATCCATCATCCTGGTGATTGTCGTGATTTTCCAGAACGACATCCGCCGGGCGCTGATCCATGTCGGGCGCAACCCGTTTTTTGCCGATCTGTCATTCCGTGAAGAGACGCAGGTTATCGACGAGTTGTGCCGTGGCTGCGCGACCCTTGCCCAGAGACATTTGGGGGCATTGATCGTTATCGAGCGTGAAACCGGGATCAACGATTTTCTCGAAATCGGTGTCGAGCTGGATGCGAAACCTTCTGGGACCCTGATTCACTCGATTTTTCATCATGCTTCACCGCTTCATGATGGGGCGGTCGTTATCCAGCGTGGCCGGATCACCAGGGCCGGTTGTTTCCTCCCCCTGACCCAGGACCCGGCAGTCAGCCCGCAGTTCGGGACCCGCCACCGGGCGGCGATAGGCCTGACTGAACTGGTTGACGCCGTCGTGATTGTGGTGTCCGAGGAGACTGGACGGATTGCAGTCGTGGTCGGGGGAAAGATCACGCGCGACCTGGAAGTGACGACCTTGAAGAAAGTCCTCAACCGCCTGCTTGAGCCACGCCGTCTGCGCGGCAAGAAGAGTTAGCCATGGCTGATAAGATCTTTGAAAACTGGCTGTTGAAATTGATCTCCCTGGCCTTTGCAATAGTGCTCTGGTTCTTTGTCATGGGTGAAAGTCGCATGGAAGTCAACCATATCGTGCCCCTGGAATACGTGAATCTGCCGGAGGGCCTGATGATTGCCAGTGAAGTGCCGACGTCAGTCGCGCTGCGGATCAATGGGCCGCGTGCCTTGCAGGTAAACCTTGACCAGGAAGATATCGGGCTCAGAGTAGACCTGAAGGGTTTATCGCCCGGCGTGACCTCTTTCAAGCGCCTTGATGAAACCCTTGATATTCCCGGTGGTCTGAAAATCACACGCATTTCGCCATCTTATGTCGATGTCAGGCTGGAAAGGGTGCGTGAGCGCGGCGTGCCGATCCAGGTTGTGCTGACCGGTGATCCGGCACCCGGCTTCCTGGTCAAGTCGGCCAGGGCCGCCCCTGACAGGGTTGTCGTCATCGGTGCGGAGAGTGAAATCAAGACGGTCTCGGAGGTTGTCACCGAGGGGATCGATATCACCAATGTTCAGGAGAATTTCACCCAGACCGTAGCCCTCAGTTATGTTGGCAATTATACGGATCTGAAAGAAACAAAAACTGTCGAGGTCAAAGTTGTTTTAAAGCCTGACCCCGATTATGTCCCCCCCCCTCCGGAGGAAAAGCCGGACGGGCAGGCAGCCGCCGGGGTTGAAAAAAAGGAAAAATGACCAAAAAACTTTTTGGCACTGACGGGGTGCGCGGCATTGCCAACAAGCATCCCATGACCACAGAAATTGCCATGCAGTTGGGCCGTGCTGCAGCTTATGTTTTCAAGCACCGGAACCGGCGCAGCCGGATTGTGATCGGCAAGGACACACGCCTTTCCGGATACATGATCGAGAATGCCCTTGCCGCCGGCATCTGTTCCATGGGAGTCGATGTCTTGTTGGTAGGGCCTCTACCGACCCCGGGCATTGCGTTTATTACCTCTTCGATGCGGGCTGATGCCGGGGTGGTGATTTCCGCCTCGCACAACCCCTACCAGGACAACGGCATCAAATTTTTTGCCCGTGACGGCTTCAAGCTTCCCGACGAACTCGAGCTGAAGATCGAAGACCTGATTTTTTCCGAGCGGATCAATTCTCTGCGGCCAACCGCCGAAGAGGTCGGCAAGGCATTTCGTGTCGATGACGCCATCGGGCGCTATATCGTTTTCCTGAAGAACACGTTTCCCCGGGAACTTGACCTGACCGGTCAGAAGATCGTCCTCGATTGCGCCCACGGCGCTGCCTATCGGGTTGCCCCGGCGGTTCTGGAGGAGTTGGGCGCCCAGGTCTTTGCTTATGGCGTCAAGCCGGATGGAACGAATATCAACGCCGGTTGCGGTTCGACCCACCCTGAGGTGATCTCCAGGGCCGTCCTCGAGCATGGTGCGGACCTTGGCATTGCTCTCGATGGCGATGCCGACCGTTGTATCTTTGTCGACGAGCACGGCTGCGAGGTTGACGGTGACCACATCATGGCTATCTGCGGTATCGAAATGCTGAAATGTGACACACTGTCTAAGAAAACGGTCGTCGCCACGGTCATGTCGAACATGGGGCTCGACATTGCCCTGCGCAAGGCAGGCGGTAGAGTCATCAAGACCGACGTAGGTGATCGTTATGTGGTCGAAGAGATGCGCCGCAATGGTTATTGCTTCGGCGGTGAACAGTCCGGGCACATGATTTTCCTGGCGCACAACACGACCGGTGATGGCATTATTTCCGCGCTGCAGGTCCTGGCTATCATGCAGAAAAGCGGCAAGAGCCTCTCCGAGCTGGCATCAGTCATGCGACCGTTGCCACAGATTCTCGTTAATGTTCGGGTGCGACAGCGCTTGCCCCTCGAACAGCTGCCTGATGTCCAGCGTTTGATCGAGGATGTCGAGAGGCGGCTGGGCGATGCCGGTCGTGTCCTGATCCGTTACTCGGGGACCGAACCTTTGATGCGGATTATGCTCGAAGGGCAGGACCAGGACGAAATTACCGGCATGGCCAACCAGATTGGCGAGTTGGTGAAGTCCTCCATCGGAGAAGATTCAGGAGCATAACATGGCAAAACTGGGAGTCAATGTCGACCACATTGCGACGATCCGCCAGGCCCGGGGCGGGACTGAGCCTGACCCGGTTTCTGCTGCTGCGATTGCCGAGCTGGCCGGCGCCGATGGGATCACGGTGCATCTGCGTGAAGATCGCAGACATATCCAGGACCGGGATGTCATGATCCTGAAACGTACGGTGCAAACCCACCTGAACCTCGAAATGGCGGCGACCGACGAAATGGCGGCCATTGCCATGAAGATCGTCCCGGATTACGTCACCCTGGTGCCGGAAAAACGCCAGGAACTGACCACCGAGGGCGGGCTTGACGTCGCCAGGCATATCCAGTCCCTGACCAAGCAGATTGAACTGCTACATCAGGCCGGGATCACGGTCAGCCTGTTTGTCGACCCTGACCTTGAGCAGTTGAAGGCCAGTGCGCGGGTCAAGGCCGATTGCATAGAGATCCACACCGGATCCTACTGCGAAGCCAAAGGGCATGAAAAGACAGCCGAGCTGGCCAAGATAGAAGAGGCTGTGAAAGCCGGACGGAAGCTCGGTCTGCGCGTAAACGCCGGACACGGGCTCAACTACCGGAACATCCGACCGGTGCTCGCTCTCGGCGGGATTGAGGAATACAATATCGGTCACAGCATTATTTCACGGGCGGTTCTGGTCGGACTCGAGCGGGCCGTGCGTGAGATGGCTGAACTGGTCCACGGGAGCTGACTATGCCGATTGTCGGCCTGGGAACCGACCTGGCCAGGGTCGCGCGTTTCCGGAAATTTGTTGAAGACCAAAAGACCGCTCTCCTGGAGCGGCTTTTTACCCTTGGTGAACGACAATATGCTTTTGCCAAGGTTGATCCGTCCCCACACCTGGCGGCACGCTTTGCTGCCAAGGAATCATGTCTCAAGGCCTTTGGCACGGGCTTGCGTAATGGTATCAGCTGGCATGACATGGAGGTCGTCCCTGATGAACTCGGTCGACCCGACCTGGTCTTGTCCGGAAGAGCGGCAGAGATCGCCGGCGAAAAGCGTGTTGAGATGGTACACTTGTCCTATAGCCATGATGGGGACTATGCTGTTGCCACAGTGATTCTGGAAAGCTTATGAAGGTACTGACCGCACAACAAATGCAGACGGTTGATCGCCGGGCGATTGATGAAGTTGGCATTCCCGGCGTTGTCCTGATGGAGAATGCCGGCCGGCGTGTGGCTGAGGAAATTCTTTCGCGTTATGCGACGGGTGGGATTCAGCGTGCGCTGGTATTCGCCGGTAAAGGCAACAACGGTGGCGACGGCTACGTGATCGCTCGGCATCTGCTGGACCACGACTGGGACGTCATGACCCTGGTTTTTGCCGGAGCGGAACAGATCGCCGGTGACGCTGCAGTCAATGTCCTTGCGTTGGCCAACTGTGGCGGGCAGGTTGTTCATGTGAAGACCGAGGACCAACTTTATGCCGTCCTTGATGGTGCTGATGAGTTCAGCGTGGTTGTCGATGCCCTGTTCGGCACCGGGCTTGCCAAACCTCTCGAAGGCCTGTTCCTGGAAGCGATTGGCTGGATGAACTGCCAGGCCTGCCCGGTCGTCTCTGTCGATATCCCGTCCGGGATCGATGGCTCGACCGGCCGGATCATGGGTGACGCGGTCAATGCCGACCTGACGGTCTCGTTTGCCTTGCCCAAGGTTGGCCAGGTGACTTTCCCCGGAGCA
>Ga0316188_10001361_pt1 | contig 11536 bp, 18 predicted proteins | sample Phiworburrow1_MG_FD_204933 | JGI IMG/M metagenome (GOLD analysis project Ga0316188, IMG submission 204933) | Coastal sediment microbial communities from Maine, United States - Phippsburg worm burrow 1 | ecosystem: Environmental > Aquatic > Marine > Coastal > Sediment | place: USA: Maine... | reverse complement strand
GTAAACTGAATGAAGCGATCATCCATTGACTGAGGAATCGGATGAAGGATAGAACCACCAAGCACAAAATGATTAAGTGGTTTATCGTTTAAGTCGCCCTCAAGAGGATCGCCAGTATCAAACAAAACTTGGTTAGCATCTTTGATAGACTGCACATACGCTTCCCATTGTTCTGCTGCTTCTGCGCTGAGGAAGTCAGCATCAATCTCAATGGCACCCAAGTTGATTGGATCTGTGAAGATAAACTTCTTGGACAACCATTCAAATGGGAAGTTGTTTAGCCTGTTTCCTTCCCACTTGTATACAGTCTTATCCCACAAGTAGTACAGATCAGCAGTTTCTGGATCAGTATATGCTGAACGAGCTTGCACGTTCGTTGTAGAGAACGGAGATGTCTGCATCGTGCGGTCAAGAATGAAACCGCCGTTAGGTAGATACTCAGTCGCCTGTTGATAGAAACCAAAGTACTTGCCGTTGTATACCGCGCCACGAATTGTGGGAGGATTGAACTTTTCAAAGTTATCCCGCAGCATGATGTTGCCAGTTGCCAAGCCAGTACCAGCAGGGCCGACCAAGCAGATACCGTTAGGGCTTGCATACAGCACACCGTTTGCATCAGATGCAACAGAACGTGCAGACACGCATGGCTCAAGCTCAGTCAACTTCTCTGGAGTCATGGCACCCGGATCTGTACCAGAGAATACGACGGGGTATCCTTTAGTTAGAACCACAATACTTTGACCATACACAGCAATGTTTACAATGTCTGCTTCGACAGTGTATCGATAGGCTATAGGCCAAGCTTGCGGGAATCCAATCTCAGAGAATAGAATTTCTCTCAGGTGAAAGCCAGCCAAGAATCCATTAGGATGAGCAACTATACCGCTTAGTTGGCCGGGAGGTACACGAATAATTGTTTGAAGCTCTTCGCCAAGCTGAGTTGCTGTTTTACTATCGTTGTAGGTATAGCCCGGAGTTGCTGCGTTACTTGCAGGAATCTCATCAACAAACAAAAAGGTCGGCGTAGAACCAGACACAGATCTATAGATACGGATCTTTGTTACGTTCTGGTGAGGAAGTCCAGTTGCATCTTCAAAATCAGTAAGGTTAACAGTTTGACCACTTGGCTTAACAGATACTACATTCGAAGCTTCTGAAGGAGCGCTCTCCTCTTCAATACCACCAAACTCTTGAATGAAAGTGTAGACGTAGATTCGATCTTCAGCAGATCCACTACCGCTACCTACTGTAGTTGCAGTAAGAGCTGAAGTCGGTGTTGGAACTGCGCCGTACAACCAATCAGCAGGAGGCACGCCATTGGTAGTACCAGCCAATGTTGAATTTGTTTTCTTTAGTTCTTCGTTCTCTGTGTAGTAGACAGAGCTTGCTTGTGAATCATCCACGATTGGATTAAGCACAGCAGATACCACAGAGTCCCAGACAACCCATCGGTCATCTTGGGAGTTGGTCTTCATTTTGTACAGGGTTTCACCGAACTCAATACACTCAAAAGCCGGAGTAACCGCAGAAGGCTTGTACCAGCCCCTGAGGTCTCCGGCGTAAAGTTTAGTATTGATAGCTCGTTGAGCCTCACTGTCTTGAAGCAAGTGGGCGGCTACCCGTGGTACATAACCGCCCTGCGTCATAAGCTTCAGACCTGCCATTTTTTCCCCTTACACAATTCGCTCCCCACGGAAAAATGCTTTCTCGTTATGGACGGAGCAGAACTCTGGATATATTAGTTCGCCATCTACGATTGTCAGGACAGCAAAACCAGAGCAATGATTCTTTGGTTCGTCCTCACCGTAGTGCATGTGATCACCGTCAACTTCAGCTAGGGTGCCAGTGTCGATACCCCAACGAGTCCCGCGGTAATCTGTGAGCAATGTTGCTTGCAACCTGTGAAGGTGTCCAGTACAAACAGACACACCTCCATATAGGGTGTTATTCCATGTAGCATGTACACCGTTGCGGAAGCGATGCTTGATCATGAGGTTCTCATTGACCATCAAGCTCATTGTAAAGTTCCAGTGCGGGAAGTGATCCTTTAAAGTGAATCCAGCAACACCCGCATACTCTGGTACGTTTTGAGCAAGCCTAGCTTCGAATCGCTGATCATGATTGCCCATCGTCCACCATAACTCTGAGCCCTTAGCAACTAAACGAATCTCATCTAGTCGCTCTTGTACAGCTTCAAGTTCTTGTTTGACGTTGGGTGTTGTGCCCCAGCCAGCTTTGGGGAATCTGCTGATAGATGAGCCATCAAACATATCACCATTCATGACGATGATTTCTGGCTTCAATTCTCCAGCGATTTCTAAGAATGCTTGATGCGCAGTACTAACCACACCCGGCCAGTAGTGAGCATCGGATGCCACTAGTATTGTCCCGTTTTCTAACTCACAGTTCACACGAGGAGAATGTTCACGGATTGTGAACGTCGGTGATCTGAAGTCAGCAGAGACAAGAGTTGATCCGGTCTTTTGCTCTAGTTGTTTTCTGCGACGATATACCCACCGTAGATCAACATCAAGATCTCTTGCTACCGCAGCAGCAGATTGATATTTATTCCAGCTATCTAAAAACTCTTGCTCAGTTATTCGAGACATACAGCACCCTTACTTTGGAAGCATAGTCATAGCCATGCTTAGCAGTTTGAATATTAGAGCGCCTGCGGTTGCTGATACACCTGACAACCACATTAGTGTTTTCCACCCACCACGAGCTTCAGACAATGTCTCTCGGATAGAATGCAAACACTCTTTTACTTCACGGAGTTCGGTATGCACTGCGGATAACTCACGTTGCAGGGACTCGATCTCAGCCTCATGACGACCTAAGTCGCGGTGAATTTCCACGTCCATTACGCTACCCTTTCTCCGTTGCGAAGTTGAGCTAGTGTCTTACCACCTGTGTATTGGAAGTGCGGAAACTCTTTGAACTTCTTCCAATCACCAGCCCACTCCAATCCGGCCTCTTTACCTAGCCTACCTAATGTTTGCCATACAGGATTCTTTGTATCCCAGCATGCCTTGCCATTAACGATAGGTACTACATCGAAAGCGCACCTGTGATTATGCCAACTTTCTCCAGCTTTTGCATTGGTAACAATCTTACCGGGCTGCGTTCTGCCTTGTGCGTATAGTGCGTTCTGGCTTTCTGCGTCTCGGTACGTCGAAGTTATCAAGATATCTATATCATTCTCATGGCATAGCTCAAGAAACTTACGAGCCTTGTCTTGCACAACTGGCAACAGGTCGTCAATCTTGCGAGAGTTTATCATTTATTTCGCTCTTTCTGTAGCATATCTTGGCATGCATTAAGTTGTTCTACTACTTTGTCTGCGTCGTTGAGGAGGGCGATAAGATCTCTTGAAGTCGTTTCAGAAAGTCTGGCTCTCGTTTCACCATTAGATCCGCTGGGACAGGTGCAAGTTCCGGGCACTTCAGCTCCGGGCGAACCACTTGAGACGTTGACCCACAACCCACGAGACTCAGCGTCAGCAATAGCAGCAGCTTTTTCACGATCCTTCTCCTGTAGTTTCTTTTGATACTTGGCTGACACTTGGGTTGCCTTTTCCGCAGACGCACGTTCCGCCGCTAGTACCTTTGCATTGGCATCCTCTATTGCGCGGTTGAACTCGGCCAGTTCCTTGACACGAGCTGCATCCCACTCGCCCTGCTTCAGAGAATCCCCCAACCACCAACCCCCGGCAAACAGGGCACCCAGAAGAACCAACTTGATTATCCATACGTATCCCTCAATGAGCTTTAGCATTACGAACCTCTTCAACCTTCTCTTGACCTCTAGTCCAAGCAGCTACACCAAGGATCGCGCCGAATGCCATGTGGAATAATCCACCATTAGACAAAGTCATAGGCACCCACTGTTGAGCTACCTTACCTTCTCCATAAATCTGAAGCAATGACCAAACAATTGGGAATACTATGAAGTCACACATGTTAATTATCATATAGACAATTGCCATCATTGGTCGCCATTGTGTGCGCATCCAATCATCACCAAACCATTTTGCCATCACCATTGACCCCCTTGTTGGAACATCCACCAGATGCCATAGAAACTACCAATCGATAAAAAAACCGCGATGACTATTGCCACGGCGGTTTCGATTGATTCTCGGCGTTTAGCCTTCTGTCTTCTTTTTCTATCTATCTCAGCCCTAGCTTTGAGTTGAGCCTCTTCGATTGCATGCTTCTCTGCTTCAATAATTCTTGTTCGTTCTTGACACATCTCGTCGTACAAGCCGGACTCGTTGAAGCCATAGATCAGCATCTCTCGAAGTTCAACTTCCATCTTGAACATCTCGCGACGCATGAATACAATGTCGATAGCTTGCTCAGTAGCAGAGCGTTTATTCTCTGGCTTGACCTGAACTTCGGCTGTCTTCTTGTACTCAATTTCAATCTGACCTTGAGCGTGGAAGAAGTCGCGAATCTCATGGTAGCAATCGCGAACTTCTTTCCCCAACTGAACTGCTTGACGGACTCCTTTCACAGCGGCTTGAGCGCCAGCAAATACTGCCGCAATCGTCATGATCGGTTCCATCTCTCTCCTTTTAGTCTCCGAAGAACTTTTTTAAGAAGCCCATGTCGTTGACAAATTTTCCCTTCTTAATGAAATCGAGTAGACCAACATCATGAATCTTTGGGTCATACTCCTCGCATGAGAACGATACTTCTTCTCTAGGAACTAGGATGTATTGTGCCAATGGTGTGCCAGCAGGGATTAGTTCAGTGCCCTCTTTAACATTCCATCGGATGAACGGATTCATTGCCGCCGCGCCATACTCACGGATAAATGTCCCCGGCATTACCTCAAACCTACAATCATCTTGGTAAGGTATGGGCATTTCAAGAAGGTAATATCCTTTGGGTACTTCGCAGCGCCAACCAGTATTAAACTTTAGTAAATGCTTTAGCGATTGATCAGGCCAGTTGTCCATGAACTTAGAGTAGTTCTGTTCATGAACCCAATCCATCAATGGTATATCCCACTTACTTGGTGAGCGCCATTCAAAGGAAACTCCATCGCCGTTAGTTGTGATCGCTATATCAGACCAAGTACGCATAATCCATCCATGCCTAAGCAGATGGAATATTCCGGGGCATCGAGCCGCATGCACGTTGCTCTGTGTTTTGTAGTCAGGCTTCTTTGCTACGGCTGCATAATCATCTCTCATGCGCCTTACCCAAGGGAAAGATACATCCTTAGATCTTTCCATTGGATAAACTTTTGCTACGTCAGGTATTTCATTTATGAACTTTAGATGCACACATCCTCCACAGGTCGCTATACGAAGTACGCACAAAACTCATTGTGAGTATTCTTCTGGTTTTGCCCGGGACAAGTTTAACAGAATGTGGCACGCTTACGTCAAGCAGATATGTTTCGCCCTCTTGAGCAACAAACCTTTCTACTGGCATAGCCTTCTCATTTACCCACTGATAGAAGCAAGTCTCTTCATCATTAGCATCTAGGTAATGATTGATTGTTGCTATCCTCGCAAGATCAACATGGGTGCCAAACATAGGATTCTCACAATCCTTCGGCACAGTCATTTCAAGTATGGATAGTGTCGGAATCTCGACAGCCCTTACCGCCAATGGCAATTGAGAGATTAAATATTCTGTAGCTCTTTTGCTTGGTATAAGCAGTACATCAACAGGGAGCAGGGTGTTTGTGGCTTCCAGCTCCTTCGCATACTTCTGTCTTTTCCCTAGAGTTCTGTGAACTTGTAGAGGCACACCCTCAAGGCAGTTCGTGTCCAGAGATAAGTTCAGCTTTGCGTAGTTGATCATAGACTGTTTCGAATGGAGTTGTTATAAAAGAAAATCCTAAAGACTTTCGTATATGTGGTGCTACCAACTTAACATCATGAACCTTATCGACGTTGAGTAGGTACACATCTCCGTGTTGCGCCACAAAGCTTGTCACCTTTACAAGATTAGATCCTTCGTACTCATAAAAGGAAGTCTCCTCTCCATGTGTATCAAAAAAGAAACTAATGCTTGCCAAGCGTGTGTGATCTCTGTGCGCTGGTAGAACATTGTTCTTGTGCTGCGGCTTGATGTTCATACACCAAAGCTGTGGGCTTTCAATAGCTATGAGATCCGCAGGAAGTAAAGGTAGCAATGTAGCTACATCTTCTTCCCGCGGGATGTATGTCGCATTTGGTATAGCAACATAATTCTCAAATTGTTTCTTAGCTCTTAGGCTATGTTTCTGCGCTGCCGCATAGTAATGCAGAACTTCCATCTTTGCTGCATCAAGTGAAAATTCTGCTTCTGGTAGCGTAATGTTTAGCTTTTGGAAATATGGAAACACATTAGTCTCTTAGCGTAATGAACATGGCATCAACTGTTACAGTAACAAATTTGTTACCAGATACTGCAATCTGGCGTGGGCCTGTTACAGTTTTGCCATCAACAGTGAATGAACCGCACATCAAGAATACTTTGTCACCATCTTGGAATCCCCAAGTGTCACCAGCTTTAACAACTTGGAAATCAAATGCTGGCAAAGTATCGTTGGCAGTTTCGTTAAAGCACCATACAACACATGGCTCAAGAACCTTTAACAGGTAATCACCATCTGGCATCTCGTGGTCTTTATTGCTCCAGCCAAACTCTTGATCAGTAATGAGACCCATTGCATTCTCATGAGTATTATGGCCGGACTCCATGAACCACCAGTACTGCTTCAACTGACTGTCATCACGAACAATCTTGCCGCCAGACATAGTGAAATTGTTTGATGCCATCACTCGGTCATTGATGAACTCACCCTTACGCAGAGTGGTACGGTCAATAACCCAGCCGTGGCAAGGGTAGGATTTTATTTGCATTAGATCACCTCTGGGGTATCTGGATCGAAACGAGCGAACCTTGTGAACACACCGTCCTTATACCAGTACTCGTCTGCAACAATGTCATCGGAACAGTCAACCCAGAACAGAGGATCAGCTACAGGGAAGTCCTGCGCTGAAACCTCTGCTACACGGAATCCACTTTCCCGAGGTTCCATTGGGGAAATTAAAGCTTTCATAATCACCTCGATTAGTAGTATTCGTAGACTATCACAACACCATTGGCGCCAGTAGCAGCATTGTTTGTGCCGCTGTTAAAGCCGCCGCCACCTCCACCGCCGTATAGCGAGTTAAGCGCAGATCCAGCCGCGGTACTCTTAGCGCCAGTACCAGCACCAGAATATCCAAAACCAGAAATACCGCCATCAGTTGAAACAGTAGTCGCATCAGAAGCTTTAGCGCCATCGATGTTGATACCTTCAGGCGGAGAGTTGGAGAATGATGATGTTCCAGCTCCACCGCTTCCGCCAACAGAAGAAGAAGTAGCAGGAGCAGCAGCGTCATACTTTTGACCACCGCCACCACCAGTAGCAGTAACGTGTGAGCCAAAGGATGAAGTGCCGCCCGTACCACCGTCAGTGTTGGTTGAACCTGTCTTAGATGCTGTGCCACCAGCACCAACAGTAACAGTCTCGGTAGAGCCAAGGGCTGCAGCAAGAATTAACTTGCGAGAGTAACCGCCACCGCCGCCACCAGCACCAGAGTAAGTTACCTTACCTTGTGTGCCGCGAGTAGAGCCACCACCACCAGCGCCGATTGCCTCAACAATCACAGCCTTCAGGCCAGCGTTCTTAGTCCAAGTGCCGCTAGAAGAAAAGACTTCAAGGGAAGGAGGATCTGCTGTAAATGTAACATCTCCAGTAGCGCCGTTGAAACTCAGTACGCCTGCATTTGTAATTGTCTTATTATCCTGACCGCCGCTTATACTTATACCTGATCCAGCTGTTAGAGCAAGAACACCAGTATTTGTAACTGTAGGGTTTGCAGAAACACCGCTTCCGTCAGCAACGCTAATTCCAGAACCAGCGGTAATAGTACGAGCAGTTGACGCTCCATCTGCCGTGCGAACCATAATGCCGTTTGAGCCCGGATCTTGCACCAAGTCAAGATTTGATCTAGCATCTGCGGCATTTGCTGCGCCAGTTCCGCCCTGCGATATTGGCAGTTCAACAATATTCGCGCCAGAAGCCGCAGCAGAAAATCCAGCCGCAGTTGGGCGCAGTTCAAACTTGTCACCACCAACATAAGCTTTGGCAGATGTTCCTTCTTGGCCGCGAACCGCAGTCATCACATCACCAACACGAGCGGTAACTTTTACGATCTCGATGTTGTTCGATGAATCAACAAGAGTTGCGTAAAAGTAATCACCAGCACCCAAGACAGGGAACAGTGAACCGCCACTGGAGGCAACCGTGATACTCGTAGCTACGGCTGAGATGGAACTTGCTAGAGTAGTACTAGCATTGTTAGTCCATTTGATTGCCATTCGTTATGCTCCTATTAAGCTGCGGTTACAGTCCAAGTGATAGTCATAGCATCAGACGCACCCTTGTTCACAACAGCAAAGGTTGTGCGGCAAAGCATTGTGCCACCAGAACCAGCGTTGAACATGCCAGCTTCTTGCAAAGCACCAGTGCCTACGCCAGCGCCAAATGACGCAACATAGGTAACAACATTAGATGCTGCTGATCCTGATGTCAATGCTTGACGCGCAACCTCAGCGCCTAGGGTTGTATTCCCTGCTACTGGGCTAGTGCCGCTAGTGCCAACAGCCATGTGAGACATAACACTTGACGCTGTTCCTACCATGCGACTAGCAATATATGCCAATCCAGTATCAACAACTAGGTTATGGATTTCGCGCTTGTCTTTCAGATCACCAGTTACGGGATCAAATACTTCAATGAGGACATCGCCTTTCAGCTTGAAGTTCTCAGTTAACATTAGGTATCTCCTTATGGGCCATTCAGAGTGAAGAAGTTCAGAACATAATTGTTAAGCAGTTGAGCTTGCGCAGAAATAATTTGTACAACCACATTTTCTGAGAAGCTAAAAGAGTCACCAGTTACGTTCTTGTAATAGTGCCTAGCGTCGGCATCCGTTATTGTTGCCGAGTCTGCCAGAGGTCTACTGAACTGCTTACTCAGTGCCTCAGTTACGATGCTCGTATCATTGAAGCTACGATTGAATTGTACTACCCTAGTGAATACATCAGATGCACTAAAGCTTTCAACGAGAGCCTTTGCCATACCTTTAGCCGCCGCATCTGAAAGAATAGATGCATCCTGTAGTGCTTTGGATGTACTCTTCGTCGCAGAGTCGGAGGTTGATACGGTATCAGCTACTGCTTTAGCTACACTTCTTGTATTACTATCACTTATTGCAAAGGTGTCGGACGCAGGTTTAGCTACACTCTTTGACGGAGCGTCACTGAGTATGGACACATCGGACAATTGTTTGTCCACGTCCTTAGCCAAGCTCTCAGTAGCGTCAACCGCATCAGAGAGTGATTTATCTACATCAATGATGTTGGTATCGGATATCGCAAAACTATCAGAGAAACTTCTTAGTATGACAATTGTCACTAAGATAACATCAGTAAAACCATAGGAATCACTGAATGGTTTCTCAACAGCTTTAGCCGCCGCATCGTTGCTAGAGAAAGAATCAGCCCTTGGTTTTTCTATAGAAAGGGAGATACTATCGTTTGCCGATACTACGTCTTGATAGAGCTTGTACCATCCAGCCTCATCGAGATAGGATGTGGCTTCTATCAAAGCAGCTTGAATCGCTGTTTGCGGTAACTCTATTGATACCGTTGCGGTTCCGACAGCAGCAAACAGAGAGGCCGAAGCCGTTGCCCGTTCGATGACTACATTCACCGCTTGGACACTAATACTGCTTGCTACCCTTACTTCTGAGACTAGGGCTGAGGCGAGGACGGAAGATACCGTCGCTCCCATCTTAGAACTCCGAACGTAGTTTAAACTTTAGTAAGTCGTAGACAGTCTGTATTGAACCGTCTTGGAACGTGATTTCAATTTCGCCTTCGTACTCACCGGGTGGGCCATCAAGTGCCGTAGGTTCTGTAGTCCAATAAAAGGCTACGACACCGCCAGCTCCATTTGTTACCACGCCAGTAATTGTGGCTGTTAATACGGTAGCTCCAACTTGTCTGAACTTTAACAAGACTGTGGCACCAGTGATGTTGATTGCATCGCCAGTGGTTTCGTCTGTTAGTGTGCAGATCAAGGTAGGCTTCGTATCACCTTGAACTAGCTTGATCTTGTCCGTCATTAGATTCTCCGAATTTTTACATGCTTACTAACGCGCACATAGTTCTTCAGAGCGCGATCCCTAGCCACATTCAATCCAGAAGTGTACAGAGCTTGACGAGCAGCAGCTAGTTTGAAGTCTGTGTAAGGCTTGTCATGAGACATGAACATCCTAGCTAAAGTGCCGTGAGCTATGATCTCTGCATAGTCTTCGTAAATAACATCGTCAATAGATGAAGTGCTACGATTTGGCTTTAACGCTACAACTAGAGTCATAGCATTGGCAAGTGTTTCATTAGGGATTGGATAAACAGAAAACGTATCAGCATCTTTCTGCCATACGTTCCGCGGATCTTCACGCCTTACTGGTGCATCTGCTGCATTTGGATTGTACGCAGCAGGAGTATTGATCTCATCAAATGAGACGGGGGTAAGCTCCCTACCTTTGTACCAGCCCTTCAGGATCTTTGTTACTTTCCTATCCTTAGGTGGCTCAAGGTCATAGTCAGATACATTCACAATCCCAGTTATAGGATCTAGTGTGGTTTGTAGGATCAAAGACTTTTCGCAGAAGTCAATGATTGTGTTTTTAATTTCTAGTAGTGCCATGTCTACGTTCGCAGATGGAACGTGAGGCATAACATTATCTAGGAAGTCGTTATGGCTTTTCATTTTTGTATCAACTCCCTCTGCCATAGTGCGCGTAGATTTGCTGCTCTAGTTCCTTCAGAATACTCGTCATCTCTAAGTTCAGATCTAAAGACAACGTAGTATGAAAGCAACTTTTGCACGTTATGAGGAAGCGGTATGGGGTCTGTGGCAACGTATTCAGGATCGTCTGCACCCCAACTAAGACCACTACCTAGCCTGAAGTCTGGACGCACGCGGAACATCTCAGACACGCCATCATTGCAGTAACTCATCAACTGTTCATCAGTGTACCGAACGCCTGATGCATCGTTAAGGGTGACTCGCACATCATCAATTATCTCTTGGAAGGTATGGGACATTCTTTATCACCACTTAACTTTATCGGCCCAGTACGCAGCACTCATCTTGCCTTTGTTTATATCCTTGGCATGACGAGCCTTGAAGCTTTCTCTGCGCTTGCGGTACGATTCTGATTCCCCGGCTTTCTTGGGTGAGCCTTGAACACCCTGTTGACCAAAACGAATTGTCTTGACCTGATCACCTTCTTTTGCCACAACGACGTGTGACTTGGTTGGATGATCTGGAGTGCGCTTGGGCTTGTTGAAGCCAGCAACACCCGCCCTCTCTAACCTAGGATCTTTCTTCATTTCTTAAATCCCTTCAAGGTCTGGGCAAGTCGAGCGCGTTGACCCAACTTACCCGGAGCCTTCGCAGCCTTGGC
>Ga0316188_10001360_pt1 | contig 11539 bp, 5 predicted proteins | sample Phiworburrow1_MG_FD_204933 | JGI IMG/M metagenome (GOLD analysis project Ga0316188, IMG submission 204933) | Coastal sediment microbial communities from Maine, United States - Phippsburg worm burrow 1 | ecosystem: Environmental > Aquatic > Marine > Coastal > Sediment | place: USA: Maine... | reverse complement strand
CGCTCGGGGAGTTGCTCGAACAATTCCGACAGCAACCACAGCAGCATCATGGCGTACAGCTGCGGCTGGCCCATCAGCGCCGTGGCATCGAGCACGCTGATGACGCCGCTGCCGGAGAAATCCGTCCGCATCAGGTCCGCCAGCTCGATGCCCGGTTCGCCGAAGAAGTGTTCGCCGCCCTGCTCCTCCAGCACCAGCAGGCGCCGCTGAATCGCCGCCATGCTGGCCGGGCTGAGACTGCCGTAATCCGGCTCCAGCGCCTTGCGCTGAGCGGCCGCCCAGCTGAGCAGGGCGCGCAGATCCTTCATGTCGAGCAGCAGCAGGCCCTGATCGTCCGCGACGCGGAATAACGCGTACAGCACGCCGGTCTGGGTCTCGTTGAGCGCCAGCAGGTTGGCCAGCAGCAGCGGACCCATGTCCGACACCGTGGCGCGGATGGGATGCCCCCTGCGGCCGTAGAGGTCCCAGAACGCCACCGGAGAGGCCCCGGGCCGGTAATCCGTCAGCCCCAGGCTGCTCACCCGCTCGGCAATCTTCGCGCCGGGCTCGATGGGGCGTGCCAGACCGGACAGATCACCCTTGATATCGGCCAGGAAGACCGGCACCCCCGCCCGCGAGAAGCCCTCGGCCAGCCGCTGCAGCGTCACGGTCTTGCCGGTGCCGGTGGCCCCGCTGATCAGCCCATGGCGGTTGGCCATGCGCAGCGGCAGGTGGATGCGTGTCTCACGGTTCGCACCGAGGACAAAGGGCTGTTCCTGCATGGGCTTTATCTCCTGTCATTGTGATCGTGGCCCGCGCCGGCGCGCTGCATGGGCCGCTCGCAAGCTGGACGCTAGCCGGCATCCTCTGCCAGAAAGGGACCGTCGACACACAGGCGCCGGCCATCCGGCGCCGCGCAGGCGCCGCAGATGCCCACGCCGCACTTCGTGAGGTAGTCGATGGCGCTGAAGATGCGCTCGGGCCGGCAGAATTCCCGCTGCACCGCGACGGCGGCGTGCACCATGGGCTCGGGGCCGCAATTGTAGAACACGAGGCGCTCGCGTTCGGCAGGGCTCATGGCCTCGAGGCGCTGGCGCAGCAGCTCGCTGACGCGGCCGTGGAAGCCCTCGCTGCCGTCGTCCGTGGCCACGTGGACGGTGCTGCAGGCGCGGCACTCGTCGAGAAAATAGAGGCGGTCGCGCGAGCGGGCGCCGACCAGGATCTCCGCCTCGCCAAAGTCGCGGGCGATCTGGTAGACCGCCGCCAGGCCGGTGCCGCCGCTGACGGCCATGATGCGCGCATCCTCGGGAGGCTCGACCGGCTGGCCGTAGGGGCCGCGCACGTAGGCGCGGGTGCCGGGCTCGAGGTCCATCAGGGCCGCAGTGAACTGCCCCACGTTGATGACGGCCAGGGTGAAGGGGTCATCCGTCAGCGCCGAGAAGGGCTTTTCGCCGAGCCCCGGCAGCCACAGAAAGATGAATTCGCCGGCCTGGATATCGAGCCGTCGATCGAAGCGCAGCACCGTGATGTCGTCCGTCACGCGGCAGTTTTCCACCAGCGTCACCGGGCGGAAGCTCATGTCGACATCGTAGCGCACCTGCGCCTCCGCGCGGTTGGCGCTGCCCGCCAGGTCACGGGCCAGCGTGCTGAAGTACGCGCGCATCTGCCGCGAATCAAACCCGGTCAGCGCGGAGCCCACGCCGAAGATGCTGGCCCCCGCATCGCGGTAGGCGCGCACGTCGTCGGCGCTGCTGATGCCGCCGCAGCCGATGATGGGACAGTCCACCGCGGCCCGGATCTCGCTGACGCACTTGAGGCCGAGCGGCAGCACGCCCTTGCCGGACATGCCGCCCAGGCCGTTGCTGAGCACCGGCTGGCCCCAGGCGGTGAACAACCCGGGGCCGACGGTATTGATGGCGCAGATGGCATCGGCCCCGCCCGCCACCGCAGCGCGGGCAATGCGGCCGATATCCGGCGTGTTGGGCGTCAGCTTGGGTATGACGGGGATATCGACCGCGGCCTTGACCGCTGCAGTGATGGCCCTTACCAGCTCCGGGTCCTGGCCGATCGCCATGCCGTAGCCCTTGGCGTGGGGGCAGGAGAGATTCAGCTCCAGGCCGTCGGAGCAGGGCGCCAGCAGGCGGGCGACCTGCACGAACTCGTCGAGGTCGGCGCCGAAAATCGACGTCAGCAGGAAGCGATCGTCGGGCACGGTGAGCCCGGCGAGAGCGGCGGCGGCCTGCTCCGCGCCCGGGTTGGTGAGGCCCACGGCGTTGACGAAACAACCCGGCGCATACTGGCTGTAGACCGGCTCCCGGTTGCCGGCACGGGGCGCCAGGCCGATGCTCTTGGTAGTCACCACGCCGACCTCGGGCACGTGACGGAACACGTAATCGATGATGGTCGTCTGTGTCGATACGATGCCGGAGGGAATGGTAAATGGTCCGGAAATCGCCTTGCCGAGAAAGTGGTTGGTCATAGTCGAGTTCTGCAATGCTGTTCCCCTGCGCAGGTAATGCGGCATCGGATCGTGACGTCTACGCACCGCGCCCATTATACTCTTTTGCCTGGTTCGCTTCAGGGGCTGATTGACCACACCGCCGCCTGACGCCAAACGCGGGGCCGGCGCTGTTCCCACTCCAGGCGCCAGCAGGCACCGCGGTGCCTGCACGCGACCCCACCGGGCAGGGATCGACACGTATTGACCAGGGAGAGACCCATGAGTGCCAAGCAGGCGGCAACCGCATCGACCGCCACCAGCCGCGGCTATGCCAACTACGTGCTGGCCATTCTTTTCGTGGTCTACGTTTTCAATTTTATCGACCGCCAGATTCTTGGCATTCTGCTGGACGATATCAAGGCCGATCTGGGCGTGTCGGACAGCGCCATGGGCTTTCTGGTGGGCTTTGCCTTCGTGCTGTTCTACACCGTCGCCGGCATCCCGATCGCGCGCCTGGCAGACCGCAGCTCCCGCCGCAGCATCATCGCCATCGGCCTGACGCTGTGGAGCGCGCTGACCGCGGCCTCGGGGCTGGCCCAGAATTTTTTCCAGCTCGCCCTCGCGAGAGTCGGCGTCGGCATCGGCGAGGCCGCCGGCAGCCCTCCGGCGCACTCGCTGCTGTCCGATTACTTTCCACCGCGGCGCCGCGCCACGGCACTGGCGATCTACTCCACGGGCGTCTACGTGGGCGCCATGATCGCCTTTGTCGCGGGCGGCTACCTCAAGGAGCTGTTCGGCTGGCGGGCGGCCTTTTTCGCGGTCGGCCTGCCCGGCCTGCTGCTGGCCGTGCTGGTGAGATTCACCATCGCCGAGCCCGCCAGGGGACTCTCCGAGAATCGCACCGTCGACAGCGGCCCGGTGACGATGGCCGAGGTGCTGCGCTACCTGCTCGGCTGCCGCTCATTCATGCTGATGATGGTGGCGGCATCGGTGCAGTCGCTGTCGGGGTACAGCGTACTGGTGTGGGGACCGGCCTACCTCGGCCGCGTGCACGGGCTCAACGGCGTCGATATCGGCCTCTATCTCGGCGTGATCATCGGCGTGGCGGGGTGTCTGGGAGGTTACCTGGGCGGCAAGTTCACCGACCGGATGGCGCGCCGGGACGTCCGCTGGTATCTGCGCCTGCCGGCGCTGCAGTCGCTGCTGGGCGTGCCCTTCGTCATCGGCTTCCTGCTCAGCGAGGAGTGGGAGACCGCTCTGCTGCACTTTATCCCCTTCTATTTTCTGGGGGCGATGTATGTCGGCCCGATGCTGTCGATGTGCCAGGGACTGGTCAAGCTGCGCATGCGCGCGACGGCATCGGCGCTGCTGCTGTTCGTACTCAATCTGATCGGCCTGGGCCTGGGCCCGATGCTGGTGGGCATCATGAACGACTGGTTCTTCGATAGCCTGGGCAACGAAGCCATTCGCTATTCGCTGCTGGTGATGGGCATTGCCGGGGGCAGCGCCAGTATCGTGTTCTGGCTGGCCAGCCTCACCCTGCGCGAGGACCTCGCCCGCGCGGCAGAACCTGACGCGTAGAAATTGCGCGGGCCCGGGGTACGGCGCCCGCGCAGGTATCGGGCTAGCGCGCTGCCCTGGCGTTCTTCACGACCACGTCGATGCGGCGGTTCAGTGCCCGACCTTCGGCGGAATCATTGTCGGCGATGGGCTGGTTCTTGCCATAACCGACCGACATGACGCGCGCCCTGGGCATGCCCAGGTTGGCGATCAGATACTCGGCCACGGCATCGGCCCGCTCCTTCGACAGGCGCATGTTGATCGTGCTGCTGCCGGTCGAATCGGTGTGGCCTTCGACGACAAAGTTTTCCTTGGGAAACAACTGCATCGCCTGCTGCACCTGCTTGAGCAGGCCATAGTAGCGGGGCTCGATGCCGGCCTTGCCGGAGGCAAAGCTCAGCCCGATCAGGCGAATGATCAGGTCGTTGCCCTCGCGCAGGATGCGCGCTTCGCCGGACTTGAACAGGGCTTCCACCTCGGCCAGCTGCGTGCGCAGGCGCTCTGACTCCTGGGCCTCGGCCATTACGGACTTGCTCGCCTGCTTGGACGCCTGCAGGTCATCGATGAGCGAGACAGCGGTGGCGGATGTCGCCTGGTAACCCGAGCTGAAATCCGCGGATATGTCCAGCGCCTCGGCGACGTCGGTGAGGGGTTTCTCCCAGTCCAGCACGACGTCTTCGACAGTGCGCTTCTTGCCTTTGACGGCCTGCACGACGCCGGCAAGGTAGAAGCCATGGCGCGCCTCGTATTCGGCCTGCGCCGCCAGTTCAGCGGGCTCGCTGGTCGCATAGCGGTTGCTGGTGAGCGATTGCTCCGCCCGATTGGCCAGGGAGCGCGCCTTCTCGAAGGTCACCGGTGCGTAGCGGCTCACTTTCTCCTTGTCCGCCTTGTTGATCAGCGTCCAGGCCTGACCCAGGATGCCGGCTTTGACTGCTACGAGCTCGGCGTTGCGGTACAGCCCGTTGGCGTTGAGCGCGATTTTCTTGGCACTTTCTGAGCTCCCCGACTCCATCTTGGATGTCGCCCGGTTGAACTCCTTCTCAGCATCCTGCCATTCCCGGCTGGCAAGGTCGGGGGCGTCGGCGACCTGGGCCGCGTTGCGGGCCTTGATGGTCGTGTCAAAAGCGGTTTCCGCGATGCGGGCGGATTTCTCCGCAGTGGCGAACTCGGCGTTGGCGGTGGCCAGGTTGGTGCGGATCTTGTCCAGTGAAGCGCCGCTTTTGAGCTGGCCGGCGGCCGTCTCATAGGCGTCGTAGCCTCGTTTCCAGGACTTGGGCGCCAGCAGCTCGGCGTCGACGGCCCGGGCCGCGGCCATGGTCTTGTCAACGTCATTGAAGAGCGCCTGGTGCAGCTCCTCGGCGGACGTTTGAACAGCGCAGGTCACCGCGGCAAGCAGCAGCATTAAGCGGCCACCCCGCTGGAGGGGATGAATCATGTGGAGACTCCTTGGTAATCATTATGTCGGGATGGGCGCCGCACCAGCGGGCTGCAGGTGCTGCGCCCACTGGATACTAGCACTGCGGATGCCGACTGCCTAGGGCAGCCGCCGCTTTCGTCGCGTCACCGGCATCGGGGAGGCCAGCGCCCGGTCGGCGTCCGCCGGGCCAGGCCAGGACCCGCTGCGGCCGCCGCCGGGCACTCGCCGGGGTCAGGGCGCGACCGGCCGGTGATACTTGTCGGCGTCGTTGGCGCGGCCCGCGCCGTGGCAGATGTCGCACTGCTCGACGACGTCGCCGCTGTCGATGGCCGCCTGCGTGGTGGCGAAGCTGCCGCCGCCGGGGTTGACCATGTGAGCCTTGGCGGTGTCACCGTCGTGGCAGCTGCTGCACGCCGAGGCGATCGGCGTGACCACGGTGTCGTCGCGCGGGTCGGCGGCGTCCGCACCGGCGCTGATGGTGGTCGCCAGCACCCCCGCCGGCAGCGGCAGCTGGTGGCCGGTGTCGGTGTGGCAGGCCAGGCAGTTGGAGATCATGCTGGGAAACACCTCGCGGTGCTTGGCGTGGATCAGCGGCTTGAAGTTGACCGAGCCGCCACCGGACTTGGTGTAGCGGGGGTTGTGGCAGGTCACGCAGCTGTCGATATTGTCGCTGCGGCTGCCGCCGTGGAACTCGACGTGCTCGTGGCAGACCTGACAGCGGTCGAGGTCGACCGACTGCCGGCGCGCCACCGCCTGGTTGTCGGTGATCGGGAAGAAGCTCACCACGTTGGTCAGCGGCACGCGGTCGCTGTTGCCGTCGCCATTGACATCATAGGAGGCGCGGCCCTCGATCACGGCTGCCCCGGACCCGCTGGCGGGAATGCCGGGCGCGATGCCGGCATCGGGGATCGGCTTGTCGAAGGTGACCGCAAAGCTGCCGTCGCCGACGCGGGTAGCGGTGCTCCTGGCGTCCATGGAGAGGGTGCTGGCGCTGCTCCCCTGGTTGCCGACGTTGGTGTAGTCCGTCGTGGACCAGCCGATCTTGACCGACAGGCTGCCGTTCTGCCAGACCGGGTCGGTGAGAATGTCGTAGTTGCTGCCGTCCGTCGGGTTGAACACGCGGAAGGTCACGCGGGGGAACTCCCCGGGCAGGGTCTGCTCGACGGCGAGGATCTCGGCGGCAATCAGCCCCCGCGCCTGCTCTACCGGGTCTTTGTCGACGTGCGAATCGGCCACGGGGCCGGCGACGCCGCCGATGCCGTGGCAGCTCATGCAGTTCAGGTCGGTGGGCTGGCCGCCGTAGTGCTGGGCAAAAAACGCGTCCTCTGTCAGGAGTTCTCCAGACACATCGACGCGATCGTGGCAGCTGCCGCAGGCCGCGGCGGTGGCGTACTGGTTCCAGTTGTCACCCTGGGCCGTCAGCTGCAGCGAGCCGTCGCCCGGGTCCGAGGCGGTGCCCACGTGGCAGTTGACGCAGTTGAGGATGTTGTTCGGGTACGCCACCGTGGAGAAGTCGTAGGCGCGGTCGCGGTTGCCGTAGATGATGTAAGGCTCGCCGGCGACGACGCTGGGCAGGTCCTCGCCCATGTGGATCTTGTGGATCATCACCTTCATGTCCACCGTGTTGCCGCTGTTGGCATCGGTGGTGCCGGCGTTGTGGCAGGTCACGCAGTATTGGACCTCCACCCGGCTGCCGCCGTGCAGTGCCAGCTTGACGTGGCAGCGGTTGCAGTTGGTGGTGGCGGCGATGTCCTGGTGGAAGATGTAGTCGACGGCGCCGGTGGCCGGCACCCAGTCGTACACGGGGTTGGCGGGCTCGCGGCTGTTGCGGAACTGCATGCCGACGCGGTGCGACACGCGCGGCTCGTAGCTCAGGTCCAGCCCCTCATCGCGCGCCTGCGCCAGCAGGGTGTCGTCGATGCTCTTGACGCTGGCGGCAAAGCGGTAGCGGTAGCTGCCGCCGCCGTGGTTGGTGAACTCGCCGTTGCCGCCGCTCTCACTGGTCGCCTGCAGCTTGGGCTCGGTGCCGGGCCCCACGCCCGGCTGCTCGATGCGGTTGATATAGGACTGCCAGGTGCCGGTGAGGTTGCCGACAACGCCCTGGCGCAGCTTGGCCAGGGTCAGGCTGATGTCGCCCGCGGTGAGGTCGACGATGGGGGCGTCGTCCTGGTCCAGCAGCCGGAACTCGATCACCACCCGGCCGTCATCGGGGACCGATGCGCTGGTGATGTAGGGGACGATCTGCTCGGCCTGGGCGTAGGCAACCGGTGGCTTGGTGCCGCCGCCGCTGCCCGGTGCCGTGCCGCTGGCCAGGGAGCCGCCGGAGCCGCCGCCTCCGCCGCAGGCCGCCAGCGCGGCGAGGCAGCCCGCGACCAGTAGTAGAGCAATGCTGTGCTTCATCGCTGCGCCCCGTTATTTGTTGTGAACCGCGTCGACATCGGCGTCGCGGCCCTTGCCGTGGCAGACGTCACAGGTCTCGATGGCGTCGCTTGCCTCCTGCTGGGTCACGTAGAATGCCGCGCCCCCGGCCGACTCCATGTGGCCCTGCGCCTTGGCGTCGTCGTGGCAGGACGCGCAGGCCGCCGCTGTCGGGGTGGTGTAAGCTGCCTTGCTGTATAGCGGAGCCAGGTTAGCCGCCAGGGGCAGCGCGTAGGTCCCCTGCTGGTGACAGATGGTGCATTCCGCCAGATCTCCCGGGAACTGTACCCGGTCTGTGGTGTATTTGTCGCGGTAGGCATTCTCCCTGATGCCGCTGGCATGCAGGCCGTGGATCATCAGGCTGAAGGCCGCGCCCTCTTTGCCTGCGGTACCTCCGCCCAGATTGGGCCCGTGGCACATCACGCAGACCTGCGGGTTGTCGTTTGACGCGCTGCCGTGAAAGCTCAGGCGGTGGTGACAATCGTTGCAGCGGTCGATGTCCACCACCACGCGACGGGCCGTGGCGGACGACGCCGTCACCGGCGCGTAGGCATCCACCTGGGTGATGCCCGCACTGCCGCCGCCGTCCACGTTTTCCTTGCCGCGCAGAAACAGCCCCAGCGTATCGATACCCCTATCCGGCACTGCGGCGGTGCCGAGGTCGACCAGAAAGACGTTATCGCCCTGGTCGACCGCGTTGTTGGCATCAATCTTGAAGGTGGTGGCGCTGGCGGCACTGGCGCCGCCGTTGACGTAATCGCTCGCCGCATCCACGGCGAAACCGAGGGTGAGCGTGCCGTCGAACGTCGTCACGTCCAGGGGTACTCCGTCCCGACTGAGACTGAAGAGCACCTGGGGCGTCTCGCCGGGCGCCGTCCGGGTGATGCTCTGGAAGGCGAAGCGCAGCGCCCTGCCCTGCTCCTCGGCCCGGTCGCGGTGCCGTCCGGGGATATCCCTGTCAGGCCCCCTGCCGTCATTGTGACACTGAATACAGGGCGCCGAACCGAAGCCACCGTGATTCAGCTTGTTGTCATGGCAGGATTCGCAGGCCTCGCGCCCCTCGTAGGTCGCCCACTTGTGGCCGTCCGGCGTTATCACCGCCCGGGGCGCCGGCAGACCGTTGGCCGCGGCGTAGTCGACGTCCTCCTGGCCGGCGTGGCAGCGCGTGCACTGGCGCGTCTTCTGCGGATAGCTGACATCGGAGAAATCATGCTCGCTGTTGCGGTTGCCCCAGATCTTGTAGGGCTTGCCGCCGCTGACGCTGGGCAGGGTGGCGCTCTGGTGAATGCGGTGCACCATCACCGCCAGGTCGAGCTCGTTGCCGCTGTTGGCGTCGGCCGTGACCGGGTTGTGGCAGTTGGTGCAGTAGGCGGTGGCGGTGCGGCCGCCGCCGTGGAACGCCAGCTGGTCGTGGCAGGAGTTGCAGGTGGCGTCCGCGACCAGCTGCCGGCTGTCGTAGCTGGCGTAGAAACCGTCGTCCAGCGAAGTGGCTTTCTCACCGATGGCGGGGTCCACCAGGTCGCTCGGCACGAAGTCGACGCAGGCGTTGTTGGTGGGGGCCTTCAGCGAGATCTGCAGGCAGGTGCGGTGCATGGCGGTCAGCCCCGCCGGGTCACCCGGGTCGGTCACCAGCGTATAGGAGTAGCTGCCGTCCTCGTTGGCCACCAGCGTGCCGCCGGATTCGGTCGTGCCCTGATCGCGGGCGACCTTGCCCGTGGCCACCGGGTCCTGCACCTTCAGGGCCGAGTCCGGGATCGCGTCGGGGTCCAGGTCCACGGTGAACGTGGTGCACTTGTTGTTGCTGTCATCGACATCCTTCTGACTGCGGCAGACCGGGTCCTCCGCGCGGCGGATGTCCGTGGTCCAGCTCAGCGTGTCGAACTCGCCGCCGGCCTCCAGCCTGGCGAGGCCGGCGCGGATGGCGCTGGCAGTGACGCCGCTTACCCGGGGACCGCCGTTGGCCACCAGGGTAAAGCGCACCGTGGGCGCGCTGCCCATGCTGACGCCTGTCACGGTGGCCTGTACTGTGTCGGCCGAGGTCAACTGGTCGGCGTCCACCGCGTCAGACGCCGGCGGCGGCTGTATGGGGCCATTGGGCGGGTTGGGGCCGGGGTTGACACCCTCGGCCCGGTCGCCACCGCCGCCACCGCAAGCGGCCAGGGCCAGACAGATCACGCCGCTCGCCAATCCAGTCCTCAATGTACTCGCCATGGTCGTCACCTGTAATTCCCGCTCTTCTTATCGTCTGTTGCGGCCTGCCGACCGCCCTGATCCGGCTCAGCGCAATCGGTAACTCACCGACAGGCCCAGATAATTGACATTCTCGTCCGCGCTGTCTTCACCGAAGGTCAGCACCTTGTCGATGGTGTTGGCCTCGACGCCATCAATCGCCCAGTTGTCGCTGGCGAAGTGCCAGTAGCGATAATCCAGGTTCAGCGCCAGGTTGTCCCGCAGATGCCAACTGCCCTGGACCGACAGCTGGTGCTGGCGGGTCCTGCGATCCGGCAGCGGCTCGGTGGCCGTGGTGCTGGCGCCGAAGCTCTTGAAGGAATTCTCGCCCTTGGTATCGACATAGCTGTAGTCGAAGTCGAAATTCAGCCGCTCCATGGCCTGCCACTGCAGCGCCACGCCGATCGCGCCGACGGTGTCGTCGGTGTCGACGTCCCAGTTTTGGCCGGGATCGCTGGCCTGGGGGAAGGGCCCCGTGGTCACGAACGCGTTTTTCTCCGCGCCGCCGCGGAAGTTGCGGCTGGTCTGGGAGGCCTTGTAGCGGTTGTAGTTGAGGTAGCCCGTCAGGTTGACGGTCTCAGTGGCCCGGTAGTTGGCGCTGAGGATATAGCTGTCCCAGTATTCGTCGGTCAGCCCCAGCGTGCTCTCGTCGAAGTCGTCGCGCCGCCACAGCATGTTCAGCGCCAGGCTCCAGTCCTGAGCCAGCAGGTAATTGAGGTCGACCTTGCCCAGCAGCCGCTCGCGGTTGGCGAGGTGGTACTGGCTCAGCAGCGGGTGGTTGGTGTAGCGCTGGGTGTCGGGCGTCTCGTTGATCAGGTCGGCGTCGAAGCGGGCATAGTAGGATTGATCCCACTGGTAGGTGTCCGCAGCCAGATCGCTGTACTGCAGCTCGAAGCGCGCGTTCAGCGGCTGCCAGGCGCTGGTGTTGAACTGGGCGCTGAAGATGTTCTCATCGGTGTGCTCCACCGAGGCGTTGCGCCGATCGACCCGCTCGTAGGCGTACTCCAGTATCACCTTATTGCGCTTGGGCAGACGGTAACTGGCCTCGAGCGAGCCGCGCTGCTTGCGGGTATCGTGGGGCGCGTTGTAGTTGCTGTATCTGGTGTCGGCGGGCTGATCGCCGCCGTCGCCGCGCACATAGAGATAACCGTCCCGGGGGCTGTCGTTCTGGCGGTCGTAGAGCCGGTAGCGCGCTTCCAGGTTGAGTTTGCGGGTGGCGCTGAACAGCAGCGCGCCATTGAGGGTCGCGGTGTCCATGGTGGCGTCGAGGCTGGTGCGGGGCACGGGTTGATTCACCGCCAGCAGTCGATTGACCGTGTAGTCCGGGAATTGATCGTCCTGGAACGCCCGGCCGTAGCTGCCGTCCAGCTGCAGCATCCACCTGGGCGCAAAGCGGTAGGAGCCGCCCAGCCGCAGGCGGTGGAACTGGTTGTCGGGGGCGACCGCCAGGCCGCCATAGCCATTGGGAAAATCGACACCGCTGGTGGCAGCCACCG
>Ga0316188_10001358_pt1 | contig 11542 bp, 10 predicted proteins | sample Phiworburrow1_MG_FD_204933 | JGI IMG/M metagenome (GOLD analysis project Ga0316188, IMG submission 204933) | Coastal sediment microbial communities from Maine, United States - Phippsburg worm burrow 1 | ecosystem: Environmental > Aquatic > Marine > Coastal > Sediment | place: USA: Maine... | reverse complement strand
GAGCAGCCGGGGCAGGTCGATGCCGGTCTCGTAGCCCATCGCGCGCCGCCTCGGTCAGGCTGCCGGCACGGACGCAGGCAGCGGCGAGGCGTATCGACACGAAATCCAAGCGGGCAAGGTTGTAGTGCGGGAGGTCGGGGCGCGACATCTTCCCAATTTTCACGGCACTCCAATGCCGTGTCACGTATTGTGCTTCGCCCACAGTCCGCTTCCTAACGATGAACGGTGCGTCTCTTGCTGGTCGACTCCCGCCGTCCCTGCGAGAACTTGCAGCGACTGTTTCGTGCCGAACCCGGGCGTCGCGGGACGTCCGGTTTTGGCGCTCCAGACCAAACGAGGGTTTGGCGCCTTCGGCAGCGGCGAACCGGCGATATCCGCGCCGGCGGCTGAGCGCCGGATCCTTGCCAGACGCGTGATCGAGCACCCGAAAGCGGGGCAGTTGGGCATAGCCCGCACCGGTAGGACAGCCTCGAAGTACCCACCTGATCTGGAACCCCGTCAAAGCCCCCTGTTTGTACCCCTGCCTTTCGACGGCTGCAGTTGCACCGTTTTGGACGTCCTCGGACGAACCCGATCGCCAAGCCATTGATTCAATTTGAATCAGGCAACAAAAAACCGCCTCGACGGGCGGCTGTGGATCTCTCTGGACCTCGGAGTGGCGGAGACGAAGGGATTCGAACCCTTGATCCAGGTTTTGCCCAGATGCTCCCTTAGCAGGGGAGTGCCTTCGACCACTCGGCCACGTCTCCGGGCTTCGATAACTTGCGTCCTCGATGCCGGCTCGGGATGCATTGTACCGAATCCGGCCGTGCCATTGCCCGCGATCGGCCAAGAAGCGTCCCCGGGCGTCCAGCACTAGAATCTCGGACCTCTACCGGAGAGATCGCAATGAGCATCGTCCTCTACGACCTCGCGGCGGCGGACGGCCGCTGCTTCAGTCCGAACTGCTGGCGCAGCGCGATGGCACTCGCACACAAGGGCCTGGCCTGGGAATCGCGCCCCACGCTGTTCACCGGAATTGGCGCCATCGGCGGGGGCAACCGGACAGTGCCGGTGATCGACGACGGCGGCACACTGGTGGGCGACAGTTGGGCGATCGCCGAGCACCTGGAGTCCCGCTATCCCGACCGACCTTCGCTGTTCGGCGGCGACACCGGCAAGGCGCTCACCCGCTTCGTGCAGCAGTGGGCGATCACGCAGATGCACGCGCCGATCTTCACGATGATCGTGGCCGACATCCACACACGGCTGGCGGTTGCCGACCAGCCCTACTTCCGCGAAAGCCGTGAGAAGCGGCTCGGCTGCACGCTCGAGCAGGCGCAGGCCGGGCGCGACGCGGCATTGCCCGGATTCCGCGCGGCGCTCGCGCCGCTGCGCCTTGCGCTCCAGGCGCAGCCCTTTCTGGGCGGCGAGCAGCCGACCTACGCGGACTACCTTCCCTTCGGAGCCTTGCAGTGGGCGCGCATGTGCAGTCCGTACCGGATGCTGTCCGATGACGATCCGGTGCACGCCTGGTTCGAGCGCTGCCTGGACCTGTACGACGGACTGGGCAGGCGCGCGCCCGGCTACTGGTGACGGGGCGCGACGCCGCGACAGCCCTCGCCTGCCTTCAGGCTGCCTGCTCGAGCCCGAACGCCTTGTGCAGCGCGCGCACCGCGAGCTCCATGTACTTGTCCTCGATCACCACCGAGATCTTGATCTCGCTGGTCGAGATCATCTGGATGTTGATGCCCTCTTCCGACAGGATGCGGAACATCAGGCTCGCGACGCCGACGTGAGAGCGCATGCCGATGCCCACCACGGAGACTTTCGCGATTTTCGGATCGCCGATGATGTCGCCCGCCTGGATGTGCTCGCGCACCTTGGTGTTCAGGACGTCGAGCGCCTTCTGGTACTCGTTGCGATGCACGGTGAAGGAGAAATCGGTCATCCCCGCGTTGCTCGCGTTCTGGATGATCATGTCGACGTCGACGTTCGCTTCGCCGACCGGCCCGAGAATCTGATACGCGATGCCCGGCCGGTCGGGCACGTTGGTCACGGTGATCTTGGCTTCGTCGCGATTGAACGCGATCCCGGAAATGACCGCCTGTTCCATGGTGTCGTCTTCCTCGAACGTGATCAGGGTGCCTGAAGCGGCCTCTTCGGCCAGGGGGATGTCGGGGGGCGTCAGGCTCGACAGCACCCGTGTCTTGACTTTGTACTTGCCGGCGAATTCCACCGAGCGGATCTGCAGCACCTTCGATCCCAGGCTGGCCATCTCGAGCATTTCCTCGAAGGTGACCTTCTCGAGCCGCCGCGCCTCGGGAACGATGCGCGGGTCGGTCGTGTAGACGCCGTCCACGTCGGTGTAGATCAGGCACTCGTCGGCCTTGAGCCCCGCGGCCACCGCGACCGCGGACGTATCGGAGCCGCCCCTGCCCAGCGTCGTGATGTTCCCGGCCGCATCCACGCCCTGGAATCCGGTGATGATCACGACGCGCCCGGCGGCGAGTTCGGCGCGCACCCGTGCGTCTTCGATCGAGAGAATGCGCGCCTTGGTGTAGGAGCCGTCGGTGCGGATCGGCACCTGCCAGCCGGCGTAACTCACCGCGTCGACGCCGATCGCCTTGAGCGCGATCGCGAGCAGCCCGACCGACACCTGCTCGCCGGTTGACGCGATCATGTCGAGTTCGCGGGCATCGGGCTGCGCCTGGAACTCCTTGGCCAGCGCGAGCAGGCGATTGGTCTCGCCGGACATTGCCGACGGCACCACGACCATCTGGTGGCCGGCGGCGTGCCATTTGGCGACCCGCCTGGCGACATTCTTGATGCGCTCGACCGAGCCCATCGAGGTGCCGCCGTACTTGTGAACGATCAGGGACATGGGAGGAGATCCGCCCAAGGAGCGGGCATGCGCAAAGCGGTTGATTATACTTGACGCGGTGCACAAGAACGCTGCGCGCAACGGCCGGACGGCCCGGCGCGCGCGCCCCGTAGCCAGCTTCGACCGCGAAAGACTGCACCGATGACCGAGACCCATGGCGGCGGCCTGCTCGCCACGCTCGAAGGACAAGCCCCGCCGGCACCGGCCTGGTTTACCGAGGCGATGGCACACGAGCCGCAGCAGAGATTCCACACCGTCGCCGGCGCGCGCATCGAGACGCTCGCCTGGGGCGAGCGCGGCAAACCGGGGCTGCTGCTGATGCACGGCAACGGCGCGCATGCGCAATGGTGGAGTTTCATCGCGCCGTTCTTCGCGCGCGACTGGCGCGTCGTCGCTTTCTCGTGGTCGGGCATGGGTCGGTCAGACCGCCGGCCGAGCGGCACCTACTCTCTGGACCTGTTCGTCGACGAAGCGTTCTCGATCGCGAAGGCCGAGGGGCTCTTCGACGCCACGGTGGCGCCGGTCTTCGTGGGTCACTCGTTCGGGGGATTTCCGACGATGGCCTGCGCGGCGCGCGAGGGCGAACGGCTGCGCGCGGCAGTGATCGTCGATTCGCCGCTGCGCACCCCGGAGCAGCGCCGGCAGTTCGAGAAAGCGCGCCAGGAGCGCGGACACAAGCCGCTGCGGGTGTATCCGAGCTTCGACGAGGCGCTGATGCGCTTCCGGTTCATGCCGGTGCAGCCCTGCGAGCACCTGTACATCGTCGATCACATCGCCCGTACTTCGCTGCGACAGGTCGAGGCGAACGACACGTCGCCGGCCGGCTGGACCTGGTGCTTCGACCCGTTCATGTGGCGCGGCTACCGCATGGGTCACCCGACCGAGGACCTGTCGAACGCGCGCTGTCCGATCGCGGCGATCTGGGGCGCGCGCTCTAGCCTGGTGCACGCCGATGTGGTCGCGTACACGAAGCGCCTGGCGCCGGCAGGCTCGCCGATGATCGAAATCCCGGACGCAGACCACCATGTGATGATCGATCAACCCCTCGCGTTCGTCACCGCACTGCGGGGTCTGCTGGCCGCCTGGCCTTCGCCGCGCTAGCCGCGCAGCGACGCACCGGGAAACGCGACCAACTTCGGCAACCCGGGCGCCGCCGCCACGTCGTCGCGCTCGCCGCCTGGCGATTCAGTCCCGCGCCTCGCGCACGCACCAGGCCCACCGCGGATCATCCGCGCCGGCGGGCTCCCAGTGCAGCGACACGCACTCGCCCGCGCGCGGCCGGGACAGCGCACAGTCCATGCCGATGCCGCTTGCATACAGCAATTGCCCGTGCGCGTAGACCAGCGGCAAGGTCGCGCGCATCCACGCGGGCACTCCGCGCTCCTGGTAGAGATTCTTCAGCGTGCGCTGGCGTGCTTGCGGCTGAGGCCGCATCCGGGCCGAGGTCGCGCCGCCCGCCGTCACGACGAGCGTCTGCTCGGTCAGCCAGGCCTGGCTGACCGCGCCAGCGGCGCCCGCCTGCGCGCTGAAGAAGCGAAGGCGCCCCGCTGAGGCCGGCAGTTCCAGGCAGTCCTCGCCTCGCCAGTTCAGTTCCAGCGTCGCGAGCGGCGCGACGTCGAGCGCCGACGGGTCGCAGGTGCCGATCGTGTCACGGTGACGCACCAGGGCAACCCCTTCGTGGACGACGCGGCCATCGGCGCCGCGCGCCTCGATGAGTTGCCTGCTCATTTCGCGCAGCCGGGCTTCGGACGGGGCGCGCAGTCCCTGCGTGCGCAGCCAACCCCGGAGCGCGGCGTTGCGGCGCTCGAGCGGCAACTCGGCCAGCACGCGCCGGTCCAGACCCGCGTCGACGCGCGCGCGTTCGATGTCCTGCGCCGCCAGTGCGGCCTGCGCATCGCGGGCGGCGCGAACGTGAGGCAGCGCGTCGAGCAGGTGCTCGCGAAAGTGGGGCAGCGCCGCGTCGATCGCGGGCAGCACCCGGTGTCGGATCGCGTTGCGCGGGCGACGCCGGTCCGCGTTGCTGGGGTCCTCTATCCAGTGCAGCGCGTGGCGCCGCGCGTAGGCCGCGAGCTGCGTGCGCCGCAGCGCGAGCAACGGGCGCAGGACGCTGGCGCCTGCGAGCGTCGCGCTCTGTTCGATGCCGACGAGCCCGTCGATGCCGGTGCCGCGAGCCACGCGCATCAGCACGGTCTCGACCTGGTCGTCCGCGTGGTGGGCAGTGAGCACGGCGACACACCCTGCGCGCTTGGCGACGCCCGCCAATGCCGCGTAGCGTGCATCGCGCGCCCAGGCCTCCAGGCTCTGGCCCCTCTGCGGCGAACCATTCAGCCGCACGCACTCGAACTGCACGCCCAGCTCGTGTGCCTGCGCCTCGCAGTGCACCGGCCAGATGTCCGCGGCCGGCTGCAGCCCGTGGTGGACGTGCGCAGCGACCACGTTGCGCGGGCCCAGGACGCCCACCGCAACATGCAGCAGCACCGTGGAGTCCATGCCACCGCTGAACGCGACGAGCCAGCGCCCTGTCGGCGCCCCGGAACGGCCTCGCGCGTCGCCAGGTTCAGCGACGACAGTCTCGACCAGCGCGCAGGAGAGCTTGCCGGCCAGATCCCCGGCGAACGCCTGCGCGACCTTACTCGCCGATCTCCTTGAACTTGCCATACGCCATGATGCGCTCGTGGCGCTGCTTGATCAGTTCGGCGGGCTTGACGTCCTGGAACTGGCGCAGCGCGTCGCCCAGCGCCCGTTTGAGCAGGTTCGCCATCTGGCGCGGGTCGCGGTGCGCGCCGCCGAGCGGCTCGCTGACGATCCGGTCGATCAGTCCGAGCGCCTTGAGGCGGTGCGCGGTGATGCCCAGGATATCTGCCGCGTCGGGCGCCTTCTCGGCGCTCTTCCAGAGGATGGCCGCGCATCCCTCCGGCGAGATCACCGACAGGATCGAGTATTGCAGCATCAGCGTCATGTCGCTGACCGCGATCGCCAGCGCGCCGCCCGAGCCGCCCTCCCCGATGATCGAAGTGATGATCGGCACCTTCAGCGCGGCCATCTCGTAGAGATTGCGCCCGATGGCCTCGGACTGCCCCCGCTCCTCCGCGCCGATGCCGGGGAACGCGCCCGGCGTGTCGACGAAGGTGAAGACCGGCAACCCGAACTTCTCCGCGGTCTTCATCAGCCGCAACGCCTTGCGATAGCCCTCCGGCTTGGGCATGCCGAAGTTGCGGTAACCGCGCTCCTTGGTGTCGCGCCCCTTCTGGTGCCCGATGACCATCACCGGGTTGCCGTTGAAGCGCGCGGGACCGCCGACGATCGACGGGTCGTCGGCGAAACTGCGATCGCCGTGGAGCTCGTGAAAATCGGTGAAGACGGCTTCGACGTAGTCGAGGGTGTACGGACGCTGGGGGTGCCGCGCGACCTGAGCGACCTGCCAGGGCGACAGCTTGGCGTAGGTGTCCTTGACCAGCGACTGGCTCTTCTTGCGCAGGCGCTCGATCTCGTCGGCGATGTCGACCGCCGATTCGCCCTGCACGAAGCGAAGCGAGTCGATCTTCTGCTCCAGATCCGCGATCGGCTGTTCGAAGTCGAGAAAAGTCGTTTTCATGAATTCTCCGCCGCTCAGTAGTCGACCGGTAGCGGATCGAGGCTTCGCCACAGGTACCAGGTCGCGACGCTGCGCCAGGGCCGCCAGCGCTCGCCGATCGCCGCGGCGGCGGCCTTCGCCTGCCGGTTGCCGCTCGCCGCTTCCTGGTCCTGGGGGCCGCCTTCGCCTGCGTAATTGAGCGCAATCGCTCGCAGCAGGCCGATGTCGTCCACCGGGAACACGTCGGGTCGGAGCAGATTAAAGATCAAAAACATCTCGGCTGTCCAGCGACCGATGCCGCGCACCTTGACGAGTTCGGCGATGGCCTCCTCGTCGCCCAGCGATGTCCAGTGGGCGGGGTCGACCTCGCCGCTGCGAAACCGCGACGCCAGATCCTTCAGATACTCGACCTTGCGCTCCGACAGGCCGCACCCCCGCAGCGTGGTCGCACGCATGCGGCCGATCCGCTCCGGCGTCACGAGGCGGGAGGCAGCACCCACCCGCTCCCAGACGGCCTGTGCGGCCCTCACCGAAATCTGCTGCCCGACGATCGAGCGGGCGAGCGTCTGGAACGGGTCGCTGCGCGAGACCAGATGGCCCGGACCGCAGCGCCTGATGATCGTGCGCATCACCGGGTCGTGCCGCCCGAGCGCACGACGCGCGTCGTCCCAGAAGTCGGGCTTCGTCGCCATGGGTCACTGCCGGGCCAGCGGCAGATTGAACAGCAGATTCTGCGGCTTCATCCGCAACACGCCCTCCTCGTCCATCGCCAGCGCGAGATAGACCGGCTTGCCGGCGACACTCGCTTCCTGGTCTTCCAGCCGCTCGAAGTCCAACCGCATCAGCAACAGGATACGTCTGTGCCCGTCCGGCGTGAGGTCCTCGCCGCGATACAGCCTGTCCAGGAGCAGCGTCGCCTGGGCATCGAGCCCGACGTGCCAGCGCCAGCGTTCGTCGTCGATCGCCGCGAGCGGGGTGACCCTGACGGCAACCCCGATCATGTGTCCGACCCAGCGGCGCACGAGGTCCGCGAACAGGTGAGACGACTTTCGTCCATAGGTGAGTTCGACGGCGAGATCGTGCCGCTCGTCACGGCCGAAATACCCGGCGGCATTCGACGCGTCGAGCACCTCGAGGTCGACGCCCCGCGCGCGCACGTCGCCTTGCGCGAGCAGGCGGCCGATGCTGCCCAAGCCCTGGTCGGCGACGCGCCCCTCGACCGTCTCGAGATCGGCGAGCAGCACCCGGGCGTCGTCGACCGACACGCGCTGCTCGCGAAACCACAGTTCGGCCAATCGAAGGGTCAGCCCGTCCTCGCAGTCGGCGAGGAGATGATGAACGATGATCTGCACGACCTGGTCGGCGAACAGCGGTGGCACATCGATCCGGCCGGCGTGCTGGGCGTCGGCGAAGAGCTTCACGTAGGCGGCCTGCAGGTTCGGTGCGTCGAGCAGCCGCGCCCGCCAGCGCAGGAACATGCGCCAGTTCTCGCGTGCATCGGGATCGACGAACGCGTCGATTTCAGCCGATTCGACAGCCGAGCGAGGGTCGGCGCTCAGGCGTGCGTGCGTCGCTCGTTCGGCATCGCAGGATTCGTCGACCAGCGCGAGTTCTGGCCGACGCAGGTAGGCGGCGATGAAGTCATCGGTGACGATCAGCCCGCCGTGCTCGTCGACGTCGAGCAGCGCGAGCCCCGAATGAATCCAGAACGGTTTCAACTGGCGAGCCTGGCGCCGCTGCCGCCGCGACGCCGGGCCGGGCAATGGCGCGGGTGCAGGGATCGCGGCGCCGTTCGGTAGATGTTCAGGCGCGACGCCAATCGACCACCGCTCAGGCGCGACGCCACACCGTCCCCGCTGCCGTGTCCTCGAGCACGATGCCCTGCGCGAGCAGTTCTGCGCGGATCCGATCGGCCTCGGCGAAGTTCTTCGCCTTCTTCGCCGCGCCGCGCGCCGCGATCAACGCGTCGATCTGCGCGTCCGACACGCCGGCGCCCTGGGCCGCGTCCGCGCCGAGCAGCCCGCTGCGCCTCGCTTCTCCGACATCCTTTGCCAGCAGGCCGAGAACGCCCGCCAGCGCGCGCAGCCGCGACTCGACTTCAGGGTCCCCGCCGCGGTTCAGCTCGGTGGCCAGATCGAAGAGCACCGCGAGCGCCTCGGGCGTGTTGAAGTCGTCGTCCATCGCGTCGCGAAAGCGCGCGGTGTGGCCCTGCGTCCAGTCGATGTTCGCGGCGCTCGCGTCGCCGTCGAATCCTTCGGTCAGCGCGTTGTACAGCCGCAGCAGCGAGGCGCGCGCGTCCTCCAGGTGGGCGTCGGAGTAGTTCAGCGGACTGCGGTAGTGCGCGCGCAGGATGAACAGGCGCACCACTTCGGCATCGAACTTCTTCAGCACCTCGCGGATCGTGAAGAAGTTGCCCAGCGACTTCGACATCTTTTCGTCGTCGACGCGAACGAACCCGTTGTGCATCCAGTAGCGCACGAACTGGCAACCGGTCGCGCCCTCGCTCTGCGCGATCTCGTTCTCGTGGTGCGGGAACTGCAGGTCGGCGCCCCCGCCGTGAATGTCCAGCGTCTCGCCCAGCAGCGCGGTGGACATCGCCGAGCACTCGATGTGCCAGCCCGGGCGCCCCGCCCCGAAGGGCGAGGTCCACTTGACCTCCTGCGGCTCTTCGGCTTTCGAGGCCTTCCAGAGCACGAAGTCCAGCGGGTCCTGCTTGGCATCGGCGACCGCGACGCGCTCGCCGGCGCGCAGGTCGTCAACGGACTTGCCCGAGAGCCGGCCGTAGCCGCGGAAACGGCGCACCGCGAAGTTCACGTCGCCGTCGGCAGCGCGATAGGCGTAACCGTTGGTCTCCAGCCTGCCGATCAGCGACACCATCTGGGGCACGAAATCGGTGGCCCGCGGTTCGTGGTCGGGGCGCTCGACGCCGAGCGCGTCGGCGTCCTCGTGCATCGCCCCGATGAACCGCTCGGTGAGCGCGCGGATACTCTCTGCGTTCTCGACCGCGCGCCGGATGATCTTGTCGTCGATGTCGGTGATGTTGCGAACGTAGGTGAGCTGCCAGCCGCTTGCGCGCAGCCAGCGCTGGACCACGTCGAAGACCACCAGCACCCGCGCGTGGCCGACGTGGCAATAGTCGTAGACGGTCATGCCGCACACGTACATGCGCACGCGGCCCGGCTCCAGCGGGATGAAGTCTTCCTTCTGGCGAGTGGCCGTGTTGTAGATTCGAAGCATCGGAGTGCGGTGCTCGGGTGGCCCGGCCCCGGTGACTCGGCGCACCCCAGCGCGGGCATGAGGCGCGCCGGAGAGCTCCGCCTCGACACCGCAAGGCGCGGCAGGCACGCCCGGTTCGGTTGCTAGAATGGCGAGATGCGATCGAGTATAGCATCGGGCCTGACGGCCATTCCTGGCCAAGCCGGCGGCTCGATCGTCCGTTTCGCCCTTGTCTGGGCGCTGCTGCTGGTCCCGCTCGCAGGCCTCGACGGGGCAGCATGGGGCCAGCGCACGACCGCCGCGTCGACGACCGCCCCCGCATCCCTGATGCCGGACGCGCAGGATGCTTCTCTGCCGCCCCCCGGCGGAGAAGCGCAACAGTCGGATCCGCGTCGGGCCAACACGGCGGTCGAGCAGGCCACGCGGCTGCGCCGTGAAGGCAAGGCCGACGACGCACTCAAGGTGCTCGACGTCGCGCTGCAGAAATCCCCGCGAGACCCCAGGCTGCGTTTCCTCTACGGGGTGATCCTGGCCGAACGCGGCCGCAGCCGCGACGCCATCGGCGTGTTCGAGCAGATGACCCAGGACTTTCCCGAGTTGCCCGAGCCCTACAACAACCTCGCGGTGATGTATGCGGCGGCGGGCGAACTCGACGCGGCGCGCACCGCCCTGGAGAATGCGGTCCGCGCGCTGCCCGGCTACGCGCTGGCGCAGGAGAACCTCGGGGACGTTTACGTCCGAATGGCGGCTCGGGCCTACGAACAGGCGTCCAAGCTGGATCCGGCCGGCACCACCGCCCCCGAGAAGCTCAAGCTCGCACGCGAACTGATGAAGACGATCGCGCCCAAGCCGGCCGCGACCCGTCCGTGATATTCCCTTACCCCTGGAGACCCGAAGATGATGATGAAGAAACTCCCCCTGATCGGTGCAATGCTGGTGGCGCTGTCCGCCGTCGAAGAAGGTTCGGCAGCAACCAACCCGCAGGTGCTGATCAAGACTTCGATGGGCGAGATTGTCGTCGAGCTCTACCCGGACAAGGCGCCGAAGTCGGTCGAGAACTTCCTGCAGTACGTGCGCGAAGACCATTACAAGGGGACGATCTTCCATCGCGTGATCGGCAACTTCATGATCCAGGGCGGCGGCTTCGCCCCGGACTTCTACAAGCCGGGCACGCCGAACTACGGCCAGAAGCCCACGCGGGCGCCGATTCCGATTGAGTCCAAGAACGGGCTGCGCAACGACGCGGGGTGGCTCGCGATGGCGCGCACCTCTGACCCGAACTCCGCGACTGCGCAGTTCTTCATCAACACCGTCGACAATGCCGGGCTGAACCATCCGCAGCCCGACGGCCACGGATACGCGGTGTTCGGCAAGGTGATCAAGGGCATGGACGTGGTCAACGCGATTCGCGCGGTCCCGACCACGACGATGGGGCCGTTCCGCGACGTTCCGGCCAAGCCGGTGACCATCGATTCGATGTCCGTGGTCGACAAGCCCTGACGCGACCCGCCGCCATGCTGGCGCTGCGCGGCGATGATCGCGCGCTGTTCGCGTCGGACATGCACCTCGACGATCGTGCGCCCGACACCGCCGAAGCGTTCTTCGAGGCGCTCGCGGCGCACGGCGCGGCGGCGACGCACCTGTTCCTGCTCGGTGACCTCTTCGAGGCATGGGTCGGCGACGACGACCCGAGCACAGTCGGCCTGAGGCTGCGAGACGCGCTCACCAGCGCGTCCGCGCGGGGCCAGCAGGTCTTCCTGATGCGGGGCAATCGCGACTTTCTGCTCGACGTGCCGCTGCCTGGCGGCGGCACGCAGAGGGCGGCGAACGGAAGCGCGCCAGCGGTAGAGGCATTTTCCGCGCGTTGCGGCGCGTCGATGCTGGAGGAT
>Ga0316188_10001356_pt1 | contig 11546 bp, 8 predicted proteins | sample Phiworburrow1_MG_FD_204933 | JGI IMG/M metagenome (GOLD analysis project Ga0316188, IMG submission 204933) | Coastal sediment microbial communities from Maine, United States - Phippsburg worm burrow 1 | ecosystem: Environmental > Aquatic > Marine > Coastal > Sediment | place: USA: Maine... | reverse complement strand
CGTCTTCAGGAAAGTCCACTTCCAGCCAAGGCAGACCACTGACATCCTCGCATGCAAACTCGGATGGCATAGCCAGCAGCACGTCCCGTAAGGCCTCTTCATGGGGCGCATCCAACAGGCCTTCGCTATTGTAACCGGAACATGTTCTTGAAATTTCAGCGGCCATCTTACCGTTAAACTTGAAAAAGCCAACCGATTCACCGAGCGTGTCGAATTCAAGCCCAGGCGGTAAGGCCTTTCTGAATTCAACCATTTTACCCTGGTCGATTGCAATTTTGACGGGCTCGTCACCGGCAGTAAAATCCTGGTCGATCAGGTAACAATTCTGATGGGGTGATTCGATCAATCTTTGCATGATGCGGGGGTGGAACAGGACGTCGGCATCCAGAACCAACACCGTGTCTCCGTTGGTCATGACCTCGTGGGCAGCCAGCAAACTCAGCACACTGCCCTTGATAAACGCCGGGTTATATACAAACGAGACCTCGGGACGGGAGACCAGTGTACCGACATGGTCTATGATCAGGTCGGCTTCATAACCCACGACCAGTGTTGCCTTCATGATCCCAAACTTAAACAGGATATCCAGCTGGCGCGCCAGCAGGCTGCACCCACCGAACTCAAGCAGGCACTTCGGCCTGCCATCGGGGTTGAATTCCGCCAGGCGGTTTCCACGCCCGGCCGCGAGAATAATTGCGTGCATTAATAGCTTCCCTGGTTGAGGGGGTATTGTAACCCGTCAACGTCATCTTGCACGTACTGGAAGAGCCAGAAGAATCCACAAAAGCCAAGTGGAGAGGTGGGTAATACCTAGTGAGACCTTATGAGACAGGAAGTCGAGGAAGAGACCACAGGGATGTGCTCGTGACGTGTCTCAGTAGGTGTTACCCACCTCTCCGCGATCGGTTGGCACCAGCTTTCCGGATTCTTTTGGGATTCGCCGGTAGTCGGGAATAAGTACCATCCAAAAAAAAGCCCGGACGAACCGGGCTTTTATCAGACTTGCGGAAAAAAGACGGCTTAGTCTTCTTTACCAACCTCTTTCATGGAGAGTCTTACACGGCCCTGCTTGTCAACTTCAAGCACCTTGACCTTGACCATTTCGCCTTCTTTCACAACGTCGGTTACATTTTCAACACGCTCATCGGAGAGCTGTGAAATATGTACCAGACCGTCACGGCCCGGTGCCAGCGATACAAAAGCGCCGAAGTTCATGATCTTGATGACCTTGCCTTCGAAGACCTGTCCAGGCTCAATATCGGCGGTAATCTGCTCGATACGCTTGCGGGCCTCGTCACCGGCTTCCTTGTTAACGGAACCAATGGTGATCGTGCCATCGTCTGAGATATCGATCGTAGCACCGGTTTCCTCGGTGATGCTGCGGATGGTCACACCACCCTTACCAATCACGTCGCGGATCTTGTCCGGATGGATCTTGATCGTTACCAGGCGCGGTGCGTACTCGGACATTTCACCACGGGGTTCCGAAATGACCTTGTTCATTTCATTGAGGATGAAGTTACGGCCTTCGTTCGCCTGTGACAGCGCTATCCGCATGATTTCCTCGTTGATGCCTTCGATCTTGATATCCATCTGCAGGGCGGTGATACCGTTAGCCGTACCGGCGACCTTGAAATCCATGTCACCGAGGTGATCTTCGTCACCCAGGATGTCACTCAATACCGCAAAACGGTCGCCTTCCTTGATCAGGCCCATGGCAATACCGGCTACCGGCGCCTTGACAGGCACACCGGCATCCATCAATGCCAGCGAGGTACCGCAAACCGATGCCATTGAACTGGAACCGTTTGATTCGGTGATTTCTGATACGACACGAATGACGTAAGGGAAATCTTCCATCTTCGGCAAAATAGCAGTCACGCCGCGACGGGCCAGCCAGCCATGACCGATTTCACGGCGTTTCGGGCCGCCTTCAAAACCGGTTTCACCCACACAGAATTTTGGGAAATTATAATGCAGCATGAACGGGTCTTTGTATTCGCCATTGACCGCATCGATGATCTGCGCATCCCGGGTCGTACCCAGGGTGGTGACCACGAGTGCCTGGGTTTCACCACGTGTGAACAGCGCTGAACCGTGTGTACGGGGCAAGATGCCGGGCTTAACTGTAATCGGACGAACCGTGGTTACGTCACGTCCATCAATACGGGGATTACCCGACAGGATATGATCGCGAACCAGGAATTTTTCCAGTTTTCCAAATGCACCGGCAACATCACCCGCAGCAGGCGCATTCTCATTCGTCTCGTCGCACAATGCATCAATGGCAGCCTTTTTGACCTCACCGACCGCGACCTGGCGTTCGAGTTTATTTGCAATGGTATAAGCCTTGATCAAACCCTCTTTGGCGACGGTCTCAACCTTCGCTTTCAGATCGGCATCCTCAGCGGGCATTTCCCATTCCCACTTCGTAACATTGGCTTCAGCCACCAGCTCATTGATAGCCGTGATAACTGCCTTCATGGCATTGTGTCCAAAAGTTACCGCGCCGAGCATCACTTCTTCAGAAAGCAGATCTGCTTCTGACTCAACCATCAGTACGGCTTTCTGGGTGCCTGCAACTGTCAGGTTCAGCTTGGATTCCTTTAATTGGGAAGATGTCGGGTTCAATACATATTGGTCATTGAGATAACCGACTTTAGCAGCACCAAGCGGTCCGTTGAATGGCATGCCGGAGAGTGCCAGGGCGGCAGATGTGCCGATCAATGCCGGGATATCGCCTTCCACTTCCGGGTTGGAAGAGATCAGGTTAGCTGTTACCTGCACTTCGTTCAGGAAACCCTTGGGAAACAGCGGGCGGATCGGGCGGTCAATGATACGGCAGGTCAGGGTCTCCCGCTCGGTGGGGCGGCCTTCACGCTTGAAGAAGCCACCCGGAATACGCCCTGCCGCGTAGAATTTTTCCTGGTAATTGACCGTTAATGGAAAGAAAGACTGGCCGGGCTTGGCCTCTTTTTGACCTACGACTGCAACCATGACCACGGTGTCGGCCATGTTGACCATAACGGTGGTTGCCTGCCGGGCAATTTCACCGGTTTCGATGGTGACGGTATGCTCGCCGTATTGAAATGACTTTGATAATTTTTGCACTTTAATTTCCTGCTTTATGTGAAGAGCCACCTGGCTCTTTTACGCCTGTTTTCAGGCAATTCCTTCAAGTATGGTCAAGCGCTGCCAGAACCGTTGTTGTGACAGGCGGGGCCATTTAGTAATAAACAAAAAGGTTTAACGACGCAAACCAAGACGTTCAATAAGATCACGGTAACGCTGGATTTCCTTTTTCTTCAGATAGTCCAGCAGACTGCGGCGCTGATTAACCATGCGTAACAAACCGCGACGCGAGTGGTGATCATGTTTGTGTGTTTGGAAATGATCGGTGAGGTGTTGAATCCTTGCGGTCAGCAATGCGACCTGGACCTCGGGAGAACCGGTATCATTCTCCGAACGTTTAAACTCACTTACAACTTTGCTTTTTGAATCCGCATTAATAGACATGGTTCCATCTCCATGAATAGAGCCCCGTGATTTTTGGTCCCCCACACCGCATGATTACAGTGGAGTTTCACAAAAACTGGTAGCCCCGAGTTTGTGTTAGCCGCTCATTTTAACTGCCATGGTCCTTGCAAACAAGTGTTGGCAAGCCTCAGACGTGGCAATACGGGGCCTGTCCTTAACCCACGCCCTGCTTTTTACTACATATTGAAAACCCGGGATGGCTGCAAATTGCCATTTGAAGCGACTTTTGCAAGACCGAGCAGGTTGTCTTCGGGGCCATAGACGCGCGTGTTTCCAGTGACTGACCTGCCATCCGCAAGCAGGATTTGCTGGCCGTGCCTGAATTTAAGCTGTTGTTCTGTATCCACATCAACACGCGGCCAGGCAACCAGGCCGGCGTCCACCGCCAGCAACGAATCCAGCAAGTCACCACGCTCCCGTGCCTCCTGCAGTTGCTCCAGTGTCCACATGGGATAATCATCAAAGGGTTCCACCAACATGCGCCGCAGTGCGACCAGGTGTGCGCAACAATCGAGCGCGGCTGCAATATCTTCCGCCAGTGTTCTGATGTAAGTTCCCTTGGAACAATGAACGTCAAAGGTGAGACCGGGAGACTGCCAGTCCACTAACTCCAGTTGGTGGATGGTTACGGTCCGTGCGGGCCGCTCGATCACGATACCCGCGCGCGCATATTCATACAGGGGTCTACCCTCGTGTTTCAACGCGGAATACATCGGTGGCACCTGCTCGATCTCGCCCGTAAACCGTTGCAGGATTTGCATGAGAGTTCCAGGATGAATATCAGGTATGGGGCAGGTCTGGATGACTTCACCTTCCAGGTCGCCGGTGCTTGTCGCTACACCCAGGTGGGCAGTGGCGCGGTAGCGTTTACCGGCTTCCAGCATGAATGCGGCAGTTTTACTGGCTTCACCCAGGCAGATGGGCAACATACCGGTTGCAAATGGATCAAGGCTGCCCGTATGACCGGCCTTACGCGCCTGGAATATCCCACGTACTTTTTGCAGTGCGCGGTTTGAGGTGATCCCGGCCGGTTTGTCCAGCAGGACGATACCGTGAATATCCGCGCCATGCTTGCGGCGACCCACCTCTAATCCTGATCGGGCTCTTCAGCGTCGGCCAGCGTTCTCTCGAATCCGTCCCTGTCAGCGTTCAAGGCCTTTGTTATCAAATCGTCGATGTGACTGCCCTGCTCTACCGAATCATCATGTACAAAATGTAATTCCGGCACATGCCGCAAACGTAACTCATGGGCAAGACGGGAACGCAGAAATGTTGCAGCACGGCGCAGCGCTTTCAGGCTTTCCTGCGCTTTTTCAGGCTCAAACACGGTGATGAATACCTTGGCATGTGAAAGATCCCGCGTGACCTCCACATCGGACAGGCTCACGAATCCCACTTCCGGATCCTTGATCTCCTGCTGGATCAGCTTGGCAAGGTCGCGCCTCAGCTGACCTGCTACGCGTTCGGATCTTTTGAAATCTCTTGGCATCTCGATCCGGCACCCTTTACTTAAGGGTCCTGGCGACCTCGGTCCGCTCGAAGCATTCGATCTGGTCACCCGGCCTGACATCGTTGTACATCTTCACACCTATACCGCATTCGGTACCGGCCACCACTTCGCTGACATTATCTTTAAAGCGTCTCAGCGACTCAAGTTCACCTTCGAATACCACGACGTTATCACGCAACACCCTGATAGGGTTGGCGCGTTTGACGTGACCTTCAACCACCAAACAACCGGCAATGGCACCAAACTTCGATGAACGAAAGACATCCCTGACCTCGGCCAGGCCGACGATCGTTTCCCGGGTCTCGGTACCCAGCATGCCTGTAATGGCAGCCTTAACCTCGTCAATGGCTTCATAAATAATACTGTAATAATGCAGGTCCAGTTCCTGTTCCTGGATGACCCGGCGTGCACTGGCATCGGCTCGCACGTTGAAGCCGATGATAATGGCACCGGATGCATGGGCCAGGGTCGCATCGGACTCGGTAATCGCACCGACACCCGAGGCCACGACATTGACCTTGATGTCTTCGTTACTGAGACTGACCAGCGAATCCTTCAGTGCTTCAACACTGCCCTGTACATCGGCGCGGATCAGCAGGTTAACAACCTTCTGCTCACCTTTACCCATGTTGTCGAACAGGTTCTGCAAATTGGCTGCCTGCTGCCGTGCCAGTCGGCTTTCACGTTTGCGGCCCTGGCGTTCTGCGGCGGCTTCGCGCGCTTTTCTTTCATTGGCGACGACCAATACTTCATCGCCCGCAAAAGGCACACCGGACAAACCGAGGATGACCACCGGCATGGAAGGCCCGGCCGACTCGATCGGTTCACCGGTTTCATCGAACATTGCCCTGACACGCCCGAACTCCTGGCCGGCGAGAACCATTTCACCACGCTTGAGGGTGCCGTTTTGCACCAGCACGGTTGCAACCGGACCACGGCCCTTATCGAGACTGGATTCGATCACCAACCCTTGTGCGCGCCGTTCCGGATCAGCCTTGAGTTCAAGCAGTTCAGCCTGGAGCAAAATGCCTTCGAGTAGAGTTTCAATACCTTCACCGGTCTTTGCCGAGACGGGTACGAACAATTCCTGGCCACCCCACTCTTCGGAAATAACCTCTTGCTGGGAGAGTTCGGACCTGATCCGTTCGATATCAGAATCAGGCAGGTCAATCTTGTTGATTGCCACAATCAACGGCACACCGGCGGCACGGGCATGCTGAATCGCTTCCTTGGTTTGTGGCATGACGCCATCATCGGCTGCAACCACGAGCACCACGATATCCGTTGCCTTGGCACCGCGTGAGCGCATGGCGGTGAAGGCCGCGTGCCCGGGGGTATCCAGAAAGGTAATTGTGCCGCGTTTTGTCTCTACGCTGTAAGCACCGATATGCTGCGTGATGCCACCTGCTTCGCCTTCAACCACTTTGGTCGCCTTGATATAGTCCAGCAGGGATGTTTTGCCATGATCAACATGTCCCATCACGGTAACCACTGGCGGCCGCGGGAGACCTTCATCACCCATTTCCACATCATCGGCAATCAGTTCGTGCTCAATACCCTTGGCTTCTTGAGGCCTGGCACTGTGACCCAACTCCTCTACAACGAGGATGGCCGTGTCCTGGTCGAGGGTCTGGTTGATGGTCACCATCATGCCCATTTTCATCAGGACCTTGATAATTTCCCCGGCTTTGATTGCCAACAACTTGGCAAGCTCCGCAACAACGATATTCTCGGGAATTTCAACATCACGGACCACGGGTTCGGTAGGTCTTGAAAAACCATGCTCGGTGGGTCGTGGCTGTGAACTGACCCGCTTGGATGGTTTACGCCTTCTTGCCCCCGTACCCGCTTCGACGTGGAGTTCCTGGCGTCCGTAACGGGTCGCTGGTTTGGCGCGCTCTTTCTTGCGCTTGTGTTGTTCCTCGGCAAGCTTGTGGAGACGGTCCTCTTCTTTCTTGCGCTCTTCTTCCTCGACTTTAAGCCGGGCTGCAGCTTCTTCAGCCTGTTCTTCCTGTTCGCGCAGCGATTGTTCTTCCCTGGCTTTTAGTACCGCTTCCTCTGCAGCCTTGCGGGTTGCTTCTTCTGCTTCAAGGCGCGCCTTCTCCGCGGCTTCAACACGGGCTTTTTCCTCGGCCTCGCGCCGTTCCTGGGCCTCTAGTAATGCTTTTTGAACCTGTTCCCTCTCAGGATCGACCTCCTGCAAAACATCACGCTTGACATAGGTGCGGCTCTTACGGAATTCTACGTTAACGGTCTTGGTGGAAGCCCGAGGACCGCTACCCTGAATACGCAACTCACTCATCGATTTACGCTTGAGTGTCACCTTGCGCGGAGCCGTTGCATCGCTCTCCGATTTACCATGTGATGACCTTAAGTGAGCCAACAACTTTTTCTTGTCATCATTGGAAACTGCATCATCACCCGATGTGAGTTTGATATTGGCCTTACTCATCTGGGTAATCAGCTTATCAACACTGATACCTAGAACTTCTGCCAATTGTGCGACGGTAACTTGGGACATATATTCTGCTCCTTGAAGAACCTACGGGTTCTTCTTTTCAGGAATCCTGGTTCTCTTCTGCAAACCACGGGGCGCGTGCCGCCATAATCAAGGCGGCCGCCTCTTCTTCTGACATATCATCAACTTCCAGCAGTTCATCAACTGAAAGCTCTGCCAGGTCTTCCTGTGTACGTGTACCCTTTTCTGCCAGGCGGTAAGCCAGACGCTCGGTCATTCCATCCAGGCTAAGGAGGTCTTCAGCCGGGCTGTTGTCATCGAGCGCCTCTTCCTTGGCAATCAACTGCGTCAACAATGCATCGCGTGCACGGCGACGTAACTCCGTTACCATCTCTTCGTCAAATTCTTCAATTTCAAGTAATTCAGAGTCAGGAACATAGGCAACCTCTTCAATATTACTGAAACCTTCCTGCACAAGAATATTAGCAACACCCTCGTCAACATCCAGGCGTTCCATGAAGTTTTTAAGCACCTTGCTGGCTTCTTCTTCACCCTTCTTGTCGGCATCTTCCACGGTCAGCACGTTTAATTCCCAGCCGGTCAGGTCGCTTGCCAGTCTTACGTTCTGGCCACCCCGGCCAATTGCCTGGGACAGGTTGGCTTCTTCGACTGCGATATCCATCATGCGGCGTTCTTCATCTACAACGATCGAAGCCACCTCGGCCGGTGCCATGGCATTGATAACATACTGGGCCGGGTTATCATCCCAAAGGATGATATCGATACGCTCACCCGCCAGTTCATTTGAAACGGCCTGTACGCGGGAACCCCGCATACCGACGCAGGCGCCGATTGGGTCGGTCCGCGGATCATTGGATTTAACCGCAATCTTGGCCCTGCGGCCCGGATCACGGGCGCCACCCATGATCGAGATCAACTCTTGCCCGATTTCCGGAACTTCAAGTTCGAACAAGGCGATCAAAAACTCCTTGATGGTGCGGCTGGCGAACAACTGCGGTCCACGCAACTCGGGTTTCACTTCATATAGAAATGCACGCAGGCGGTCACCCGGGCGCACGGTTTCGCCCTGGATCATGTGGCGCTGTGCGACAAATGCCTCCGCATTCCCACCCAGGTCAAGGTAAACATTGCCACGTTCAATGCGCTTGACGATACCATTGATCAATTCGCCTTCCCGTTCCTTGTAAGCCTCGACGACCTGCTCTCTTTCGGCTTCACGGACGCGTTGCACGATGACCTGCTTTGCAGTCTGTGCGGCAATACGACCAAACTCGACATTCTCCATAGGCTCTTCAATAAAATCACCCACTTCAACCTCGGGGTTGTGCGTGATCGCATCCTTGTGCAGAATCTGGTGGCCCTCTGACTCTATCTCAGCTTCGTCGTCGAGGACTTCCCAACGACGGAAGGTCTCGTAGGTACCCGTGTCGCGGTTAATGGAAACACGCGCCTGAATCTCATCGTTGTGACGCTTGACAGTCGCCGTCGCGAGCGCTGATTCCAATGCCTCAAAGATGACATTCTTGGCGACACCTTTCTCATTGGATACCGCATCCACGACCAGAAGAATTTCTTTACTCATTTGCTCTTAACTCCGTGCAGGGTCATATCCCGTATTTCATCATTACTTCGTTTTGTGACCGGCGAGGATTTTCTCATAATCCGGAACCAGCTTTGCCTTGACGATATTGCTAAAATCCAGCGTCACTTCCGAACCGTCCTGTTCGATACGCACACCGTTTTCATCTGCCCCCAGGATCGGTCCGGAGAATTTACGCCGGCCATCCTGGGGTGCAAACAAGTTAACCTGGGCTATGCATCCCGCAAATTGGCGATAATGCGCCGGTGTAAACAACGGCCTGTCCAGACCTGGGGAAGAAACCTCGAGGTTGTAGTGACTCCGGATCGGGTCCTTCACATCCAGCAGTGCGGCAGTCTCCCGGCTAACCGTTTCACAGTCGTCGATCCCCACACCATTTTCATGGTCGATGTAAATCCGCAGCAGGGCGTGTTTCGGGTTGCTGTTGTACTCCAGGCCGATAAACTCATAACCCAGGTCTTCCACCAGTGGTTGCAACAATTCATTCAGTTTCTGAACGCTCAAAACAATTTCTCCGGGCACAAAAAAAGGGCATACACGCCCCCGACGATTGGCCCCGGGCTGTACCGGAGCTTTTCCAATCACGCCCCCCAGGGCGGATGCGACAGCATTATTTCATAACACAATCCAATCGTCGCCAGCGCTCACCGGCCATGCCGATGATATAAAAAAGGGCCCTGCCGGACCCTCGAAAAATATTGGTAGCGGGGGCAGGATTCGAACCTGCGACCTTCGGGTTATGAGCCCGACGAGCTGCCAGACTGCTCCACCCCGCACCGGCAAGGAGGGCATCATAATGATTCGATGCACTAATTACAAGACCTGATCAAACTAAATGCCTTGATCGTCAACAGACCCGCAATGATTTAACCGCAGGGACTGGTTAAAGTCCGAAACTGGTCATACAAATTGCAATTAATGAACTGGAGAATATCCCCAAACCAAGAATCATGGCGCCATTCAAAGTAAGGGCTGCACCAAAATCCACAGGCGCTGTTACCGGGGCTTCATTTTCCGGTTCGTCAAAATACATGTACTTGACTACCCGCAAATAGTAAAAGGCACCGATAACCGCAAATACAACGGCAGCGATTGCAAGCCACATCATACCGGCTTCAATGACCGCCTTGAGCACCATCAGTTTTGCGAAGAACCCAACCATCGGGGGTACGCCGGCCATTGAAAACATGACCAGGCCCATGATGGCCGCGTAAAACGGATTGCGTCGATTCAAACCCTTGAAATCTTCAAGGAATTCCGCCTCAACGCCGTTCGAACTCAATAGTATGACCATACTGAAGGATGCGACTGACATCACGCCATAAACAATGACATAGTACATCGACGCACCGAAACCAAACGCGGTTCCCGGTAACAGCCCCAACATGACAAAACCCATGTGGGAAATGGTTGAATAAGCCAGCATGCGCTTGATGTTTGTCTGCATGATCGCGGCGAGGTTACCCAGGATAATAGACAGGACCGCGAGACTCGCAAGCATGCTCTGCCAGTGAACGTGCAGGTCGCCCAGGCCGCTGCTCAGGAAGCGGTACGCCATTGCAAACGCCGCGAGTTTCGGCACCGACGAAATAAACAGGGTGACCGCAGGCGGTGCGCCTTCATAAACATCAGGGATCCACATGTGAAACGGCACGACGCCAAACTTGAATGCGATTCCGACCACCACGAATACCAGGCCGAAAATCAACAATATATCGTCTGCACCCTGGGTCCGGATCGCATCTGCAATCTCGGGCAGGATAAGTGTGCCTGTTGCACCGTAAATCATAGACATACCATAGAGCAACATGCCGGATGCCATCGAACCCAGCACAAAGTATTTCATGGCGGATTCGGTTCCCCGCCCTGATTCACGGTTAAATGCAACCAGTGCATATACGGACAGCGAGATCAGTTCCAGGCCAAGGTATATCATCAACATGCTGTTGGCTGAGATCAGCAGCATGACGCCAAGTAGCGCAAAAAGACTCAGTGTAAAAAAATCACCCCGAAACATCTTGAAGCTTCGGAGGTAGAATTTGGAGTAGGTAAATATCAAGCCCATGATGACGAAGCTGAACACCTTCAACACGTCACCCATCGGATCCCTGATGAAACTGTCACTGAATGCGGTCACCGATTGCACGCCATTTACGACATAACCACCGCGCAGCGTAATGATGGCGGCAAAAATCACCGTCAGCATGGCCAGCATGTGAATGATCCCACGGCGTGGTTCACGCAGAAACAGATCAACGATCATCACTACGCAGGCCATTGCCAGGACCCAGAATTCAGGAGCAGCTAATAACATTTGGGCGCCGTTCATGCTATATGACCTTTGATTGAACTATGTGTTGTAACAGGTTATCTACCGATGCCTGCATCATGTCTACCAGGGGTTGCGGCCATAAACCAAA
>Ga0316188_10001355_pt1 | contig 11554 bp, 8 predicted proteins | sample Phiworburrow1_MG_FD_204933 | JGI IMG/M metagenome (GOLD analysis project Ga0316188, IMG submission 204933) | Coastal sediment microbial communities from Maine, United States - Phippsburg worm burrow 1 | ecosystem: Environmental > Aquatic > Marine > Coastal > Sediment | place: USA: Maine... | reverse complement strand
GTATCATATGAAGAAATTTTAAGGGGTTTCTTTATTCAATAGCCTAAATTTACGGAATATTTTTCAATTTTTCAATTAATATACCAATTTTTGAAAAGGAAATTATTAATTTTTGAAGTCAGCTATATTAAGTATTTTAGCTTTTCATTTGTTCAAATCAAACATCGTTAGTTTTTGAAAATTAGTTTATATGGAAAAACATAGAAAACATAGCCTACTTAAAAAAAGAAATACGGGTGACTTTGCTTCGAATGAAATCGCTATTTTAGGCACGAAATGCTCCATTATTAGTGATTTGGTTCAGAATATTGCAAAAAAACTTACAAAAGAGGCAAAAATAGCCTATTTAGATGCTTCTCATAAAACCGATATTTCTATTCCGAAATTAGATAGTTTTACTTTTCATCACTCTGGTGGATTAGATCAAAATATCGGAGATTCTATGAATCGATATAATGATAAAGTTCGGTTTTCTAGCTATGATTTACTTTTTATCAATGGAAACCATTACCAAGGCGAACAACAAATTTTGATTTTAGATGAGGAAAAAGAAAGTTCTGTTTTAAAACGAATTGACCAACTGCAAAATATCCAATTTGTTATAAAATTAAATGAAGAATCAAAATACTTCGATTTTCTCGAGCAAAAATATCCAACCATCAAAAATTTACATTGTTATTCTATTCTTGAAATAGAAAAAATAAGTAATCATATTGAAAATATAATTCAGCAAAAAATTGCTCCGGTGCAAGGTTTGGTTCTAGCCGGAGGAAAAAGTATTCGGATGGGAACAGACAAAGGATTGTTAAATTACCATGGAAAAGCGCATCGGGATCTAAGTATTGAAATGCTTAAAAAATTAAAGTTAAACACCTATTTATCCGTTAGAAAAGAGCAAGAAATTGAAAATACACAAACTATTGAAGATGTATTTATAGGTTTGGGACCTTTTGGAGCAATTTGCTCTGCGTTTCAGAGTGATCCGAATTCGGCTTGGTTGGTCTTAGCAACAGATGTTCCTTTTGTAGATATAAAAATTCTTAACACACTTCTTGAAAAAAGAAACCCGACAAAAATTGCCACTGCAATTAAAGGAAAAAACAAAGATTTTCCAGAACCATTGATTACCATCTGGGAGCCAAAATCTTATCCGGTTTTGTTAAGCTATTTAGCGCAAGGTATTTCTTGTCCGCGGAAAGTTTTAATTAATAATGATGTTCAAATTGTTGAAATTGATGATGCAATTATTAGAAATATCAATACGCCAGAAGAATTTGAACTGGTAAAAAAGGAGATAAATGGCTAATATTTTACATATTCTTAATGGTGACAGCACCGCCTCAATTTTTAAAAAAACGGAACTTCAAGGAGATGTAGTGGTTTGGCGAGAAATGTTGTGTGAGGGTGCTTTACACAAAAATATTGGTAGCGATGCTTTTTGGAAAAAACGTTATGCTTTTTATGAAAAGGAATTAGAAATAACAAAACTGGATTATTATGACAATACTATTAAAGAAATTCTGCCTATTGAAGATCTCGAAGAATATGATGAAGTTGTTTTATGGTTTGAATTTGATCTATTTTGCCAAGTTAATTTAATTGGCCTTTGTTCGTATCTTTTGCAATCGTATCGCAAAGATATTCGGTATTATTTAGTTTGTACAGGTAAAGAAAAAGGGAAATCCACTATGCAATCCTTATCGGATTATTCAGAGGAATCCTATCTTAAATTATATGAAAATAGAATAAAAATCAGTAGGAAAGATTTATTATTTGCTCAAGAAAGTTGGAACCTCTTTGTTGCGAATAATCCAGCGGAATTAAAAGCATTTAATTTCAATAAAAATAAAAAATTTAGATATTTACAAAATGCCATGAATCAAAATTTGGAGCGATTTTCTAAATCAAATGGCCTGAATCAAATTGAAAATAAAATCATAGAAACTATAGCACGGGAAACACTAAACGAAAACGAAATTATCTCTAAATTACTACTTTGGCAAAATGAAAAAACGGTCTATGGCTTTGGAGATTTAAACTACTTCCTCGCTTTAAAAAAATTATCAGATTATTATGTCGTGGAAGAAGGTCTTTTTCATTTAAATAATTCAGGTAAAAATAGTAAGTTATGAATTTTACCAAAGAACAATTTTACCAACGACAAACCATTCTAAAAGAATTTGGCGAAAGGGGGCAACAAAAATTACAAGAAGCCAAAATTTTGATTATTGGTTGTGGCGGTTTGGGTAATCCAGCGGCTGTTTATCTTGCTGCTAGCGGAATTGGCAGATTACATCTCATTGATTTTGATACGATCAATATAACCAACTTACACCGTCAGGTTTTTTTTAAAACAGCCCAGATTGGAAAATCTAAAGCAGAAGTTTTGGCAAAGCATATTCAGGAAATTGCACCTTTAGTGGCAGTAACTTTTAGTAATCAAGCCATTTCAAAAGCAAATATAGCTGCAACTATTTCTGATTTTGATATCGTTTTAGATTGTACAGATAGCTTGACAATAAAATATTTAATTAATGACACTTGCGTATTACAAGATAAACCATTGATTTACGGGTCTTTATATAAATTTGATGGTTATGTTGCAAGTTTTAATGTGTCGGAAACTTCAGAGAAACGAACTGCCAATTTGCGTGATGCCTTTCCTGAAATTCCAAAAACAATGATCCCCAATTGCGCTGAGGTTGGAACTTTAAATCCAATTGTTGGTAGTATTGGCATTATGCAGGCAAATGAAGTTATCAAAATAGTTACCGGAATTGGAACGCCGCTAATCAACCAAATTTTGATTTTGAATAGTTTAGACAATTCCCAGTTTAGAATGAAGCTTAAAACAAAAATTACCAAGCGAGAGATTGAAAAGATATATGCAAAAAGTGATTATTTTGATGCAACTTGTGAAATTCAAGAAACACATTTGTTAATAACGCCAAAGCAGTTGAGACAAAACTTGAAAACAAAAAAACCAACTTTGATTTCGGTTATTGAAGATGTAGACTTCGAGCTCCCATTTTTGGTAGATGCTAAAATACCCCTTTCTAAATTTTCAAATTGGATAGGATCCACTGAGCAAAAAGAAATTTTAGAGCAACAAGCAAATAACGAAATTGTAATCGTATGTAAAAAAGGAATTACAAGCTATACTGCTGCGAAAATATGGCATGATCATTTTCCAAATTCTTTAGTTTTTAGTCTGAAAAATGGCATAGAGGCATATGAATAATTTGTATTTTTGTTTACTTATTACCATATAAATCATGCAAATTCCTTTAGAATTTTACCACTCCGAAAAAAAATCTTTTGAAGAAAACTTATCAAACATTAAAAGAAAGTTAATACGTTCCAGTGCTTTTCGATTGTTAGTTTTTTTGTCAACCACCTCCTCCATCTACTTTTTCTTTGGAAATACACCTTTGGTTTTATTTTCTCTTTTTATTGGTAGTATCCTTTTTATTTATTTAGTTACCAAACACAGTAATTTAGCTGTCCAACGCAAAGAAATAGAAGCACTTATTAAAATTAATGACATTGAAATATCCTGCCTTAATGGTAACTTTTCAGAACTCAATCCAGGAAATGAATTTGTGCATTCAGAACATTTTTATAGTTATGATATCGATTTGTTCGGAAAAGGTTCCTTTTTTCAATTTTCCAACCGGACTTCTATAAAAGCAGGAACAGAAAAGTATGCAAATATTTTAACTGAAAATTCAATACATGTGATAGAAGAAAAGCAAGAAGCCATCAAAGAATTAGGAGGAATTCCGAAATGGCGACAAAAATTTTCGGCTATTGCAAAAATGATTCATGTCGATACCGATAGTCAAACCATTGTGAAATGGATCGAATCCTATACAAGTTTTCTACCAGATTCAATGCGATACATCCCGACAATTTTTTCCATTATTTCTTTGATTTTAATTGGTTTAGCAGGATTTGGGTTTATTCCGTTTTCTATTGTTGGAGTTTGGTTTTTTATTGGATTAGGAATTATTTTTAAGTGTTTTAAAAGAATCAATGAATTATATGAGAATGCAAATCATGCAAAAAGCACTTTTAGCCAATATCATCAATTATTAAAAAAAATTGAACAAGAAAAATTTACTGCAACTATACTAATTCAAAAACAGCAAGAAATTCAAAATGATCAAAAAAATGCTTCTCAAATTTTTAAAGAATTCTCCAAAGTTTTAGATGCATTAGACCAACGAAATAATATGTTATTTGGCGTTTTTGGTAATGGCCTTTTACTGTGGGATTTGCAACAATGCTATAAAATCGAACAATGGATTCAAATAAATCATAGTCAAGTAGAAAAATGGTTTGAAGTAATCGCTTTTTTTGATGCTTATAATACTTTGGGAAATTTTGTTTTTAACCATCCACAAGCTATTTTTCCAACCATAAAAGAGGATGAATTTGTTATTAAGGCACAAAATTTAGGACATCCGTTAATTGATAGAAAACAACGGATTGACAATGATTTTACGATAAAAAACAGAGAGTTTTTTATTATCACGGGAGCAAATATGGCTGGAAAAAGTACGTTTCTCAGAACTGTTTCCGTTGGTATTGTCATGGCAAATATTGGTTTGCCCGTTTTTGCAACTACTTTTCATTATAGTCCAATAAAACTGATTACCAGTATGCGTACCACCGATTCTTTATCTGAAGATACTTCGTATTTCTTTTCTGAATTAAAACGGTTAAAATTTATCGTAGATGCCATAAAAACTGATAACTATTTTGTGATTTTAGATGAGATCTTAAAAGGAACCAATAGCACGGATAAAGCAATCGGCTCGAAAAAATTTGTCAAGAAACTGGTAGCTTCCCATTCCACCGGAATTATTGCCACACACGATTTAAGTTTATGTGAAATAGAAGGCGAATTAACGCAAATAAAAAACTTTTACTTCGATGCAGAAATCATTAACAACGAATTGCATTTCGATTACCAGTTAAAAAATGGAGTATGTAAAAATATGAACGCCTCCTTTTTATTACAAAAAATGGAGATTGTCTAAATCTATGGATGAGCATTTACCCAAACTTCTCCATCTTCAAAATGTTCCTTTTTCCAAATCGGTACCGTTTGTTTTAGAGTATCAATGGCAAATTCACATGCTTCAAAAGCAGCTCCTCGATGTGCGGATGAAACAGCTATAATTACAGGAATATCACCAATTTGTAATTCTCCTTCTGCATGATGAATAGCAATTTTTAAAATATCATATGTAGCTAATGCCTGCACCGCAATTTTATCCAATTCTTTAATAGCCATATTTTTATATGCAGTAAAGTCTAATCGAATTACCTTTTTATCTTGCGTTTTGTTGCGAACAGTTCCAATAAAAAGGGCAATCCCACCGCAAGAAGCATCTTGAACAAAATCATAACAATTTTGCATATTTAACTTTTCAGAAGTAACTACTATGGATTTATTATTTTGCATTTTTCTAATCTTTATCCTCCACTAACCGGAGGAATAACAGCAATAACATCATTATTTTTCAAAACCGTTGCGTTCTCTGCATATTCTTCGTTCACCGCAATTGAAAACTCATTTGAATTGCTAAACTTTGGGTAATTTTTTTCCAAGACAGCGCGTATAGAAGAAACATTAGAATCTTCGTCAACCTCCAGTTCTACCGAATTCATATTCGCTATATCTCGTGCCATTCCAAAAAAAAGAACCCTGATTTTCATAATAATCTTAATATACTACGGCGTTGTTAAGCTCAAAAGCCTTTCTGTAAAAGTAAAAATAATTACAAGGAAACTCCCTTTAAAATTTTAAAAATACAAACTTATAAAAAGTATTTTACCTAAATATTTTGAAAGTAACTATTGTTACAAGAGATGTGCCTTTTTTATTTAAATTTGAAAGAACAACTAAAAAATTAAAGTCAATTTACGCATAACTTAGAAAGTTCTTTTTTATGTTATACCTAAATATCTACTAATCAAAACACAATACGTATCTTATGAAGTACGGTTTTATCATTGATAATCGAAAATGCATAGGTTGTCACGCATGTACAACAGCTTGTAAATCAGAACATGATGTTGCAGTTGGAGTGAATCGAACCTATGTCAAACAAGTTGAAAAAGGAGAGTTTCCAAACACAAGAAGAATTTTTTCAGTAATGCGTTGCAATCATTGTACTGATGCGCCTTGTGTTGAAATTTGCCCGGTAGAAGCCTTATATACTCGCGATGATGGTATTGTTGATTTTGACAATAATCGATGTATCGGATGTAAATCTTGTATGCAAGCTTGTCCGTATGATGCTTTATATATTGATCCAGACAATAATACTGCGGCTAAATGTAATTATTGTGCGCATAGGGTTGATGTTGGCCGAGCTCCGGCTTGTGTTGATGTTTGTCCGGAACACGCCATTATTGCAGGTGATATGGATAATCCAAATACAGAAATTTCTTTATTATTAGCTCGCGAACAAGTTATCGTTAGAAAACCTGAAAAAGGAACGAAACCAAATTTATTTTATATCGACGGTGATTACCAATCGTTAAATCCGGAAGCTACCGATAAATCAGGACCTGGATTGTGGAATTCACAAGCACGTGGTGTTGGTCACTTCGCAAAAGCAGCTGAAAAAATGATTCACACCAATGACGATGTAAATTTATTACAGCTATCTATCGATAACGATTTACAAGCAGCTTATCAACGAAAAGATAGTGAAAACCCTAATTATATTGATGTGCTGAACGGAACCGCACGCAGAGTTTATGATACTCCTGATAAAGGAATTTTATGGGGTTGGGAAGTTTCAGCTTATGTAATGACAAAAGCAATTTCTGCAGGCGCTTTTTTAATACCATTTTTAGCTATTCTTTTAGGTTTCGAAGTTTCGGATAATACCAAATTATGGTCTGCCGGAATATCCTTAGTTTTTCTAGGTTTAACCGGATTATTTTTGGTAATGGATTTAGATCGGCCAGATCGATTCTTAAATGTTTTACTAAGACCACAATGGAATTCCTGGCTGGTAAAAGGTGGGTATACCATTACCGTTTTTGGATTATTGGTTACTATTTGGGGTGTTGCAACATTTTTTGAATGGAATATCCCGGAAATGGTATTGCTATGGGTAACTGCTTTCTTTGCAATTCTATTGGCAATCTATACCGCCTTTCTATTCGCTCAGGCAAAAGGAAGAGATTTTTGGCAAAGTCCAACTTTACCATTACATATGCTTGTGCATAGCGTCATGGCCGGAGCTGCAGTTTTCACACTAATTTCTATGATTTTTGGTAGTGAAGATTGGATGGGTATTTTACGAAATACCATAATAATAGGTTTAATCGTCAATCTATTCACCATGATTACCGAGTTAACCATAACGCATCCAACAACTGCTGCAAAAACAGTAGTTACTATGATAACCAAAGGTAGATACAAAAATTTATTTTGGGTAGGAACTGTTATTATTGGGAATATACTACCATTATTATTAGTATTTTTTATTCCAAGTACCTTAGTGCTTGCAACAGCAGGAGTCTTAATTTTATTAGGAATTTATGCGACAGAAAAAATTTGGGTCGAAGCACCTCAACGAATTCCACTAGCATAATTTTGAAATTAGACATTAAACAAATCAAATAAATACCTATTGAAATGGGCTACAAAAAACCATCCTTTATAGAAAACATAGCAGAAAAAATTGGAATCATTCCTAACCTGCACAAAGAAGGCTATCAAGAATTTGACAAAGATATGCGCCATTTTTCCGATGAAGAAGTTGCGCAAATGTATGAGAATTTCCCTCCACCGGAAAAATGGGATAATTGGGTAGAATACGATCCGAAGTCTTGGCCAAAAAAAAATAAAAAAACCTACCAAATAGTACCAACTACTTGTTTTAATTGTGAAAGCGCCTGCGGTCTGACAGCTTTTATTGATAAAGAAACCAACGAGGTTAAAAAGTTTGAAGGAAATCCTTATCATCCAGGCAGTAGAGGTAGAAATTGCGCTAAAGGTCCGGCTACAATTAATCAAATTACAGATCCAGATCGGATTTTATTTCCGCTTAAGCGAAAAGGAAAACGTGGCGATGGTGAATGGGAGCGTATTTCATGGGATGATGCCTTAGATACCATTGCAACTCGAATTCGAAAAGCGATTCAAGAAGATCGCCATAATGAAATAGCCTACCACGTTGGAAGACCTGGTAATGAGAAGTTCATGAACTGGATTTTACAAGGTTGGGGGATTGACGGTCATAATTCACACACCAATATTTGTTCTTCAGGGGCTCGTTTTGGATACAATCTTTGGTATGGATACGACCGGCCTTCACCAGATCACGCAGAAGCTAAATTTATATTATTAGTATCTGCGCATTTAGAATCAGGTCATTATTTCAATCCGCATGCACAACGAATTATTGAAGGAAAAATGAAAGGAGCTAAATTGGCAACAATGGATCCTCGCCTTTCGAATACAGCATCCATGAGTGATTATTGGATGCCTTCTTATCCTGGTACAGAAGCAGCGGTTTTATTAGCCATGGCATTGATTATTTTACAAGAAAACTTATACAATAGAGAATATTTAGAAAACTGGACCAACTGGAAAGAATATTTACAAGCTCGTCACAGCGACAAACCAATAACTTTTGAGAATTATATCGCTGCGATGATCGATGAGTATAAAGAATTTACTCCAGAGTATGCAGAAAAAGAATCCGGTGTTAAAGCCGATATGATTATTGAAATTGCACATAAAATTGGGGAAGCAGGTGAACGTTTTGCATCGCATAATTGGCGTGCTGCTGGTGCTTCTAATTTAGGCGGCTGGGCAGTTGCCCGTTGCTTGCATTTCTTAACAGCGCTTACCGGAGCAGTTGGTGCTAAAGGCGGAACTTCTCCAAATTCTTGGAATAAATTCAAACCAACACAACCAAATCCTCCAAAGCCACAGAAAAAATGGAATGAATTGCATTTCCCTAAAGAGTATCCATTGGCATTCTTTGAAATGAGCCAGTTATTACCCCATCTTTTAAAGGATGGAAGAGGTAAAATGGATGTCTATTTTTCAAGGGTTTTTAATCCGGTTTGGACCTATCCTGACGGATTTACGTGGATGGAAATGTTTAGTGATGAAACTAAATTCGGACTCCATGCAGCCCTAACTCCAACTTGGAATGAAACAGCCTTTTATGCAGATTTTGTTCTGCCTATGGGATTAGCATCGGAGCGACATGATCTAAATAGTTACGCCACACATGGCGGAACTTGGGTAGCTTTCCGTCAACCTGTTTTAAGAGAAGCCGCTCGAAGAAATGGAAAACCAGTTAAATTAACCTATGAGGCAAATCCAGGGGAAGTTTGGGAAGAAGACGAATTTTTTATCGAACTATCTTGGAGAATTGACCCGGATGGAAGTATGGGAATTCGTAAACATTTTGAATCTCCTTATCGTCCAGGAGAAAAAATTACCATAGATGAATACTATCAATATGTTTTTGAACGCGTAAAAGGATTACCGGAAGCAGCCAAAAAACAAGGCTTGACAGAATTGCAGTATATGCAAAAATATGGTGCTTTTGAAATTGAGAAAGGTGAATCCTATAAAATGAACGAAAGGTTGCTTTCTGAGGAGCAATTAAAAGGTTCTAAAGTAGATCCTGTTAATGATGTAATTACCAAAGATGGAAAACCAATTGGTGTCATGGTGAAAGGTCAACCTTGTGTAGGTTTCCCTACACCGTCTCGTAAAAACGAGTTCTATTCGCAAACGATGGTTGACTGGAAATGGCCTGAATATGCAACACCTGCTTATATAAAAAGTCATATTCACAATGATGTTTTAGATAAATCAAAAGGAGAATATGTTTTGGTACCAACTTTTAGATTACCAACATTAATTCATACCCGCTCGGGAAATGCAAAATGGTTGGTAGAAATATCGAATAGAAATCCTATTTGGATGCATCCTCAAGATGCTAAAAAGTGGGGGTTTCAAACCGGCGATTTAGTAAAGTTAAATACCGATATTGGTTATTTTATCGACAAAGTTTGGGTAACACAAAGTATGAAACCCGGAGTTGTGGCTTGTTCACATCATATTGGAAGATGGCGTAGACCACAAGATAAAATTGGAAATCGTTGGGCTACCAATACCGTAAATATTGAAGGTGACGGACATGGAGGTTGGAAAATGAATACCATTTCAGGAATTAAACCATTCGAATCAGAGGATAAAGATTCCAAACGAATTTTCTGGAAAGATGGTGGTGTACATCAAAACATAACTCATGCTGTTCATCCGGATCCAATTAGTGGAATGCATTGTTGGCATCAAAGAGTTCGAATTGAGAAACCTGAAAAAGATGAAAAATATGGTGATATTTTTGTGGATACCAATAAATCACACGAAATTTTCAAAGAATGGTTGGCAATGACACGACCTGCCCCAGGACCAAATGGTGAACGCAGACCTTTATGGTTTAACCGAGCTTTTCGACCTGATGATTCTGTATATTATATCGATAAAAAAATGAAATGATATTTTCCATAATATTCCCGCAAAAGCGGGAATATTTTTTTAAAACTGCAATTTTTAGTACTTTCATAAAAAACTTTTATGCTCCGTAAATTCTTCCCATTTTTAGATTGGCTTCCATTAGCAAAAAAATCGTGGAAAGATGATCTAATTGCAGGTTTAACCGGCACTATAATTGTGATTCCACAAGCAGTAGCATTTGCTATGATTGCAGGTTTACCTCCAATATACGGATTTTATACAGCGATGCTTTCCCCAATAATTGCAGCACTTTTTGGCTCCTCTTATCATTTAATCTCCGGGCCAACAACAACAAGTTCTATCGTAGTTTTTGCCGTTATCAGTCCATTCATAAATCCGGAAACCGATTTAGAAGCTTTTATTAGTTTGGCAATTCTACTATCTTTTATGGCGGGTGTAATCAAATTAACCATGGGGATACTTAAAATGGGACGGCTGGTTAATTTTGTTTCTAACTCCGTCATCATTGGTTTTACGGCAGGTGCCGGTATTTTAATCGCATTCAAGCAATTAAAACATGTTTTTGGCATTGACGTTCCTCAAGGAAGTTCGTTTTATGAAATTATAGCTTATATTTTTAGTCATTTCTCTGAGACTAATTGGTATGTTTTTATTGTGGCCTTTGGAACTCTTGGTGTTGCATTAATTATTAAACTATGGATTAAACCTTTGTCCAAATACAATTTATTAATAGCAATGATTGCCGGTAGCTTTATCGCTATTGCTTTAGGAACAAATGTGCATCATATTGAAACCGTAGGAAAAATACCTTCCCATTTGCCACCGTTTGATACACCATCTTTTAATTTTAATAATATTAGGTTATTAAGCACTGGTGCGGTAACCTTAGCGTTTTTGGGATTGATCGAGGCGGTTGCGATTAGCAGGGCGGTTGCCTTGAAGTCACACCAACAACTAAACAATAATCAGGAATTTATTGGACAGGGTCTATCCAATATTATTTCGAGTTTTTTCTCT
>Ga0316188_10001354_pt1 | contig 11566 bp, 13 predicted proteins | sample Phiworburrow1_MG_FD_204933 | JGI IMG/M metagenome (GOLD analysis project Ga0316188, IMG submission 204933) | Coastal sediment microbial communities from Maine, United States - Phippsburg worm burrow 1 | ecosystem: Environmental > Aquatic > Marine > Coastal > Sediment | place: USA: Maine... | reverse complement strand
TCTACTAGTTCCAAAAAACACATTATTTGTACTATCAGCATATGACAAACCATAATAATCATAATTCAATGTATTAATTGTATAATTGGATTTTTTAAACCTTTTTATTACTTTATCAAGGTAGTAAACTTCATCTTCAATCACTAGATATACAACATTTTCTATTTTATAAGCTAATTGAATAATTTCTTTATTATTCGTAATGTTTTTTTGTACAAATTCATTACCTATTTGTTGGGCTAATATTATTTCTTTTAATAATGGTTTTCCATCAATTACCTTAAGTATTAATTTTCCTTCAGCTAATTCAATAATATCAGTTATGGAACAATGATCACTAAAGTTTTTAAGTGTAAAGTTCTGAAATTTTCCATTTCCTATATATTTACTTAACTTATTTGTGTTATATGTAACCCAAATGTGGTTGCTGTTGTCTTTAAATATTTTAGTTACATAATTTGAAGGAATACTACTTTGGTTATAATAATTATTTTTAAAACTAATATGCTCTTTGGTTTCAATGTTTATAATATCAATACCACCTTTTGACCCTACCCATAATTCATCTCCATTAATTAAAATTGATCTTACATTGTTATCTAGCAAAGAGGGTATTGAATTTATATTGAAGGCAGTAAAATGATAACCATCATATCTATATAAACCTAAATTTGTACCAAACCATAAAAACCCATTTGAGTCTTGATCAATGCTTGTAATAGTATGGTTTTGTAAATTTGTATTTGTAGTAACATTTTCAATTGTACTATATTCTTGCGCATTTAAATTTCCTAAAACACCCAACAAGATTAAAAGTATCAAATTGATATTTCTATTGAATAACATGTTCTTAAATTTTAAACTCCAAATGAAAGATAGCCTTTTTTAAATAAACTATAATAATAAAAGTTTTGATTCAACACTATTTAATTTAAAACTACATATTTATGTAGTTGCGTTCACACAATTCTAGATGTATTTTTACCTTAATAAAAATATTATTTATAGCTATAAAAAAGTATATCAAATTTAAAAACAAAAAAATAATTTAAAATTCATTTATTATGAGAAATTTAAAAGTATTACCGATCGCTTTACTTATTGCAACATCAAGTTTATTTGCAACTGAAATTGCACCAGATATTCCAGTTAAACAAATTAGAACACAAGTGGCAGATTTATTTCAAGCACCTGAATTTAATTTAGATGAAGATACTATAGTTAATATATTGTTTACATTTAGCTCAGAAGGAGATATTGTTGTTTTAAAAGTAGATTCAACAGATAAAGAAGTATTGAATTATGTTTCAAAATATATGAATCATAAAATGATCCAAACACCAGGTGAGGTAAACAGAGTTTTCACTTTGCCATTACGCATCAATAAGGAGTAATATACCCCTTATGCAGAGGTTATCTAAAAAATGAGTGGTTAGCATTTATTTTCAAAAAAATAATTCGAAAGTTCTTAGATAGCTTTATTCAATATAAGTTTTACAGTTTCATAAAAAATAGTAAAGTATATTTTGAAATAAACTTCCCCATTAAACTAAAATTAAAATACATATTTAAATGATAAATACTACATCATAATGTAGTTGATTCGTCCCTATCCTTGTTGTATATTTATAATATTAAAATATTATTATCATGAAAAAAGAAAGCATATTAGCACTAGCCTTTTTAATTGGAACATCGGGTTTGTTCGCAACCGATTTTGAGAAACAAAATCATAACAATCATAAAAATCCAATTGAAACACCTTCGCTTGAAGCAACTGAAAATTCGGATAATGTAGAAATTACATCACAAGATTATATACATACTTCTAATAAAAATAAAAAACTGTATAATCTTAATTACAATAATATTGATTTATTTTATAAAGATATTCAGCTTGAAGCAGCAAAAAACTATATAAATATTATGCCTGATATTGTTGGAAAAGAATAATAGAAACTCAAAAACATAAAAAACTCAAACTTTAATAAGTTTGAGTTTTTTATTTAACCTAATTCAAGAGTTTCAGTTTGTAAAACACGCTATTTAAAAGCAATTTTAATTGTAAAATATAGTACATTTGCTAAATATATGCAGAAGAAAATCAACATAAAAAATAAAAAAGCTCGTTTTGAATACGAGATTTTAGATAAATATATTGCAGGAATTCAACTTACAGGAACTGAAATAAAATCCATTCGTGAAAGTAAAGCCCGTATTACAGAAAGTTTTTGTGAGTTCAATGAAAAAGGTGAATTGTTTGCTGTCAATATGTTTATTGAAGAATATTTATATGGTCATTCATACAATCACAATCCAAAAAGTGAACGAAAATTACTATTGAATAAAGGTGAATTAAAAAAATTGCAAAAAGAAGTTCAAAATGTTGGCTTAACTATTGTGCCCCTCAAACTATTTTTAACCGATAAAGGTTGGGCTAAATTAGAAATTGCACTTTGTAAAGGAAAGAAAAATTACGACAAGCGTGAAGTAATAAAAGACAGAGACAATAAAATTGATTTAGCACGAATCAAGAAGGATTTTAATTAATTGAAATGATTTTAGTAACCTATTTAAAGTTAATTAGATGGAAAAATTTGTTGCTAATCGTATATATTTTTTTAAGTTTTAAACTTTTTCTATTTACATCATTAAATATAACAACCAAGCTTACCCTTACTCCGTTTATTTTTCTTTTGCTGTCAGTTCTTTTTACAACGGCTGCTGGGAATATTATCAACAATATTTACGATATAAAATCAGATACAATTAACAAACCCAATAAAGTTATTGTTGGTAAAAAGATTACCATTGAAACTGCAAAACAATGGTACAAAATAACAAATGCTTTAGGACTCATTTTAGGAATTGCATTGTGTATAAATGTTGAAAAACCATCTTATTCATTCATTTTTATTGCTACTGCACTACTACTCTATTATTATTCCAAAAAATTAAAATCTTTACCCATTATAGGTAACGTTGTAGTGTCTTTTTTAATTGCTATCTGTGTTTTAATTTTACCTTTTTTCGATATTGATTTGTCAGTAAAAAACAGCAGTCAAAATTTGGTTATTGGCATTATAAAAATGTTAGCATTTTTTGCTTTTAGTTTAAATTTAATCAGAGAATTAGTTAAAGATATTGAAGACTTAAATGGTGATTACAACTTAAATATGAATACATTACCAATTTTAATTGGAAGAATTCGCTCTCGAAAATTAGCTTCATTTTTATGTGTAATTCCTATCGCTTTATTGTTTTATATTATTATCAACTTCAGTATCGCATATAAAATTACAGTATTGTATTTGCTGCTTTTCACTTTAGTTCCATTGATTTATATAGCCTTAAAATTAAATGGAACCAAGAAAAAAAGTGAACTGCACACATTGAGTAGTTTATTAAAAATAATTATGTTTTCAGGGATTAGTTCAATGCTCATCTTTTCAATCTTTTAGAAAAATGCTTTTAGAAAAATTTAAAAATATAAACATCATACTCGCTTCTGGCTCTCCAAGAAGACAAGAATTATTCAAAGAATTAGGAATTGAGTTTAAAATTCAGGTAAAACCAATTGAAGAAGTGTATTCTTTAAATTTAAAACAGGAAGAAATCACCAATTACTTAGCTGAATTAAAAGCAAAGGCTTTTGATGATGAGTTAAATGAAAACGACTTGGTTATTACTTCCGATACGATTGTTTGGATAAATGATAAAGCTTTAGAAAAACCAAAAAATAAGCTTGAAGCAGCGAGTATGTTACGAGAATTATCAGGAAATAACCATAAAGTTATAACCTCTATTTGTTTAAAATCAAAACACAATCAAAAAATATTTTTTGACGTCACAACTGTTTATTTCAAAGAATTAACTGAAGAAGAAATAACTTTTTATGTTGAAAAATATAAACCTTTTGACAAAGCTGGTGCCTACGGAATTCAGGAATGGATAGGTTTTATTGGGGTTACAAAGCTAGAAGGCAGCTATTTTAATGTTATGGGGCTTCCTGTTCATAAATTATATGAAGAATTGATGAAATTTGAATTTGATATCATTTAATATCATTATTTTTGACCTTTTAATTAAATAATCAGAATGAAAAAATACACATTTACAGAACAAAAAGATACCAGATCAGGATTTGGAGCTGGATTGGCAGAATTAGGAAGAACTAATCCCAATGTAGTTGCATTGTGTGCAGATTTAATAGGTTCTTTAAAGATGGAAAAATTTATTGAAGAAAATCCTGAACGTTTTTTCCAAGTTGGAATTGCTGAGGCAAATATGATTGGTATTGCAGCAGGACTTACAATTGGTGGGAAAATTCCTTTTACTGGAACTTTTGCCAATTTTTCTACAGGTAGAGTTTATGATCAAATTCGCCAGTCGGTAGCTTATTCTGATAAAAATGTAAAAATATGTGCATCTCACGCTGGTTTAACATTGGGTGAAGATGGCGCAACACATCAAATTTTGGAAGACATTGGTTTGATGAAAATGTTACCAGGTATGACCGTTATTAATACGTGTGATTACAACCAAACGAAAGCAGCAACCATTGCAATTGCAGATTATGAAGGTCCTGTTTATTTGCGTTTCGGTCGTCCAGTAGTACCTGTATTTATGCCAGAAAATCAAAAATTTGAAATTGGAAAAGCCATTCAATTAACTGAAGGTACTGATGTAACTATTGTTGCAACCGGACATTTGGTCTGGGAAGCTTTACAAGCTTCAGAGCAATTAGAAGCAATGGGAATTAGTGCTGAAGTGATTAATATTCACACAATTAAACCTTTAGATGATGCGGCTATTTTAAAATCGGTTTCAAAAACAGGTTGTATCGTAACTGCTGAAGAACACAATATTATTGGTGGTTTAGGCGAAAGTGTTTCAAGATTATTGGTTCAAAACAAATTAGTTCCACAAGAATTTGTAGCTGTAAACGATAGTTTTGGGGAATCTGGAACCCCAGCCCAATTAATGGAAAAATACAACTTAAACGACAAAGCAATTGTTAAAGCTGTTCAAAAGGTAATTTCAAGAAAATAATTGTTTCTTGTTTTCGTTATCATTTAGAAACAACGAAACATTATAATTATGAAAAAACAAATTATACTAGTCTTACTGGTATTTTTAGCGACTGTATTTAGTGTCAATGCTCAAAAAACAGGATGGGGTTTAACCGGAAGTTTAATATATGCTTCAAATGGTAAATTAAGTGAAAAAATTTCAGGCGTTATTGATAATAAAGGTGATGGTGGCGTTGGTTTCAATGCAGGTATTTATGGGAATATAAATTTAGGTATGGTTTATATCAGACCTAAATTGGTGTATTCTCAAACTTCAAGTGGTTATAGTTTAGATGCTGATACAGCTTCTGAAAAATTTAAATTATCAACATTAGATTTACCTGTATTGGTTGGTATTAAAATTATTAAACCAATCAGTATTGTATTGGGGCCTGCGTTTAAATATATTATTGATAGCAATATGGAAGGTCTGAGCTTCGAAGACATTGAAAGTGATGTTACGGCAGGTATAAATGTTGGTGTTGCTATTATTATTGGTAGAATTGGAATAGATTTAATTTATGACCGTGGATTTAATCAAAATGAGGCCTCTTTTATTGATAATAATACTGGAGGTTCTTACACTTTAGATACCAGACCAAATCAATTTATGTTAAGCCTTTCTTATAGATTAAATAAATAAAAAATAGTATTGTTGCTTAATAAAGTGTCTTTTTTAATTTAATATTTATATATTTATTTAAAAATTACTTATTTATTTTGTTTACTATGACTAAAAACCCCATACTTATAGTTCTTTTTTTATGTTCCTTTTCTTTTAATTTTGCGCAAACACTTGGCATAGGTCTTAAGGGAGGTGTTAATTATAATAACATTGGCGATTTTTACTCCAAAGGTGGATCGATTGGATCAGGAGTCCCAGATATAAATTATGAAGCCGATAATGAAATTGGTACTCAGTTTGGAATTTTCTTTAGTGTCAATTTTGAGAAATTTTTTATTAGACCAGAAGTTAACTATGTTTCATTTAAAAATAGTTACCCTTTTCCTACAAAACCAGCTAAATGGACAGCACAACAAATTGATGTTCCATTACTTTTTGGATATAAAATTTACAAGCCTGTTTATATATTCGCAGGTCCTGTTTTTAGTTTTATTTCTGATATGAATATGGAAGGTTGGGAAGACACTTCTTATGCTGACCCTTTTACTTATAAAAACAGCTCAACCAGTATTAGTGTTGGAATCCTTTTAGATTTTGGTATAGTTGGTGTGGATTTCAGATATCAGTACGGATTAACAACCATAGCATCCCAGCGGCTTGATATAATTAGGGGCTACAATGGATATGGCGTTAATTTAGGTGACTTAACTGAATACAATCCAAGTCAATTAATGCTAGGGATACAAATAAAACCTTTTACGCTTGGAGGAGATAAGAGAGAAAAAGGAAGTGGTTCTGGTTGGAGAAATCATAAAAACTTATAGTAGTCTAAAAAAAAGCTTCTCAAAATTGAGAAGCTTTTTTTTATTTGGTATCTGCATCTAAATAATCTGGCACGCCATCTCCATCTGTATCATCATTTAACGGATTTCCATCTCCGTTGGCATCTTCATTTTTGGTTAAAACCCCATCTCCGTCATCATCAGGATCTAAATAATCTGGAACACCATCTTTATCAGTATCGTCATTTTTAACATTGGTGTCACCATCATAATTTTCTTTACTAGACAAAATACTATCATTGTCGTGGTCAGCCAAATTAACATCTTGTAAAGTAATTTGAAAAACCAATGGGGTATTAGGTGGTATACCACTTGAACCCCTGTTTCCATAGGCTAAACCTGAAGGGATAAATAAAATACCTTGTCCATAATCTATATAATTAAAAGACTCATCTGAATTTATTATTTTAGTCCCACCATTGTATTTTGTAAAACCATAACTCCAACCAGTAATTACACCTGTAAGGGGTAACCAAATAATAGATTCCCTTGAATCAAAAACGATGCTATCCAATGTCATACCAGTATAGGTTGTTAATACAGAGTCTGAACTGGTTGGCGCAATACCAACACCTACTTTTTCAACTAAATAATACAATTTATAAGCAATGTCATTTTCAGTAATATTTTGAACATCCACCTGATCCATTAAAGCTGACTGATTTGCATCAATAGTCCAAATACCGCCATCTTCTTCATTTAAATAGTGTGTTTGAAGGTATTTAACCAAAGCTTCATCATCTATAACTGCTTGTTCGGTAGCATTAAAATTATCTTTATCATCTTTATTACAGGCAGTGATAATCAAACCTAAAGTTAGAATAAATAAAATATTTTTTATTTTCATTGAGTTTATTTTTAAAGGGCGCAAGATAGTATTTTACTACCTTTGTTAAAAGCTAAAAGTTAAATTTAACTTTATTATATGAGAATTGATAAATATTTGTGGTGCATCCGTTTTTTTAAAACAAGAAATATTGCAACCGAAGCTTGTAAAAAGGGACATGCCAAAATAAATGGAGACAGTATTAAAGCTTCTAAAACCATATTTAATGGAGATAAAATTACTGTTAGAAAGGACCAGATTAACTATGAAATTGAAGTGTTAGATATTCCTTCAAGTCGCATTGGTGCTAAATTGGTAGATCTTTACAGAAAAGATATTACGCCACCAGAAGTTTTTGAAAAATTAGAATTGCTCAAATATTCAAAAGATTATTATCGAAAAAAAGGAGCCGGAAGACCCACTAAAAAAGACAGAAGAGAAATTGAAGATTATACCGATGAAGACTAAATTTGATAAAGCCTATTGGGATGCAAAATACCAAGAAAACCAAACGGGTTGGGATATTGGCGCTGCTTCTACCCCTATTAAAACATATATTGATCAACTTAAAAATAAGGAATTAAAAATTTTAATACCTGGTGCAGGCAATGGTTATGAAGTTGAATATTTACATAAATCAGGATTTATTGATGTAACTGTGATTGATATTTCAGCACAACCTTTACAAAATATATTAGATAGGATTCCTGATTTCCCAAAGGGAAAATTAATTCAAACCGATTTTTTTGAGCATCATGGAACATACGATTTAATTTTAGAGCAAACATTTTTTTGTGCCTTATCCCCTACTCTTAGAGAGGATTATGTTTCTAAAATGAATGATTTATTAGTTAGAAAAGGGAAGTTAGTTGGATTGCTTTTTGATTTTGAATTAACTGAAAAAGGACCTCCTTTTGGTGGAAGTTCAAATGAATATTTAAATTTGTTTGCTGAAAAATTTAAAAATATCACCTTAGAAAGATGTTATAATTCTATAAAACCAAGAAATGGTAATGAATTGTTTTTTATCTTTGAAAAAAAATAAATAAATGGAAAGTTCAATTATTTTAACAAACGAGCAAGTTCAAAATAAAACGAGAAGAATCGCCTATCAAATCTATGAAAGCAATAGCAATGAAAAAGAAATTATTATTGCAGGAATAAATGGAAATGGATTTATTTTTGCTCAAAATTTGGCTAAAATATTGACTGAAATTTCTGAGATTAAAGTCGTTTTATGTGAGGTTAAAATTGATAAGAAGAATCCAAGAAACCAAATCACAACTGATATTCCATCAACAAGTTACAAAAGTAAATCTGTAGTATTGGTTGATGATGTTTTAAACTCTGGTGCTACTTTAATTTATGGAATTAGACATTTTTTAGAAGTGCCTTTAAAACGATTTAAAACAGCGGTATTAATCAATAGAAATCATAAAAAATACCCTGTTAAAGCTGATTTTAAAGGAATTTCACTTTCAACTTCAATGAATGAGCATGTTGCTGTAGTTTTTGAGCCTAAAAACTCGTACGCAGTTTTAGACTAATTTCATTGGCAATTTCTTCAATTGTTTTGTCATTTACGGAAATGATATATGTTGCTTTTTGGTAAAACAAATTTCTTTCAAATAAATGTTTGGCAATGTATTCTTGTAAATTGGCTTCACCAATAGCTGCCACCAATGGTCTTTGTGAAGTTTCGTGTTTTAATCGATTAAAAATTGTCGCAATAGATGCTTTCAAATAAAATGAAGTTGAGTTTTCCAAGATCAATTGCATATTATTGCCATAACAAGGGGTTCCTCCACCTAAAGAAATAATACAATCTTCATCTAAATTCAAAATTTCTTTTAAATATTCTCCCTCTCTTTTTCTGAAATAAATTTCTCCTTCTTTTGAAAATATTGCTGAAATTGAATTATTTTCTTTTTGCTCAATATAATTGTCTAAATCAATAAAATTAAAATTTTTAGTTTTGGCTAACAACCTTCCAACTGCCGATTTTCCGCTTGCCATATAACCTAATAATACAATTTTCATGGGTGTTATTTTTTTGATTCTTAATTAGCTAGCAAATATCGGACAAAAAACTACATAAAAAAACTTGTATTCTAAACTTTAGATAGTATATTTGCACTCGCAATTGGGAAAGGAACAATGACCTGGTAGCTCAGTTGGTAGAGCACCTCCCTTTTAAGGAGGTGGTCCTGGGTTCGAGCCCCAGCCCGGTCACAAAAAAAGTTAAGCAATGCGCTTAACTTTTTTTTTACACTTTAATGCGCACGTGGCGGAATTGGTAGACGCGCCAGCTTGAGGGGCTGGTGTTCGCTTAGAATGTGCTGGTTCGAATCCAGTCGTGCGCACTATTTTGAGTTTTGATTTATAAATATTTATTTTTATTTCGAACTTTGAATAGGTTATATATCATTTACTTTTTTACTCTTTTTTTTGGTTAGTTTGGCACATCTAAATATTTAAAATTCAATTTTATTTTCAATTTATTCCATTTAATATTTTTAAAAAATAAAACAGCTTTGAATGATTCTAAAACTGACCTTGTTCTCAATTTGGAACGAGTTTTCTTTTTGAACTTGAAATCCCACAATGAAATCATTAGGACAAGACCCTTTAATTTGAGAAGGTTATAATATAACGATTAAGATGGGGTTTGTTTTAGCATTCATGCTGTTATGTTTAAATATGTATATTAGCAAAAAAATATTCTTATGTCAAAATCTAATCTAATTTTCCTTTTAGGAATTATATTATCATTTGGTCTAAATGCTCAAAAGAAAGACACCTTAAAATGGGATGTTTCGAATCCGAAGGGTAATTGGAATTTCAAAGAGCTGAAATTATCAACAAATGAGGGTACCTGGATGAATTTAGACGTTAGTCCAAATGGTAAAGAAATCGTTTTTGATTTACTTGGTGACATTTACAAAATGCCAATTAGTGGTGGTAATGCAACTTTATTAAGAAAGGGGTTACCTTTTGAAGTTCAACCTCGCTTTAGTCCTGATGGAAATAAAATATTATTTACAAGCGACGCCGGCGGCGGTGATAATATTTGGCTTATGAATGCTGATGGAACCAATGCTAAACAAATAACCAAAGAAGATTTTAGACTTTTAAATAATGCTGTTTGGTCTGCAGATGGAAATTACATTTTTGCTCGTAAGCATTTTACTTCAGAGCGATCCTTGGGCGCAGGAGAAATTTGGATGTATCATATAACAGGAGGTTCTGGAACGCAAATTACAAAAAGAAAAAATGACCAACAAGATGTGAATGAGCCTACAATTTCGCCTGATGGTAACTATTTATATTATAGTGAAGATGTATATTCAGGGGGTGCATTTCAATACAATAAAGATCCTAATAAACAAATTTATGTGATTAAACGCTATGATTTTGAAAATGGAGAAACTGAAACAATTACTGGAGGTCCAGGAGGAGCAGCAAGACCTCAAATATCTAGAGATGGTAAAAAAATGGCATTTGTAAGAAGAGTACGAACAAAATCTGTTCTTTTTATTCATGATTTAGAAACTGGAGAAGAATGGCCTATTTATGACAAACTAAATAAAGATCAACAAGAAACTTGGGCTATTTTTGGTGTTTACCCTGGTTTTAACTGGATGCCAAATAACAATGAAATTGTATTTTGGTCTGGTGGGAAAATAAATAAAATTAATGTGGCTACTCTTGAATTGCATACAATACCTTTTCAGGCAGAAGCCATTATTAAAATTGCTGAAACGGTTCAATTTGATACACCTGTTTTTACGGAAGAATTTACTTCTAAAGTAATTAGAAATGCGATAACTTCTCCTGATGAAAAAATACTTGTATTTAACGCTTTGGGATATATATGGACAAAAGCACTACCAAATGGTGAACCAAAAAGATTAACCAACAGTAATGATTTTGAATTTGAACCAAATTTTTCACTAGACGGTACTAAAATTGTTTATGTAACATGGAGTGATGAAAATTTGGGAGCAGTTCATCAAATTTCTCTAAAAGAGAGAAAAATTATAAAGTTAACTTCAGAAAAAGGAATCTATCGTAACCCATCCTACAATTCTGATGCTTCAAAAATTGTTTATCTTAAAGAAAGTGGAAATAGTGATCAAGGGAGAACGTTTTCAGAAAACCCAGGTATTTACACTATGAATGCCAATGGAACTAGTGAAAA
>Ga0316188_10001353_pt1 | contig 11572 bp, 10 predicted proteins | sample Phiworburrow1_MG_FD_204933 | JGI IMG/M metagenome (GOLD analysis project Ga0316188, IMG submission 204933) | Coastal sediment microbial communities from Maine, United States - Phippsburg worm burrow 1 | ecosystem: Environmental > Aquatic > Marine > Coastal > Sediment | place: USA: Maine... | reverse complement strand
CGGTGGTCGCCGAGTTTTTTATTCTTAAACAATGGTTTACAATATATAGATATTGCTGATGCAGAAAATAATGAAGTTCGTTATAGCCAAACTATTGGAACTCACTTAAAATACAAATTCTCTGACGCTTTAAACACAAGTGCTAATTTATATTATCAAGGAGGAAAAGATGTTGTAGATCGAGATTTAAGTGCCTTTTTAATTGGTTTAGATTTAAATTATAAAGCTTCATCTGTTTGGAATTTAGGTTTAGGTTTTGAAATTCAATCAGGTAATGCTTACGATGGAGATTCTTCAGAAAACAAAGCTTTCAATCCTTTCTATGGAACCAACCATAAATTCAATGGTTTTATGGATTATTTCTATGTAGGAAATCACCTTAACAGTACAGGTTTAATAGATGTTTTTGCAAAAGTAAATGCGAAGTTAAATGATAAATCAAGCTTAGGACTGTGGATCCACAACTTTTCTTCTTATGCTGAAATTGCTAACGGTGTTGAAAAACAATTAGGTACTGAAGTAGATATACAATACAACTACACTTTTACAAAAGACGTTGCCGTTGGCGCCGGATATTCTCAAATGTTTGCTTCTGAAGGAATGGAAGTATTAAAAAATAATTCCGACGGAAATATAAATAACTGGGCTTGGGTGATGCTTACTATAAATCCTACTATATTTACAAGTAAATAATATTAAAATAATTATGACCAAATTAGTTCGAATATTAATTCCACCAAAAGAATGGCGATTGCCAGTAATTATTTTGCTGGGAGCTATTTGCGGACTTGGTTTTTACGCAATGGTTGAATCTAAGGCCATTTCATATTTATCCGACGATCCAAAAACCTGCGCCAATTGCCATGTGATGACTCCGCAGTACGCCACTTGGAAAAATAGTTCGCACCGTGAATGGGCAAGTTGTAACGACTGCCACGTGCCTCAAGACAACGTTTTCAAAAAGTATTTGTTTAAAGCCAAAGATGGTTTGTACCATGCAACGGTTTTCACAACTCGCGGCGAACCTGAGGTAATTAGAATGAAAGAAGCAGGTGTTGAAGTAGTGCAAAGCAATTGTATTCGTTGCCATGAAAACCAAGTGACCGATGCGGCTTTAACCGCTTCAGTTGAAGATCATAAAGAATTAAGAACCGATCGTAAATGTTGGACTTGTCATCAAGAAGTCCCACATGGTAAAATACACAGTTTATCTTCAGTTAAATACTACGGTAAAATTGATGAAGAACACAATGAAACGGTGCCTGCTTGGCTAAAAAAATATTTAAAAGATTCAGATAATAAAAACAATAAATAAAATGAGTAATAAAAGAAAACCTTGGATGAACTGGATGCTGTTTTTTGCATCTTTAGCAATTGTGTTTTTGTTAGGACTTTTAGTTTCTTCAATTACAGAGCGTAAAATGGAAGCGAAATTCGCATATAAACCAATGACTGAAATTAATAAATTAGAGCCTAGAAATGAAGTTTGGGGCGAAAATTTTCCTCGTGAATTTCAATCGTACTACAAAACTGCCGATACAACTTTTAGATCAAAATACAACGGAAATGCAATGATTGATATGTTAGAAGTAGATCCTCGTTTGGTGGTACTTTGGGCAGGTTATGGTTTTTCAAAAGATTACAATCAAGGTCGTGGTCACGTATATGCTGTTGAAGATATTAGAAATACTCTAAGAACAGGTGGGCCAACTGGCCCAGAAGATGGACCAATGCCTGCTACATGCTGGACCTGTAAATCTCCAGATGTACCACGTTTAATTAACGAAATGGGCGTTGATGCATACTACAAAGGAAAATGGGCTGGTAAAGGTGAGCAAGTTGTAAATCCAATTGGTTGTGCAAACTGTCACGATGAAAAATCTATGAAATTAACCATTACACAACCTGCATTGATTGAAGCTTTTCAACGTCAAGGTAAAGACATTACAAAATCATCTCATAATGAGATGCGTTCATTGGTTTGTGCACAATGTCACGTTGAGTACTACTTCAACAAAAATTTACCTGATAAAGAAGGAATTCCTTACTTGGTTTTCCCTTGGGATGAAGGTCAAACGGTTGAAGATATGGAAAAATATTATGATAATATTGGATTTAGCGACTGGACACACTCCATTAGTAAAGCGCCAATGTTAAAAGCACAACACCCTGGTTATGAAGTTTATAAAATGGGTATTCACGGTAAACGTGGCGTTTCTTGTGCCGATTGTCATATGCCATACAAAACTGAAGGTGGACAAAAATTTACCGATCATCATATTCAATCGCCTTTAAACAATGTTGCAAATTCTTGTCAAGTTTGTCATAGAGAAGAAAAAGACGAATTAATGAAAAACGTTTTTGATAACCAAGATCGTATTCTTGAGAATAGAGATCAATTAGAGCGTTTATTGGTTCGTGTACACGTTGAAGCTGGTAAAGCTTGGGAATTAGGCGCTACAGAAGCTCAAATGAAAGACATTTTACACGGTATTCGTTTAGGGCAATGGCGTTGGGATTATGTTGCAGCATCTCACGGTGGTTCTTTCCACGCTCCTGTTGAATTAGGTAGAGTACTTGGAAAAGGTATTGATATTACGCAAGAAACTAGAATTAAATTAGCTAAGTTGTTAATGCAATTAGGTTTTAAAGGTGATGTTCCTTATCCTAACATTGAAACAAAAGCCGATGCTCAAAAATTCATTGGTTTAGATGTTGAAAAATTAAAAGCAGAAAAAGAAACTTTCAAAAAAGAGTTGTTACCTAAATGGGATGCAGCTGCTAAAGAAAGAGAAGCTAAATATTAATGTTGAAATTAGCTATTAGAAGTTAGTATTGAGATCATTTTTTATCAATACTCATATCATTAAAAAACTTTATATTTGGCCTCATATGAGTGAAAATAATTTCAAAATTCAACGTGATTTTTGGGAAAATCCCTGGGGTTACGTTGAATCTTTTTTTATAGGATTTGGATTAATGTTAACGGGCTTTTTTTTAGAAGTATTTGTTACCTCTGATACTATTTTTACATTATCCTATCCTTACAATGTTATTTTTTTAGCAGGCTATATTTTGTTGTTGTTTGTTCTTTACAAATGGTTTTCAACAAGTCAGTTAATTCGTTGGCTTACAAAAGTTCCGGCATCAATTTCAAGTATTGTATTGATTACTATTTTAGTAATGATAATGGGTACGATACCTCAAATTCCTTCTCAAAATAAAATCATTAATACATTAGGTTTAAATCATATTACAACCAATTGGGCGTTTATTTTAATTCTATTTCAATTTTTAACTTGTTTAGGATTGATTTCCATTAAAAGAGTTTTACAGTTAAAATGGGATAACATTGGTTTTGTTTTAAATCATGTTGGCTTGTTTTTAGCGCTAACAGCTGGAGTGTTGGGTTCAGGAGATTTGCAGCGTTTAACCTTAAATGTTTATGAAGGAAAACCAAGTTGGATCGCAAAAGATATTGATAGAAAGGAAGTAGAATTACCCTTTGCTGTTTTTTTAAATGACTTTTTAATTGAAGAATACAATCCAAAATTAGCCCTTGTAGACAATAGTACAGGAAGTATTTCAAACAACGACGGAAAGAACTTATACATTGTTGAAAAAGGGGAAACGTATTATTTTAATAATTTTGAAGTCACCATTGAAAAATATTTGTCTAGTGCCATTCGATTTGGAATGCGTTATGAACCAGTAAATGAACAAGGTTCGCCACCTGCTGCTTTTATTTCAATAAAGAACACCGAGAATGATTCGATAAAAAAAGCATGGATAAGTAGTGGTAGTTTTAGGTATCCTTATGAATCGGTTAAAATTAGCGAAGCGTATTCAATGGTAATGACCATTCCTGAAGCGAAAAAATTTAGCTCAGATATTGATATTTTAACCAAAGACGGCGAACGCATAAAAACGGTTTTAGAGGTAAACAAAGCTTTTAAATACAAAGGTTGGAAAATTTACCAATTGAGTTACGATGATAAAATGGGTAAATGGAGCGATTTAAGCGTTATAGAGCTTGTAAAAGACCCGTGGCTCCCATTGATATACCTTGGGATTTTTATGATGATAGCAGGGGCAATGCATATGTTCTGGATGGGAAATAAAATAACTAAAAACGAATAATATGACTTGGGTAGATTTTCCTTTTTATAGTTCAATAACTGGATTCTTATGGCTTACGGGTCTTATCTTTTTATTTATTTCTTATAAAAAAAAGGCTGTTAAGAATGTGGCACATTTTTTATTTGTTGCAGGTTGGGTGGTATTAATTACTTTCGTAATAAAATTATGGATAGAACTCGATAGACCACCAATGCGAACCCTTGGAGAAACCCGATTGTGGTACGCTACATTTTTGCCTTTAATTGGGTTTTTAACCTATTCACGTTGGAAATACAAATGGTTTTTGGCGTATAGCATTGGAATGGCAACCATGTTCTTAACCATTAATTATTTTAATCCTGAAACCTATTCAAAAACTTTAATGCCGGCTTTACAAAGTCCGTGGTTTATACCCCATGTGTTGGTATATTTATTTTCATACGCGGTTCTAACAGCATCAAGTATTGTAGCCATTAAAGGTTGGTATGATAGTTACAAAGGCAATTTCAATTTAGAAACCTTAAAATTGGCCGATAATTTAGTATACATTGGCTTCGCTTTTTTAACTTTAGGCTTGCTTTTTGGTGCGCTTTGGGCAAAAGAAGCTTGGGGGCATTACTGGACCTGGGATCCAAAAGAAGTTTGGGCGTTTTTAACATGGATGGGGTATTTAATTTACATTCATTATCGCTATTTTCACAGTCAAAAAACAACACAGGCACTTACTATTTTAGCACTAGCGTTTGTGGTTTTATTGGTGTGTTGGTTTGGTGTAAACTATTTACCAGTTGCAAATACCAGTGTTCATACTTATACGCAATACTAATTTTTTTGGAGCTAAACCTTTAATTTTTTAGATAATACTCAATGAATTTTATTATAGTTAAGCATTATTAAAATTACATTAGCCATTACAGGTTGACAAGGTTGGCTTATTTTTTAAGAGGAAATTCAATAAAAAAAACTGACCAAATTATAAAATTCTATCGGTTTATATTTTAAAAAACTCAATAGTAAAATCTAAAAACTAGGTTATTTAGTAACCTAGTTTTTCACGAACTCTTTTAAGTACATCATCAGCAACTAATTTAGCCTTTTCGGCCCCAATAGTTAATGCCTTGTCAACTTCTTCAAGGTTGTTCATATAGTAATTATAGCGTTCTCTTTCAACAGCAAATTTTCTAATTAATAACTCATAAAATGCTTGTTTTGCCGTTCCATAGCCATAATTCCCACCTTCATAATTCGCTCTCATTTCAGTAACTTGTGTTGAAGAAGCCAGTAATTTATACAAAGCAAAAAGGTTACAAGTATCAGGATTTTTAGGATCTTCAAGAGGTGTAGAATCTGTTTGAATTTTCATAATTTGTTTGCGCAATTGTTTATCGGGCAAAAACAAATTGATGATATTTCCAGTCGATTTACTCATTTTTCCACCATCAGTTCCAGGCACCCACATAGTCCCTTCTTGAATTTTCGCATCTGGCGGAACCAAGGTATCTCCCATCTGGTGATTAAATCTATTGGCGACATCACGGGTTATTTCTAAATGTTGCAATTGATCTTTTCCAACAGGAACAATTTCTGCATCATATAATAAAATATCGGCAGCCATCAACATTGGGTATGCAAATAAACCCGCATTTACATCTTCTAATCTATCCGCTTTATCTTTAAAACTGTGCGCCAAAGTCAACCTTTGATATGGGAAGAAACAACTTAAATACCAAGAAAGTTCAGTCACTTGAGGAATATCGCTTTGGCGGTAAAAAACAGTTTTATTAACATCTAATCCAAATGCAAGCCAAGTAGCGGCTGTACTATAAGTATTTTCTCTTAACTCTTTACCATCTTTAATTTGCGTTAAAGAATGCATATCTGCAATAAATAAAAACGACTCGTTTTTAGGATCGTTTGCCATTTTAATAGCTGGAATGATTGCACCTAATAAGTTACCTAAGTGTGGGGTTCCTGTACTTTGAACACCCGTTAAAATTCTCGACATTATTCTAAATTTAAGGTGCAAAAATACATATTTAAAAAATAAAATTAGAATAGAATTTAAATATGTATTTTTGATACTTATAAAACAAGTATTCAAGAATTTGATTTTTAAAAAAAAGCTTAATAACAAACAGCATATGTTACAACTAAATAATAAAATGTAAACATATGAAAATATTAAAATACATTTTTTATGTTTTTTGGCGTTGCTGGTTTTATGGCTGGGTATTGTTTAGCATAATTCCAATTTTCCCGGTTTTGTTAGTTGTTACATCTACTGAAAAATTATATCCAGCATTTTTTAAAATTGCGCAAGCCTGGGCAAATACCATTTTATTTGTTATGGGTTTTAAAATAGATTTGATTGAAGAAGAAGTTGTTGACAATACCAAAAGTTACATGTTTTGTCCAAACCATACTTCTATGATTGATATTATGGTTATGCTTTCAGTTGCGGAGAATCCCTTTGTTTTTGTTGGAAAAAAAGAGTTGACTAAGATCCCTATTTTTGGTTTTTTTTACAAAAGAACTTGCATAATTGTTGATAGAAGTGATTCAAAAAGCAGGTTAGCCGTTTTTGATGAAGCCAGAAGAAGGTTGTGTGATGGTTTAGATGTTTGTATTTTTCCTGAAGGATTGGTACCCGATGATGAAAGCGTTGTTCTATCAGAATTTAAAAATGGTGCCTTTAAATTGGCAATTGAACACCAAATACCAATTGTTCCTATGTCATTTTACGATTGTAAAAAACTGTTTTCATATACATTTTTTAGCGGTGGTCCAGGAATATTACGCGTAAAAATTCATCATTTTATTAAAACTGAAGGCCTCACATTAAAAAATAGCGCCTCCTTAAAAAAACAAACCTTTGATTTAATTTATAATGAGCTTGTTTTGGATCTGGAAACGCAAAACAAATAATATAAAATGAAATGAAATTTAAAAGAATCACCTATTACGACCCAAAAGAAGAAAAACTAAATGTTATTTCACACGGACTTGGATTGGTTCTAAGTATTGTAGCTTTAATAGTGTTAGTGGTTTATTCGAGCAAATACGGTAGCAATTGGCACATTATTAGTTTTAGCATTTATGGTGCTAGTTTGATTTTATTATACTCTGCATCAACCTTTTATCATTATGTTCAAAACCCAAAATGGCGACAAAAATTAAATATTTTTGACCACGCAGCGATTTATGTTTTAATAGCCGGAACCTACACACCTTTTACATTGATAGTTTTAAAGGGGTGGGTTGGCTGGACTATTTTTGGTACCTCCTGGGGTTTGGCCATTTTTGGCATTATTTTTAAATTATTTTTTACCGGTAAATATGATAAAATATCAACCATAGCCTATGTTTTAATGGGCTGGCTTATTGTTTTTGCCATAAAACCATTGATCAATAATTTTCCTCTTGAAGGCTTGCTTTGGTTATTGGCAGGGGGTTTTTTTTACACAGTTGGAGCAATTTTATATAGCATAAAAAGCATAAAATACAACCATGCCATTTTTCATATTTTTGTGTTGTTAGGTAGTTTTTCACATTTTATGGCTGTGTTTTTTTATGTGCTACCAATTGAAAAAAATTAACCCTTATTTTGATGACTTTAAAATTGAAGTTTATCAAAAAAATCAAATTAAAACTAACTTTTGAACATCAAATGAAATTTTGTATCTTGCAAAGAAAATAATCTAACATCGACCCACTAACTATGCTACGAATTTTATTAGTAGATGATGAAAATGATGCTTTAGAAGCGCTAGAATGGAAATTAAATAACTACATTGATAATGTGGAAGTTACGACATGTAATTCTCCTATAAAAGCAATTGACATTATTGATGAGGACAAACCAGACGTTGTGTTTTTGGATATTCAAATGCCCGAAATGGATGGTTTTACAATGATTGAAAAATTAAATAATAGAGATTTTAATTTAATTTTTACAACCGCTCACGATGAATTCGCACTTAAAGCAATCAAAGTCTCAGCCATTGATTACCTTTTAAAACCAGTTGACAAAGACGAGTTACTGGCGGCAATGGAAAAAATAAAAAAACCTAAAAAAGGAGATTTTTTAGAAAACAAATTGCAATTGTTATTGAATAATTTGAATGACAATAACGATAAAATTAATATTTCTGCCGACGGAAAAGTGTATATATTAGAAAGAGATGACGTTGTAATGTTAAAATCTGATAAAAGTTATACCACTATTTACTTAAAATCCGAACAACAAATTTTAGTTTCAAAAACATTAAAAGAAGTAGAGAAAAAATTTATGTTTTCTGAATTTTTTAGAGTTCACAACTCATATTTAATTAACTTAAATCACGTGAAAGAATATTTAAAAGGATTGGGTGGAGAATTAATCATGACCAACGGCTTAACAGCAAGTATAAGCAGAAACAGAAAGGTAGAATTATTTAAAAAACTTTATTTAGACTAAAGAATGTATGTTGTTAGATTTTCATTCTGAAATATACTCATGGATTAGAGGCGGTTTATTCGTTTTATTCTTGTATCATTTAATTATTTATTTTCAGAATAGAAATCAATTATATTTATACTACAGTCTATACTTATTTACTATAACCCTTTATTTACTTCAACCATTACTAGATAATTTAAACACAAACTATTTATTGTATGCAAATTTTTCAGTTCAATTTTTGGCATACGCAGCTTACATTGCTTTTGCCAGAATTTTAATAGACACTCGGGGAAATTTATTAAGATGGGATAAATATTTTGAATTGGAAATTAAAATTTTAGTGCTATTAGCTCCAATTTTTATTTTAATTCAACTGTTATTTGGTTATGAATTTCAAGAAAAAGCATTCACAGTAATCGCACCACTACTAACGCTATTTACACTTTATTCATTTTATATTATTTTAAATAAAATCAATAACAATTCAACCATTAATTTTGTAATTGCAACACTTTTTTATTTAGTTTTTGCAAATATTACTTTTTTTGAATTAATTGTTGGTAAAGAAGCGTTTATTAATTTGGGTGTGCAACCAATGTTTTTTGTGTACGCAGGAGTTGTGATACAATGCTTACTATTATCTGTTATTATTGGTTCAATTATTAAAAAAATTGAAGAAAAAAGCAAAAATGCAGAAGTTCGTTTGGCTGTGAAATTAAAAGAAATGGAAGAATTAAAAATGACCGCATTACAAAGTCAAATGAATCCACATTTCCTTTTTAATTCATTGAATTCAATTAACAATTTTGTATTAAAAAGTGATGTTGAAAAAGCTTCAGATTATATTACAAAATTCTCAAGATTAATTCGAGTAATTTTAAATAGCTCATCAAGCCCAACATCTACTCTTGCTGAAGAATTAGGTATTTTATCTTTGTATGTAAAATTAGAGCAAATGCGGGTGAATGGTGGTTTTGATTACATCGTAAATATTGAAGAAAACTTAAATTTAGACCCCATAAAAGTTCCGCCTCTATTTTTACAACCATTTATTGAAAATGCAATTTGGCATGGAATTATGAAAAAAGAAGGTGAAAAAACAATAGAATTAACAATTAAAAAAGAAAACGATAAAGTTTTTTGTATAATTGTTGATAATGGAATTGGTATTAATAAAGCAAAAGAATTAGAGCATATGTCACAGAAAAGGAAGTTTTTTGGTGCAAAAGCTACAGAAAACAGAATTAGAATGTTGTACCAAAACAGCCAAGTACATATTGAAACCAAAGATATTTCTTCAAATATAAAAACAGGTACACAGGTTTCAATAAGCTTTCCATTGAAATAAAGAAATCCATTTATTTAATAAACTTAACCATTTATCTATTTTCAGTAATAATTAACAAACTTTAACTTATTATTTTATTTAAGCAATGTATTTTTGCAAAAATTTACAAAAACAAAGTACATAGAAAGTTAAATGTCAATAATAAACTTCACCATTCCATCCGATTCAAAAATATTAGAAGATATTGAATTAAAAAATATTGAAATTAAATTTATAGGATTAGCAAGTGTTAACCAAAACATTAAAGAAACAGTGTTCACCAGAATGCTACAATTTAGCAATGAAAATGTTGTTAAAAAAGCAATTTATAAAAAGAAAGGAATTTCTTGGGGTTTTGAATCTTTAGAGATTGTTAATTTTTAATATAGCATCCTAAATTCCCTGTTTTTATTCAACCTATATTTCCATTTATCGCTAAAAATTAACCATTTACATATTTTTCATATACATTTGTGAAATTTATTAAAATTATTGATTTAACCGTAGTATATTTGTTCTGTATCTTTGTCAAGAGGGGTTTTGGCACTATACACTAAAACATTAAATAAGTCTTTGGGGTTGATTTATTTATTCCTTGAACGTTGTAATTCGAATTACAATGTTCAAGGTTTTTTTTGATTAAAAATTTACTGCCAAAACAATATCTTTCCATTTTTAACAACTATATTTGAAATAATTTTATGAAGAAATTTACTCAAATAATACTCCTTTTTTTTATTCAATTCAGCTGGTCACAAGTTGATTATTCAGATAGTTGGGAAGATTTTTACTCTTATAATAATGTAAAAGACTTTATTAAAGTTGATAATAATATTTATGCAATTGTTGACAATGCATTATTTAAATATAATTTAAGCAATGGAAACATAACTAAAATTTCCTCAGTTAATGGTTTGTCTGGCGAATCAACTTCCAGTATATTTTACAGTAAGACTACTGAAAAAATTGTAATAGGTTACGAAACTGGGTTATTGGAAATAATTGATAAAAAAGGAAATATTACCATTGCAAAAGATATCGTTAGTTTTAATTACTCAGGAAGTAAACAAATTAATGATATTACTGAATTTGATAACAAATTATACATTTCAACTTCATTTGCAGTTGTGATTTATAACATTGATCTGTTGCAATTTGGAGATACTTATTTTATTGGAAATCAATCCTCTGAAATAAAAGTAAATCAAATTAAAATTGCGAACAACATTATCTATGCAGCTACGGTCAATGGCATTTTTACGGCAAATGTTTTAGACCCTAATTTAATAGATTATAAAAGATGGACTCAAAATTTCACGGGTGATTTTGTTGCAATTGAAGTCTTTGATAATGAAATTTTTACTTCTAGAACTAGTAATCTTTATACTTTAAATTCGAATTCTTTAATACTGCAAAAAACCTATTCACAAAATATAAGAAGTTTAAAAGCTTCGGAAAATTATTTAACAATAGCAACTCAAAGAATTGTAAATGTTTTAGATGCAAATTTAGTTGATATATTAAGTTACACCACAAATGCTTCCGATGCATTTTATTACAATTTAAATACTGCTTATTTTGATGAAAATATGCTGTTTTTAGGAACTTTAGAGTATGGAATATTAAAAACCAATTTACAAAGTGTTTCAAATTTTGAAGAAATTCATCCAGAAGGTCCCGTTTCA
>Ga0316188_10001352_pt1 | contig 11573 bp, 6 predicted proteins | sample Phiworburrow1_MG_FD_204933 | JGI IMG/M metagenome (GOLD analysis project Ga0316188, IMG submission 204933) | Coastal sediment microbial communities from Maine, United States - Phippsburg worm burrow 1 | ecosystem: Environmental > Aquatic > Marine > Coastal > Sediment | place: USA: Maine... | reverse complement strand
ATAATATAAAATGGTACAAAAAACCACAAACTATATTATCAAAAGATGAAAACGGTTTTGATAGATGGTTTGCTGATGGAAAATTAAATATTTGTTATTTGGCTATAGATAAACATGTTGAAGATGGCTTTGGAGACCAAGCTGCGATTATTTATGATTCGCCTGTTACCCAACAAAAAGTAACCTATACTTTTAATGACGTGCAAAGTGAGGTGGCTCGATTGGCAGGTGGATTGCGTGATTTGGGGGTTAAAAAAGGAGATACTGTAATTATTTATATGCCCATGATGCCACGTGCAACATTTAGTATGTTGGCTTGTGCACGTATTGGTGCTATTCACTCGGTTGTTTTTGGTGGTTTTGCACCGCACGAATTAGCGATTAGAATAGATGATTGTAAACCTAAAGTAATTATAACGGCAACTTCAGGAATGGAGATTGATAGATTAATTGCATATAAACCTTTGGTTGATGAGGCTGTTCAATTAGCTGCTCACAAACCGGATAAAGTAATTGTGTACCAACGTAATTTGGGTGCAGTGAATCCAAAAACAGAACGTTATATTAGTTATAAGAAGTTAGTAAAAAACTCATTACCAATTGATTGTGTTGAGATGAATTCAACAGATCCTTTATATATTTTATATACTTCGGGAACTACTGGAAAACCAAAAGGGATTTTACGCGATACAGGCGGTTATGCTACTGCTTTAAAATATTCAATGAAAAATGTTTATGGAGTTGAAGAGGGTGATACTTTTTGGGCGGCTTCAGATGTAGGTTGGGTTGTTGGGCATAGTTATATTGTATATGGTCCACTAATAAATAGAAATACAACCATTGTTTTTGAAGGGAAACCAATTAAAACGCCAGATGCGAGTACGTTTTGGAGAATTATTAGTGAGTACAACGTAAAAGTTATGTTTACGGCACCAACAGCAATTCGTGCCATAAAAAAAGAAGATCCTAACGGTGAATTGCTAAAAATGTACGATTTAAGTTGTTTGAAATATCAGTTTTTAGCTGGTGAACGTTGCGATGCAGCAACCTTACATTGGTTAGAAGAACAATTAAATATTCCAGTAATTGATCATTGGTGGCAAACAGAATCGGGTTGGCCAATGTTATCAAATATGATGGGTGTTGAAGCATTACCTGTAAAAGCAGGTTCTGCTGCAAAAGCTGTTCCTGGTTATGATGTTCAAATTTTAAATTCAGAAGGAAAACAATTAGGTGCAAATGAAGAAGGTTTGGTAGTTGTAAAGTTGCCATTGCCACCTGGAAATATGCTAAATATTTGGGGAAATACTGAACGATTTGTAGATGGTTACTTGAAAAGATTTCCAGGTTATTATTTGTCCGGAGATGGTGGTTATACTGATAATGATGGTTACGTTTATATTACCGGGCGTGTAGATGATGTTATTAATGTAGCAGGGCATAGATTGTCAACTGCTGAAATGGAAGAAGTAGTGGCTTCAAATCCTTCAGTTGCAGAATGCGCAGTTTTTGGAATTGAAGATCAACTAAAAGGTCAAATACCTTTAGCTTTAGTTGTTTTAAAATCGGGAGATTATGTGTCTAGTTTTGAGCTTGAATATAAAATAGTTCAGGAAGTTAGAAAACAAATTGGTCCAGTTGCTTCCTTAAAAAAAATATTAATAGTTCAGCGATTACCAAAAACACGTTCGGGTAAAATTCTTCGTAAATTATTAAGAAATATTGCTGATGGAGTTCAATATACGATTCCTTCAACAATTGATGATCCCGAAATTGTAAATGAAATTACGCACGAATTCAAATTACATAAAATTGGTGTTTTTGAACATGCAACTGAAGAAGAAAAAGAAACTTTAGATGATTTAAAAATTGATTCTTTCATTAAATATTACAAATCATATCAGCATAGTATTAATGATCCTGAAGGATTCTGGTCTCAAATTGCAGAAACTTTTACTTGGCGTAAAAAATGGGACAAAGTGGTTGAATATGATTGGGATAAACCAAAATTTGAATGGTTTAAAGGGGCTAAATTAAATATTACAGAAAACTGTTTAGACCGCCATTTAAAAACAAGAGGTGATGCTACAGCAATTATATGGGAACCAAATGAGCCAACAGAAGATAATAGAACTTTGACATATAATGAATTACACGCAGAAGTTTGTAAGTTTTCAAATGTATTGAAGAATAATGGAGTAGTTAAAGGAGATAGGGTATGTATATATATGCCAATGGTTCCAGAGCTAGCCATTGCAGTATTGGCTTGTGCCAGAATTGGAGCGGTACATTCAGTTGTTTTTGCAGGATTTTCAGCAGTGGCACTTTCAACCAGAATTAACGATGCTGAATGTAAAATGCTATTAACTTCAGATGGGGTTTTTAGAGGAAGTAAAGCCGTTGATTTTAAAAGTATTGTTGATGAAGCCCTAGAAACTTGTCCAACTATTGAGACTTCAATTGTTTTAAATAGAGTTAATGGAAATATTAAAATGAAAGCAGGACGCGATATTTGGTGGCACGATGAATTAGAAAAAGTTGATGCTGTTTGTGAGGCTGAAGTAATGGATGCTGAAGACATGTTGTTTATTTTATATACCTCAGGTTCAACTGGAAAACCAAAAGGAATGGTTCATAGTTGTGCGGGTTATATGGTACATACAGCTTATAGTTTTAAAAATGTATTCCAATATACGCATGGTGATGTTTATTTCTGTACAGCTGATATTGGTTGGATTACAGGTCATTCGTATATAGTATATGGACCATTGGCTGCGGGAGCAACAACTCTAATGTTTGAAGGAGTTCCATCGTATCCAGATTACAGTCGATTTTGGCAAATTGTTGAAAAGTACAAAGTAAACCAATTTTACACCGCTCCAACAGCAATTAGAGCATTGGCAGCTCAAGGAAATGAGTTAACAGAACGTAACGATTTAAGTTCAATAAAAGTATTAGGAACTGTTGGTGAGCCAATTAATGAAGAAGCTTGGCATTGGTACGATGAGAAAATAGGAAAGCAAAAATCACCAATTGTTGATACATGGTGGCAAACAGAAACTGGTGGAATTATGATTTCTCCTTTAGCTGGGGTAACACCAACTAAACCAACCTTTGCTACACGTCCGCTACCAGGTATTCAGCCTTGTTTGGTTGACGAAAATGGTAATGAAATTAATAGCAATCCTGCTGAAGGAAGATTATGTATAAAATATCCATGGCCATCTATCGCTAGAAGTATTTATGGAGATCATCAACGATATAAAGACACTTATTTTACAGCATTTAAAGATAAATATTTTACGGGAGATGGTGCCTTTAGAGATTTAGAAGGGAACTATAGAATAACAGGTAGAGTAGATGATGTGGTAATTGTTTCTGGTCATAATTTGGGAACAGCTCCAATTGAAAATATAATTAATGAGCATAGTAATGTTGTTGAATCAGCTGTTGTTGGTTTTCCTCATAAGATAAAAGGGAATGCCTTGTATGCCTATGTTATTGTATATGAAACATCCGAAAACGAAGATTTCTTGCGTCATGAGATCAACGATTTAATTTCTAGAACAATTGGTCCAATAGCAAAACTTGATAAAATTCAGTTTGTACCTGGCTTACCAAAAACACGATCTGGGAAAATTATGCGTAGAATATTGAGGAAGATTGCAGAAAACGAAACATCAAATTTAGGTGATATTTCAACCTTATTAAATCCTGAAGTAGTTGAAGCTATTAAGGATGGTTCTTTGGTTAAATAAATTTTTCAAATTTAAATTGAAAGCGCTCTCAAATTTTGAGAGCGCTTTTTATATAAGTCCTTTATTATTTGAATTTCTAAACAAATCGGAGTAATGAATGGTTCGTTCATTTTTAAGTTTTGAAATAATTTTCAGAAAGAGAAGCGCAGTTATAAAAGCATCGCCAGAAGCGGTATGTCTATCGTGTTTTGGAATGTTAAATTCATCACATAAAATATCTAAATTAAAAAGACCGTCTTTTTTACCTTCTAATTTTTTGTATAGAATTCCAGTGTCAATTGTTTTATTTTTTAGTTTTGGCAGGTTTATTCTTTTTAAAGAAGCGTTTATCATTTCTACATCAAAAGCGGCATGATGTGCCACCAAGACTGAATTCCCTAAGTATTTTATAAACTGTTCAATGGCTTTTTCTTCCGAAGTTTTAATCAAATGCCCATCTTTTAAAAGTCCATGAATTTCAACAGTTTCAGCATTGAATTCATCTTGTTTCAAGTACAATTCAAAACTATCTGAAACATCAATAATAGTTTTATTTATTGCGATTGCTCCAATGGATAAAATACGGTCTTTTGTAATATCTAACCCAGTTGTTTCTGTGTCGAAAACCACAAATCGAGTAGTTTCAATTGATTTAGGTTGTTTTTGTTTAAACTTTTTTAAATAGTTTTTCCAAAAATCCGGGTAGTTTTTATATGTAAACCAATTAAAAATCACATCATTTGGGCTAAACTATAGCGAATATTTAAAAGATCTTGAATATCTTTAATCGGTTTAAAACAACCTTTTAATTTTAGTTTTTCCGATTTAGTAAGTGTATTTAAATTGATATACCTACCAGAATCATTATTTTTTATCCCTTGTTCCGTTCGGTAGTGCAATAATATTTTAAAAGAATCTATACAGGAAAGGTACAAATCTTTGTTTTGTGGTTCAACTTTCACCAGTTTGTTAAACCTAGAAATAGTATTGTTTTTGTCTTTTATGTTATGAGATAATGTTATTAAACGAGCAGCATCAATTAAAGGCATTAATGCTCTACTTTTTAAATCGAATTGATCTTTGTGATTGCCATCATGTTCAACTAAAAACTGTCTAAAAAACCCTAAAGGAGAAGGGTTTCTTAATGCATTTCTTCCTAAGAAATTCAAAAATATTTCATACGATTGTATGGATTTAAAAATACTTTTGCTTAATGTTGAAACCAACTCTTTTTCACCATATACAAAATTGTAATCGAAAAAAATAGTGCATAACATTACGGCGTCTTCTGATGGCTTTGTTATCCAAGCGTTGAATTGACGATGCCATTGAGTTTGAGACAAACACCATTTTGGATTGCTAGCCATCATATTTGCTGGACAATTTTCATATCCAATCAAATGTAACTTATCATTTATTTTTTTTGAAAGTATTAAAAAATAGTTTTTTACTGCTTCATATTTTTCTTTTGAAACATTTTCAAAAATCAATGCATTGTCTTGATCTGTAATTAGCAATTGCTCCTTTCTTCCTTGACTTCCTAACGCCAACCAAGCAAATTTAGCAGGAGGTTCGGTGTCCATTTCAGCAATTGAAAGTTCAATAGTTTTTATGGTAATAGCATCAGTAATTTCAGCAATAATTTTTGAAATAAAAGTGATTGGGATATTTTGTTCCATATATCCTTTTAATAAATTGGAAGTTTTTTCTCTAATATATTTTAAACTTTCAACTTCTTTGGCTCTTTTTAACTCTTTAATTAATACAGATGGATTGTTTCCATGCAGCACTACAATGTCATGTTCAGAGAGAATACCAATGAGTTCGGAATTGGTTTTTCCATTTTTAGTAATACATAAATGAGTGATTTTATGTTTAATCATGGCAATTTGAGCTTCAGCAATTGTAATTTTCTCAGGAAATGTAATTACTGGTGCTGACATTATTTTTTCAACATTTTTATCGATTGTAACCAATCCAGTAGCAATTTTTAAGCGCAAATCTTTATCGGTAATAATTCCAATCGGATTTTTATTTTCAACAATTAAAATAGAGCCAACTTTTTTAGAACTCATGATTTGAGCAGCTTCTTGTATGGTGGTTTCTTTATTACAAGTTATGGGGTTTTTACTGTATTGAGCTGTTTGAACTTCAGAAAAAGAATTGTTTGTTTCAAGTGAATCCACATTCGCAAATAACTGTCCGTTGTTAGATTTTGCATAAGGTGTTTTTATGTTCGATGAAAAACTGGCAATAATAAATTTATTAGCTTTTTCATTGGTCTGAATAATTTCTTTTAATATTTCAACTGAAATAGCATATAAAATAGATTCTTCATTGGCTTTGGCGCTCATTAAATATTGATCGTTTTGAATAAGTGGTCGCAATCCAAAAACATCACCTTCATCACAAATATCAACCAAAATCTGATCATTTTCCATTGTTCTGTATAAACCGACGGCACCATCTTTTACAATATAAAAATTTTCATGTGGATATTCAGCCTGTTTAAAAACAAAACGATCTTTTTCAATATAGGTTACTTTTACATTTGAGGCAATTTTAAAAAGCTGCTCTTTTTCCAAAACATCAAAAGGAGGGAAGTTTTTTAAAAAATCGAAAATGCGCTCTGCAATGGTGTTTTTCATAATCAATTAAAGCAATGATAAACTTTAAAGTTACAAAATTCAAAAGAAGTGTGAAAGCAAATTATTTATTTAAATAATAGTTGGTGTTTATTAATTCTGTTAAATTTAAAACGTTGTTTTTCTTGTATTTATAAGTTAGTTTTAAAAAAATATAGGCGGTAATTAAAGCGTCTCCTAATGCCGTATGACGGTCGTGCATTTTTACATTATAAACAGCACACAATTCATCTAAACTGAATAATTTTTTAAATTGATTTTCGGTAGCTATTTTTTTATGTATATAGTTAGTGTCAAGCTGTTTAGATATAATTGGACCAACATGGATACGTTTTAAAGCATTGTTAATCATGGTCATATCAAATTTTGTATGATGCGCAATAATAATGGCATCATCTAAATATTCAAGAAAAGAAATCAATGCTTCTTCTTCGGTTACCTTAACTTCGTTTCCATTTCTTCTAATTCCGTGAATTTTTACGGTTTCTTTATTAAATACTTCTTGTTGAATATAAACTTCAAAAGAGTCGGAAACTAAAATTTTATTATTTTTTATTGCAACAGCTCCAATGCATAAAATACGATCATTTTCATAATCAAATCCGGTGGTCTCCGTATCTAAAGCAACAAATCGAATATTTTCATAATTTGAATATTTTTTACAGTTTTCTATAGCGTCAATATGCTTTTTCCAAAACTCAGGATATTTTTTACGTTTAAAAAAATTTAACATTTTAAGGTATTTGAGAAACGTTGAAACGTAATTTTAATGAATCCTGAATATTTTTAATAGGTTTAAAACAACTTTTTAGTTTCAATCTGTCCGATTTACTTAAACTATTGATATCAACAAACTTACCACTATCGTTATTTGTTAAGCCTTGAGAAGTTCTAAATTGTAATAAAATTTTAAATGCATTGGCACAGGACTCAAATATATCGCTGTTTTGAGGTTCAACTTCCATCAGTTTTTCATAGCGGGCAATCGTATTATTTACTTTTAAACTATGGTGTAGTGAAAAAATTCTTGCAGCATCAACTAAAGGTCTAATCGCTCTGCTTTTTATATCAAAGTGATCTTTGTTTTCTCCATCTTGTTCCACCAAAAATTGTTTAAAAAATCCTAATGGAGGAGGATTGTCTAACGTAGCTTTACTCAAAAAACCTAAAAAGGTCTGTTTTTTTGAAATGTATCTAAATACACTCTCAGACATTTGGTTGTATAATTCTTTATCTCCAAAAATATATTCAAAATCAAAAAAGATAATACTCAACAATATTTTTTCAGAAGTGGGATGCTTTACCCAATCTTTAAATTGTGCCTTCCAATCTTTTAAGGATAAACACCATTTTGGATTGCTAGCCATAATATTTGCCGGGCAATATTCAAAACCTACAATATTTAATTTTTGTGTTATTAAGGTTGAGAATTTTATAAAATAACTTTTTACGCGTTCATATTCTGCTTCTTCCACATTTTCAAAAACCAAGGCATTATCTTGGTCGGTCATTAATAATTGTTCACTTCTACCTTGACTTCCCATAGCTAACCAAGCATATGCCACTGGAGGATCTTGACCTAATTCCTTTACAGCAAGGCGCATAATTCTTTTTGTAATTGCCGCGTTTATTTCTGAAATAACTTTGATAATAAAATAAATTGGAATTTCTTGCTCTAAATAACCCATTGTTAGTTCAGAAGCTTTGGTTCTAATGTGTTTTAAAGTTTCAGCATCTTGCGCGTATTTAATTTCACGCACTAAAAACATTGGATTGTTGGTTTGAAGAATATTTAAATCGTGTTCAGCTAATATACCAACCAGTTCAGATTTATCGGTTCCATCTTTAGTAATACAAATATGAGATACTTTGTGTTTTAATAAAGCAATTTGTGCTTCTGCCACTGTAATTTTTTCAGGAAAAGTAACCACTGGACTCGACATAATATTGATCACTGGGTCAAAAATGTTAAAAACACCAGTTCCAATTTTTGTTCTAATATCTTTATCTGTAATAATACCTATTGGGAAATTGTCTTTTGCCACAATTATTGAATTGATAATGTGTTTTGTCATTATCATTGAGGCTTCTTTTATAGAAGTTTCAACAGAACACGTAATTGGGTTTTTACTGTATTTTGCCGATTGTGTTTCAGCAAAGCTATTTTCTACCTTTTGAATGGAAGAAACATTGGCAAACAATTTCCCTTTATGCTTATCTGAAAAAGGATCACGTGTATTAGTTGCAAAACTAGCTATTAAAAACTGACTTACTTTTGGGTAATTTAAAATGATGCTGTTAAATAAGTTAATAGGAATTCCGTATAAAATTGTTTCTTCATTGGCAGCGGCACCCATTAAATAATTTTCTTGCATTATTAAAGGTCTCAATCCAAATAAATCACCTTCATCACAAATATCTAAATTGTGTTTTTCGTTATCAACAAATCTGTAAAGCCTTATGGCACCTTCGTATATAATATAGAAATGTTCGTGTGGCGTATCATTTTGATTAAATATAATTTGATCTTTTTCAAAATACTGAATTTCTACATTTATGGAAACTTCCAATAAAGTCTCTTTTGTAATTAAGTTGAAAGGTGGATAATCTTTTAAAAAATCGAAAATGCGTTCAGCAATGGTATTTTTCATAGAGGAAATTCAATTGAGAATAACTATTTAATATACAAAAATAAGATATTTTAATGAAGTGTTTTTTAAATAACACCCATTATGAAATTGAATATGGAAACTTGAGGCTTAATGGGGAAAATTAATTTTAATTATTCCATTCTTTTCTAAATCGAATAAGTTCTTCATCAATTTGTTTTTTTGTAGAAACTATTAACTCATCAGCATTAGTTGAATAAACGGGTTCTAAATAGCTAACTTTTATTTCGGTTTCCCATTTGCTAAAACAACGTAAAAAATGAGGAATAAAAGTGTCATCACCTACCCAGGCATCATTTATATCTTTATAATCAATAGCAATTGGTATTACAGGAACTCCAAGTTGAACTGCTAACTCAAAAGCACCTGGTAAAAACCGAATTGTAGTTGGCTCTTTGTGTGTAGTTCCTTCTGGAGTATTAAAAATGGAAAAGCCATTTTTTAAAACGGTGTTTATATGATTTCGTGTTTCTTCTCTGCTATTTTCACAATTTCTTTTTACAAATATTGCTCCAGTTGCTTTTCCAACATTACCAACTAATGGCCAGGACTCAACTTCTTTTTTTGCAATAGGAAATGCTAAAATATTTTTTAAAATAACAATAGCATCAAAATAGGTTCTATGATTTGATATAATTAACCCTGAAATAAACGGCTCATTACCATATACGGTTATCTTAGAGTTTAAAATATAATGTAATATTCGAATATTTGTGCGCCTAAATAGAATACCTCTTTCAACCTTTTTTGAGTTACTTTTATAAAATATATTGGTTAATAACAAGACACATAATATGATAAATGTTACAAATACAAATAATAGAAGTCTTGTAAAGCTCAATAAAAATTTGAGTATAATCATTTAATTCTTTAAGTAAAAATTAGCGTTTGCAAACATAGTATTTCTGATATTGTTTACTGGGATTTTATTAGAAAATTATCCTCCAATTGTTGCTGTAATTCCTTGTTTTTTAAAAATTGATATTATTTCTTTTATTTCAATAGTTGTGGGAGTTTCAAACTTCATAAAATTTGTTGAACTTCCTAATTTTAAATGCTTATTTTCTGCAATAGTATGATAAGGTAATAAGTTTACAACACTTCTATTCCCTTCTAATGAGTTTATAAATAAAGCTGTTTGCAATATATTCTTTTCTGAAGTATTAACTCCTTTTATCAGCGGAATTCTAAAAATGATTTCACAATTTGTTTTTGCCAATTCAATAATATTTGACAAAATTTTATCGTTTCTAACGCCCGTAAATTCTTTATGCTTTTCAGCATCCATTACCTTTAAATCAATCAAAAATAGTTCAGTATGTTTTGCAACTTCCAATACTGTTTCTAATTTTGAAAATGCTGTAGTGTCCACAACTCTGTGGTACATTCTTTTTCCACATTCTTTTAAAGCTTTTAATAAATATTCTGAATGCATTAAAGGTTCTCCTCCTGAAAAAGTTACACCACCACCTGACTGATCAAAGAAAATGGCTTCGTTATCAATCTTTTTCATTAATTCAGAAATAGGAATTCCCGAACCCAACATTTCAAAAGCTTTGGTTGGACAAACTTCAGCACATTTTCCGCATAAATTACAAATGTTATAATTAGTAATAATGCCATTTTTCGTTAATTCTAATGCATTATTGGGGCAGTTTTCAATACATTTTACAGCTCCAATGCACTTTTTTGAATTGTACATTTTCTGCACTTTTGGCGACATACTTTCTGGGTTATGGCACCATTTACATTCCAGATTACAACCCTTAAAAAATACTGTTAAACGAATTCCTGGCCCATCATTAATGGCAAATTTCTTAATATCAAAAATTAAACCTGTACTCATTTAAAAGGATTCATTTTCAGTTCTTTCAATAACTTCTTGCTGCAAATCAATATTCATATCGTTAAAATAGTCACTATAACCGGCCATTCGCACTAATAAATCTTTATAATCTTCAGGGTTCTTTTGAGCTGCATATAAAGTTGCAGTATCTACAATATTAAATTGAATGTGATGTCCGCCCAAAGCAAAATAACTTCTTACCAATTGACCTAATTTAACAATATCTTCATCTCGCTTGAGTAAACTTGGTAAAAATCGTTGATTTAACAATGTTCCACCCGATTTTACCTGATCAATTTTAGTCAACGATTTTATAACAGCCGAAGGTCCGTTTACATCACAACCGTGAGAAGGTGAAGTCCCATCTGAAATAGATTTATGTGCCAATCGTCCGTTTGGTGTTGCACCCATTACTTTTCCAAAATAAACGTGACACGTTGTAGACAGCATATTTAAATGAAATGTTTCACCTTTTGTATTTGGCTTACCATCTATTGCTTCAAATAAATCGTTGAAAACTTGCAATGCTATATCATCTGCATAATCATCATCATTTCCATAGAAAGGTGTATTGTTAATAATGGTTTGCCTTAATATTTCTTCTCCTTCAAAATTCTTTGAAACTGCATTTAGCAACGTAACCATTGAAAATGTTTTGTCTTCAAAAACATGTTTC
>Ga0316188_10001350_pt1 | contig 11576 bp, 5 predicted proteins | sample Phiworburrow1_MG_FD_204933 | JGI IMG/M metagenome (GOLD analysis project Ga0316188, IMG submission 204933) | Coastal sediment microbial communities from Maine, United States - Phippsburg worm burrow 1 | ecosystem: Environmental > Aquatic > Marine > Coastal > Sediment | place: USA: Maine... | reverse complement strand
TTGTATTCGCCCGAAAATGTCTTGTGGAAAGACCAGGCGACTTCCAGTGGTGAGAACAGGTCTGGATCGGTACCAGAGCGCAGCAGCCATAATACCTGTTTGGTGTTGTTTTCAACTTCGATCCATACTGGCTGCACGTTTGTCTGGTTAACATTGGCAGCAAAGATCTTCTGGCTGTCATCGCTGCTGAGTACTGCCGCCCTCAATGTGACACCTCGAACGGTCTGTGTCTCAGCACGGGCGCGTAACGCCGCATCATCGAATTCGGCAGGTGCCTGCCAGGTGGCGCATCCAGCCAGGGCAAGATAGAGCAGGCTGGTTGCTAACATGGCAAGCTCTTGCCATGTTAGCTGTGGCAGTTGTGCCCGACGAGGTATCAAGTTTGTTGTGCTCATTGCTGCACCTGCCGGGATGATTGCTTGATAAACCCACCCTCGCTACCTTCCCAGGGCAGGAACTTGATCTCCGTTATTGCCGTCGGATGGCTGTCAAAAACAAGCACCGCGCGACCTCCGTCAGTGTAATACGGGTCAGTCGTCAGGTTGCGTCGAGGGTCATCTTTCGTTGCTACACCGACACCCTTGACCAGGCCAAGCTTTACCAGGGACTGTGAGTAGACCATGTCTTCCTGCAGCGCGGTTCGTGCCTCATCCACGTCCGGATCGATCTTGTGTGTCGTGAGATAAGGTGAGTGGAAGGTGAAACGTGTGCCGATGTCACGGCTTATCTGTCCGACCCAGACCGGCTTGCCGTGATATTGCATCGGGCTTAACCAGAGGCGCAGATGATTGCGCTGGTGGATGTTGTCTCTGGCTTTTTGCAGTGCGAAATCCTGTGGCCTGCCATAGAGGTAGAGAGGACTGATCGGGGCATAAGGATAGCGTTCACCGGAAAGACCTGACTTCATCATTTTAAATACCGAACCGAACCAGGCCTGCTCTGTTGGGCGCCAGCCACGCCGGACAAGTGCCGGCATCGCGTCATCAGTGCCACCGACGATGACGAGATTAAGCGGGTCACCATTGAGTGATCCCTCTTTGTTGCTGACGCAGCAAGGCAGGGCTTCAAGAGCTGCACGGAAGTTTTCGTCATCAGTGTAATTGATGATCTCCTTGTCGGAATATATGCTACGTATGAAGGTCCCTTGTTTACGGTAGTCTGCATGGAATCCGGGGATGGTAGAAAAAAACGTGAAAGACTTATGGCGACGATCCCCGACCAGGTCCACCTGGATTATCTTTACCCCCTGGTCGAGATGAGTGAGGACAAATCCTGATGCTTTCTTGCCTGGCGGAATTGGGTTGTGAAACGCCAGTGCGCTAAAACGCTGTTCCAGCACCTCCCTGGTTTCAGCTTCCTGGGTGGTGGCAAATACTTCTGCAACCTCCGAAGCGGGGTAGAAGTTTGGATCGACCCCCGGTGATAGCAGCCAGTAAGTAGCGTCTTCGCCATTCTCTACTTCGATCCATACCGCCTGAATGTTTTTTCTTGCCAGGGTGATGCCATAGACATCACGGCCCTCATCGACCGAGAGCGCGCTGGCCGATACCAGTACGCCGCCGTTTGTTTTTGTTTCTGCCCGGCTTTTATAGTCTGATGTCTCTGTTTTATACAGGCTGCTCGTCGATGTGCAGCCGGTAAAAAATAACACCACGGTTATGCTTAACAGTACTGCCCGTTTAGAGCTTGAAGCCGTGTTAACAGACGTCATTAAATTCCCTAACCTTTATCTATGTCTTGCCAGCGACCATTGTCAAGTAATCGATCAGCAGAAACACCTATTGTCACAAATATTTCAGCATCGAAGGATTGCATGATGAAACTCATTTGATTTGAGCAAAATTATACAGTATGAACTGCCACAAACGTATCAATAGCCTCTTCTCTCTGAGGAAGATCGTTGTTGCACATTGCTGAATAGTAATAAATGCAAATGCCACCATAATTATTACTCAATGAGGTCAGACTCGTTTGATTTAGATTTTTATAGGCGCCATAGATCTAATCTTCGCCACCTTTAGGTTCAGTTATTGACTTAGCCCATGTTTTTCCTGATATTTCTATGTAACACTTAATCGCCTGAAAACCGGTTGGAGTATTCAATGGAAACATCTCAAACCCTGACTATCGATGGCAACCAGGCGGCGGCCGAGATTGCGCACCTGACCAATGAGGTCATCGCCATCTACCCGATCACGCCGGCATCACCCATGGGTGAATGGGCGGATGAATGGTCTTCACGCAAACGGCCCAATCTCTGGGGCACGGTGCCGCGCATCATCGAGATGCAGAGTGAAGGCGGCGCTGCCGGTACTATCCACGGTGCCTTGCAGACCGGTGCATTGACCACTACCTTTACCGCCTCGCAGGGATTGTTGCTGATGATCCCGAACATGTTCAAGATCGCTGGTGAACTCTCGCCCACGGTATTTCATGTCGCCGCGCGTTCCATCGCCGCACAGGCACTTTCTATCTTCGGTGACCACAGCGATGTCATGACCGCGCGCACTACCGGTTTTGCTTTTCTCGCCTCCGGCTGTCCACAGGAAGTGATGGACATGGCGCTGATCGCGCAGGCAGCAACGCTTAGAGCACGCATTCCAATCGTGCATTTCTTCGATGGTTTTCGTACCTCCCATGAAGTTGCCAAGATCCAAAATATCGAAACGGATGTCGTCAGGCAGATGATCGACCATGAGCTGGTGATGGCGCATCGCCAGCGCGCATTGACTCCCGAGCATCCGGTGATCCGTGGTACATCACAAAATCCTGATGTGTTCTTCCAGGCAAGGGAGAGCGTTAACAAGTATTACCGTGCGATGCCCGGCATCGTACAGCAGGTGATGGACCAGTTCGCAACACTCACCGGCCGCAGTTATAAACTGTTCGATTATGTCGGTGCCGATGACGCTGAAAAAGTTATCGTGCTCATGGGTTCCGGCACAGAGACTGTTGAAGAAACCGTTAGCTTTCTCAACAGGCAGGGCGGGAAAGCCGGTGTCATCAAAGTTCGCCTGTTCCGGCCTTTCGATGCCGCAGCAATGATAAAAGCTTTGCCGGCAACAACTAAATCTATCGCAGTGCTCGACCGCACCAAGGAGCCGGGTGCTGACGGTGAACCGCTATACAAGGATATCGTCACAGCTCTGGCGCAGAGTGAAGGTGCTACTCATAAGCAGATAAAGATCATCGGTGGCCGTTACGGCCTGTCGTCAAAAGAATTTACCCCGGCGATGGTGAAGGCGGTTTTTGATGAGCTCGGCAAGCAGTTGCCAAAAAATCATTTCACCGTTGGCATCAATGATGACGTTACTCATAGCAGCCTGGACTGGGATGAAGATTTCCGTACCGACGCACACGAAAATTGTTTTCAGGCAGTGTTCTACGGGCTGGGCAGCGATGGCACTGTCGGCGCCAACAAGAACAGCATCAAGATCATCGGCGAGTCGACCGATAAGTATGCGCAGGGTTATTTCGTTTACGATTCGAAAAAATCCGGCGCGGTTACCGTTTCGCATCTGCGTTTCGGCGACAGCCCGATCCATTCGTCCTACCTGATCGGCAACGGCGATGCCAATTTTGTCGCCTGTCATCAGCCGGTGTTCCTGGAGCGATACCCGATGCTCGACAAGGCTGCTGATAATGCCGTGTTCCTGCTGAACACGCCGCTAGCACCCGACGATGTCTGGTCGAGCCTGCCGAAAAACATGCAGCAGCAGATACTCGATAAACATATCCGGCTGTTTTGCATCGATGCCTATAAGATCGCCGGCATCACCGGCATGGAGAAACGCATCAACACCATCATGCAGACCTGCTTCTTTTCTATCTCGGGTGTGCTGCCAGCTGATGATGCCATCAAGGCGATCAAGGATGCGGTGGAAAAAACCTACGGCAGAAAAGGCAAACGGCTGGTGCAGCTCAACTTCAAAGCTATCGACGAGACGCTGGCCAATCTGCACGAAGTGACGATACCGCAAAACGTCAATGCCACGTTTGATCTGGCCGGCCATATCCCTGCAAGTGCACCGGCGTTTGTTCGACAGGTTACCGGTGAGATCATCGCCGGCCGCGGTGACCAGGTGCCGGTCAGCCTGTTTCCGGCCGACGGTACTTATCCCGTGGGTACCGCCGCATACGAGAAACGTAATATCGCGCTGGAGATCCCGGTGCTCGACGAGAACCTGTGTACCCAGTGCGGCAAGTGTCCGCTGGTGTGTCCGCACGGTGTCATCCGCAGCAAGGTCTATGATGAAAAACTGCTGAGCGATGCACCGCAGTCGTTCAAGTCCATGGCGATCAAGGGCAAAGATTTCCCGCAGGGATTGCACATGAGTTACCAGGTGTCGGTGGAGGACTGCACCGGCTGTGGTCTGTGTGCCGACATCTGCCCGATACGCGACAAGAGCAACGCCAGCCACAAGGCGCTCAACATGGTGGCTTATACCCCCGAGCTGCGTCAGCAGGAAAAACAGAACTGGGAATATTTTTTAACATTGCCGGAGTACGACCGCAGCGTAGTGAAAACCGGTACCATCAAGGGCGCCATGATACTGCAGCCGCTGTTCGAATTTTCCGGTGCCTGTGAAGGTTGCGGCGAAACACCTTATATCAAGCTCGCCAGCCAGTTGTTCGGTGACCGCATGGTGGTCGCCAATGCGACCGGCTGTTCTTCGATCTATGGCGGTAACCTGCCGACCACGCCGTGGGCAAAAAACAGGGAGGGCCGCGGGCCGGCCTGGTCGAATTCGCTGTTCGAAGATAACGCCGAGTTCGGCCTGGGCATGCGGCTGGCGATCAACAAGCAGAAAGAATATGCGCGCGAATTATTGTTGCAGTTGAAAACAAAAATCGGTGAAGTACTGGTGACGCAGATATTCGACGCAGATGAATCCAGCGAGACCGGCATCGCCGAGCAGCGCACACGTATTAAAGATTTACGTGACAAGTTAAAAGCTATCGATTCAACCGAAGCGCGTGAACTCGAGAGCGTGGCAGAGAATCTCTGCCGCAAGAGTGTCTGGATCATCGGCGGCGACGGCTGGGCATACGACATCGGTTACGGCGGACTCGACCACGTGCTTGCCTCCGGCGAGGATGTAAATATCCTGGTGCTCGACACCGAGGTGTATTCCAACACCGGCGGCCAGACCTCGAAAGCGACACCACGCGGCGCGGTGGCTAAATTTTCTGCCGGCGGCAAAGGTACGCCGAAAAAAGACCTGGCGCTGCTGGCGATGGATTATGAGAATGTCTACATCGCCCGCGTCGCTTACGGTGCGAAAGACATCCAGACCGTGCATGCCTTCCATGAAGCCGAAGCGTATCCGGGGCCATCGATCATCATCGCCTATTCTCCCTGTATCGCGCACGGCATCGATCTGAAGGACAATCACCTGCATCAGCAGCTCGCAGTCGATAGCGGGCACTGGCCGCTGTTTCGTTACGATCCGCAGCAGGCAGCCGCAGGAAAAAATCCATTGCGCCTGGATTCGAAAGCACCGTCGATCCCGTACCGCGATTTCATCGAAACCGAGATCCGCTTCAATATGCTGTGGCGCACGCATCCGCAAGATGCCGAGAGATTCCTCGAGCAGTCACAGCGTGAGGTGCTGCACCGCTATCATTATTACGAGCAGCTGGCGAGCCTGGAATGGGAACAGGCGGGCGACCTCGAACCGCCGCACCGCAAATTGAAAGCAGCAGAAAATATAACTGCTGAAAAAAACAATGTTGAAAAAGCCAAAGTAGAGAATTCAGGGGAACAGACATCATGATCGATCTGAGCACAGAGTATCTCGGACTCAAGCTGGCAAACCCGCTGGTGCCCTCGTCTTCACCATTAACCGGGGTACTGTCTTCTGCAAAAAAACTGGAAGACGCTGGTGCTTCTGCACTGGTACTGCCTTCGTTGTTTGAAGAAGCCATCGAGTACGAACAGAAACAGCTGGAACGATTCGTGCACTCGCAGGCGCTGGGACATTACGAGGCGCAGTCCTATCAGCCGGTGCCGGAAGATTATGGCAGCGAACTCGATAATTACCTGGAGCGGATACAGCAGTTTAAATCATCACTGGCCATTCCGGTCATCGCCAGTCTCAACGGCATCTCGACCAGCGGCTGGATCGAGACCGGCAAAGAGCTGCAGCAGGCCGGCGCCGATGCGCTCGAACTAAACGTGTATTACATTGCCGGTGATCCGGCCACCCGCGGTGATGAAGTTGAAAACCGATATCTGCAACTGCTGACTGACCTGCGTCAGCACATCAGCATCCCGGTCACCATGAAACTGTCATCACAGTTTTCTTCGGTGGCCAACATGGTTCTCAAATTACAGCAGGCAGGCGCGGATGGCGTGTCGCTGTTCAACCGTTTCTATCAGCCGGACATCGATCTGGAAACGCTGGAGATCAAACCACACCTCGAACTTTCCAGTTCGATCGAGTCCTTGCTAAGGATCCGCTGGATCGCATTGATACGCGGCCGCGTCGATCTGTCGATCGCCGCCACTGGCGGTTTTCATCAGACCGAAGACATCGTCAAGGCGTTACTGGTCGGTGCCGATATCACCCACCTGTGCAGCGTGCTGCTGCTCAACGGTCCGGAATATATCGCCGTACTGAAACAGCTGCTGGAAAACTGGCTGGAAGAAAACGAGTACGAATCGGTTAAACAGATGAAAGGCAGTCTCAGCCAGTCCTGTGCCATCAATCCTGCTGCACTCGAGCACAGTAACTACATGCATGTGATTAAAAGTTATGGCAAGTGAACGGGTGATTAAAGGAAGGTAATTTCTTTCAGATTTGTTAAAGAACTTAAAGCTAATATTTTTTGAAAGGTAGACAGATTTAACATGGGGCAGGAGTGCAACGGCATGTATAGTCTAAAATTGAGACGTCCTGTTTTTATCGTTGTTATCTTTACAAGCTGCTTTTTGTTGTCAGCATGTTTTGGTAACGGTGATGATGTTGTAGAAACTAGCGCATGGGTTCGCATCGATTCGCCGCTGGATGGTTTTGCTACCGGCAATGAGTCTATCATCATCGAAGGCAATGCAGCTATGCGTGATGGTTCATATCCCGAACCGGTCTACTATGTGAATAACGGTGCTGCCGGCAGTCTACCGCAATCCACTATCTGCATATTAGCCTGCATCACTGCATTCAAGGGTGAGGTGCCGCTGTTTCCGGGGATCAATAATATAACGGTCTACCTGCTCGATGGTTCTGACTCGGTATCGGTGACACGTTATCCACAGGTGGTGGTGCACGGTAAGGTTGAGCTGGATACTGCCGGATCAGTGCCATATGTAACGATCACGCTTTCTGGTGATCGTGATTCGTTCACCAGAACAGACACAGGCGGTGAATATTACTTCTCCTACCTGACGACTGGAAACTACAGGGTTTCTGCCTCACTGGTACCGCCACAGTCAACTGCTTGCCTGAGTTTCTCTCCAGACTACCAGAGTTTTGAAGTTGTTAGTTATGATGATATATCCGGTCTTAATTTCATCGCGACACAGTCAGTTAGCTGTTACCAGGTGTCAGGACACATCGCAGCGAGTACTAATCCCGATGCCGCGATAAGCGATGTCAGGATGGCGCTGAAAGATGCTGATAATAATGAATACGTTATTTACTCGGATATGAGTGGCAACTACAGTTTCTGGCACCTGGCGCCCGGTACCTATACGGTAACGCCGAGTGATCCATATAGCGGAACGTATATACCTGAAACATCGACCATAACGATATTGGATAGTGATGTGACATCGACTGATTTCGTAAAAATATTTAACTAACAAAATGGCTGATAGAGAATCTGATCGGTGCCATGGTTCATGACAAATCAGCTAACAGTAATCGTTTTATCAATGATGCAAATAAATGCGGCCCTCTCGCGTTGACCGAAATTTAATTTTTCTGTCAGCATTGTCCACAGCTATCTTTTCAAATCCCGGCTACCTGTTCTGATAGCGGTTCAGATCATAGATACCAGACAGTCTTGGCTGCTCGCGTGCGTACTGTTTATTGAACCAGTCAGCATGGAGCCAGAAATCTTCGCTGGTCCGGCGCAGGCCATAACGTGCGACGAAGACTTCGTATTCCTCGCGGTTTCTGATCGTGTTGTACTGTTCAACAAATGCATCGACATCGTCAACATCAACCACATAAAAGAAATTAGGGTAAGCACCTTCCAGCCAGTTGACGATAGTCTGGGTGTCTTCTTTGTAATCGCGATGCTCGCCAAGTTTTGCTTCGGCGAACATCGAGCTGACATTTTTATAGGCCTTGTTGCTGATCATGCTATAAGCAAGATCGTCTTCTGGTTTGCCGCCCATACGCACCCTGATGAAGGCGAGGTCAGGTAAAAACTGGACGATGCCGCCATCCATTTTTGCCGCCTGCTGCATGGCCTTATCGACGCGCAGGATTTTCTCAGCGAGTTTTGGTTTGCATTTATCTGTGGTGCAGCGATTGATGTAATCGCGGTCACCTGCCAATTTACCGAGGTGGTTTTCGAGGTGTTGATACAGTTCGAGCTGTACATCGCCGGTGTTGTAGCCCTTAACAAATTCCCGGTTCAGCCAGCTGACTTTTCCCTCGTCATCCTTGTTGCTCTTGCGGATGCCTACGTACCAGGAATCGCGTATCGCAGAGCGTTTGTCTGCCGGCAGAAACACCAGGAAATAATCCTCGCCTTCGGTACGCAGAAAATCCATGTAAAGACGGGTATTCAGCTGATGGCCGAGGTTGCCGTACACATCGTAACCTGCTACCAGCAGGTAGTGAATACGTTCCAGTACCGAGTAGTCCATCACCCAGGCGGTCTCCGGATAATCACCGATAAAACCGAAGTTGACCGAAGCGCTGTCAGAGTGCCTGAAGATAGTCAGCGAAGCATTCGGATTATTGCCGTCACCATCCCAGATATAGCTCATGGCTTCATCGATGTTAACGGGCTTAAAATCTGCACTGAGACTATCCTTGGTATGTACGTATTTCTGGAAAAGTTTGTCATAGTAACTCTTGCCGGTGAGTATCTTGAAGTTGTCTTGAAGCTCAGCAGGCGAGGCCAGGTAGTCAGACACCTCATTGAGAAAGGTATCAGATAACGACATGATCGGTGCATCAGGATCGAAGAAAACTACCCAGAACTGGTCCTCGATCACATTCAGTGCGATCTGTCCACGACACACCGGTCCTTTGATAAAACCTTCGACGAAGAAACGCGCGTCATCCAGCAGGAAGCGGTAACGTGACTTGACCGGTATCGCGGCAAACGCCTTTATCGGATTGGAAGCGACCGCTGCTTCATATGAAGGCAAAGCGGCGACATCGTAATCAGGCTTAAAGAACAGTTCCTTGTAACGCTGCATGCGTTTGTCGGAGAGTTCATAGACCATGTGCGTCTTGGCGACGATGCTTCCCTGGTTGCGCACGATGCGATAATAAACGTCAGTACCTGAATCACCATAAGGGCGCCGTGTCGGGATGATGTCAACCGGTGTTCCTGGTGCCGTGGTCGAACGCACCAGTCGGTAGAACTCGCGATCACCGGTATCAGAAAAATGCAGGTGTGCCTGGAACAGGTGCTCATACAGGTAGCGGCTGACCAGCTTCTCTTTGTTACTGTCGCCATTGAGGAAAATTTCCCACTGTTTGATCTGGCTGGCCGCTGCTTTTGAGGGCGGGTAATCCTCCGGCATCGGTGAGCCCTGTGCCAGCCAGTAAACCAGCGTGTTGTAATCCTGCCGGCTCAGGTTAGGCATCGCATACGGCATGCCGCCTTTGGGGTGTTCGGCCGCATACCTGTCGAACTCGTCCAGCGTCGGGCATGACTGTGCACGGTCGAGACCGAGATCAAAATCATCACTGAGCATTCCGGTGCGTGCCTGCGGGAATAATTGCTTCTGCCGCAACATGCGGTACATCACCGAATCTTCCAGGTTGGCGCGCGGACTGAAAGTACCTTCGTTGAGTACGGTAGCAAAACCTTTCTGCCGCCATTCTTCCGTGGTCATGGCATCGATAAACAATCGTGTCGGCTCATCAGCGGTAACACGTGCTGCATCGTAGACTTTCTTTTTATTGGCACCGCGATGAATACCTTCAGGTGACGTCAGCTTTAACTGGCAGGGCGCATCGTAACAGCCGTGACAGACTACGCAGCGGTTTTCCAGGACAGGTCTTACCTCGGCGTCATAATCGATCGGCACTTTAGGCATGTTGTAGAGCAGGTCATACTCGATCACTGCCTGGTCAGCGGTGATCGACTGTTCTTTTGATGAACACGCCGCCAGCAGCAGTGACATGATCAGCAGTGCAGTAAGGAGAGAGTTATGTTTCATATTTCTTGTTCGTCATCTGTCAGCGGGTGCCTGTATTTTTTCACTGAGGCAGTATTTTTTATACTATGAGATCCAGCTGTGTCATGCTTTATAAAAAAATAAATCTTCTGTAATTAAAACAGACTGCTGCCGATCATCTGCAGGATATCCGTGATCGATCTTTCGGTCAGTGTAAGCGGTAAAAATGGCACCAGGATCGCACCGGCTAATGTAAGCATCGATCTAAGATTCAGCGGTATAAAACGCATGCCACTGACAATATCATATACGACACTGTAGTCAGCCATCGATGAAGGATGGATAGAGTTCATCAGATCCCTGTCTTTGTCGTCGATCCATTTTTTATGAAAATCCCTGGATATCTGCATCTGAAGTGAACCGTATTCAACCAGTGCTTTCTGCTTCAAGGTGAAAAGTTTCTTCGAAAAGAAGGTCAATGGTCCGATTATCACTGCCACGCAGAGGATGACGAAAACGATGATGGTTATCTTTAGGCCGGCCAGTACATCGCCCTCATAAAAGATATTGTTGGCAAAGTCAGCAGATAAAACGCATGACAGCACAATGAAGATAATGCCGAATAAAACCTGTCCTTCACCGATAATCCCGAGGCCGGCTGCATGATCTGTATGACTGGCATGCAGCTGCAGATTTAAACGTGAGACACGGAACAAAAATATTGACCAGATTATAAATCGCCAGACCCAGCGATAGACAAGAAAAGAAATCAGCGGTGATGAAATAAACATGAACCATAAACCTGCCATTGTCTTTTCAACGACACCGTCTTCGAGTTGCAGGGCCCAGGAAGTGACACCTCGCTCGCTCCATATATCGACATAATCTTTCTGTAAAAACCAGCTGACCAGTATTGCCAGTATTAACAGGATTAGCTGTATCCATTTTTGATTAAACATGGATGCCATTTTTTCTGCATCAGTAACAAGTTTCTCCCTGTCAGATTGCTCAACGACACCCGATACCTTTAGATAAGTCAGGACTCTTGCCATCATAGGTTCGATGACATTGTCAGCCATGACCAGCAGCGGTATTACAACTAATCCTTTTACCATGGGAACAGCATCCGCAATGAAAGGCATGGTGATATTGGCAGAGGTGAATGTTCCTTCGATGAGCGTGAGCACGGCTAATGGCAACCAGGCAATACCGCTGAGCATCAGGATTCTCAGGGGTGTTGGCATGTCGTTGCTCAATATCAGGT
>Ga0316188_10001349_pt1 | contig 11580 bp, 12 predicted proteins | sample Phiworburrow1_MG_FD_204933 | JGI IMG/M metagenome (GOLD analysis project Ga0316188, IMG submission 204933) | Coastal sediment microbial communities from Maine, United States - Phippsburg worm burrow 1 | ecosystem: Environmental > Aquatic > Marine > Coastal > Sediment | place: USA: Maine... | reverse complement strand
AAAATAAGCTAATAATAATATTTAACTTTTTAATTTTTACCTAGGTACAATAAAATAAATTGCTTTTGGAAGTATAGAAACTTTAAAATTACCTGAACCTATTAATTCACCATCAGCTTGAATATACGTTTCTTCTTTATCTAAAACTTTAATTTGTAATTCGGCTGTTTTATAATTTTGAATCAATTTATGATTGGTGATTTTTCCATTAAATAAACCAGTTATATTCCTTAAAATTTGAAATAAGTTCACAGTTTTGATAAATGAAATATCAAATAAGCCATCTCGCGAATTAGGATTTTTAGTTAATTGCATTCCACCACCTGAAAAATTACAAATTCCAATCAATAACATCACTGTTTTATCTTTTAAAATAGTGTTATTAAAAGTTATTTCCAATCTTGGTTTTTTATAACTAGATATACTAACTAATGCACCAGTTAAGTAGGCTAAAAAACCTAAATTTTTATATTTATGTACTTTATTTACAACGTAACCATCAAAACCAATACCTGCTAAATTATTAAAAAAAACTTCTTTACTTGAATCTAAAATTTGAATTTTACCAATATCTTGTTTTATCGTATTTTCAGCTTTTATAGTTTGAATTGCCTCTTTATATTTTTTTGAAATTTTATAGGTTTTAACCCAATCATTTCCAGTTCCAATTGGTATTATTCCAATTTTTATTTCATTTATATTTAATGGATTTAAACTTAAAATCCCGTTTACAATAGTATGCAAAGTTCCATCACCACCAACACAAATTAATTTTGTAAAACCTTGTTTTAATGCATTTTGTACCAATTCTTCTGAATGATTTTTATATTGGGTAAAAACAACTTGAAATTCAAAATTTTGGATGGTTAATTCATTAAATATTAAAGGCCATTTCTTTTTTGAAGCTCCATTTCCTGAAGTAGGATTAACAATTACAAACCATTTATTTTTCATTCAATAGTAATTTAAATTTCAACCAAAATACAAATTGATATTTATATAAGGTTTAATTAACATATTCAAATTTAAATATTTGTATTTTTGATGTAATTATAAAAATAAATGAATGTCGAATAGAAAAATAATCTATAAAAAGAAAGGAAATGTAATTAAAGATTTAACAAGAAAACTACTAAAATTGTTAAATCAAGATCCTAAAAATAGTTTTAATTACAAACAAATAGCTGCTAAATTAGAAATTACCGATGCTAACGGACGCAATCAAATTATTCAAAAATTAGAAGAATTAAAAGGTCAAAAAAAGGTTGAAGAAATTGAACGTGGAAAGTTTAAAGTGCTTCCTTTAGCTAAATATTATATTGGAACTTTAGATGCAACATCTAATGGAAATGCCTATTTTATTTGTGAAGAATTAGAAAAAGATATTTACATACCAGCACGTAATTTAAACCGTGCTTTAGATAAAGATACTGTAAAAATTTACCTTTACAGTCGTAAAAATAGTAGTAAACAAGAAGGGGATGTAGTTGAAATTATCAAGCGTGCAAAAACTGATTTTGTTGGAGTATTACAAGTGAATAAAAACTTTGGTTTTTTAGTTGCTGATGATTCAAAAATGTATGCCGATATTTTTATTCCAAAAAATAAATTACAAGATGCAGAAGATGGTGTAAAAGTTTTAGTGAAAATGACCGATTGGCCAGCCAATTCAAAAAATCCGTTTGGTGAAGTTATCACTATTTTAGGAATGCCAGGAGATCACGAAACTGAAATTCATTCCATACTTTTAGAATACGGTTTACCTTATAAATTTCCTGAAAATGTAGAAGCTGAAGCTAGTAAAATTTCTTTTGAAATTACGGAAGCTGAGATTGCAAAAAGAAGAGATATGCGTAAAGATTTAACATTTACCATAGATCCAAAAGATGCAAAAGATTTTGATGATGCTTTATCTTTTAAAGTTTTAGAAAATGGTAATTATGAAATTGGAATTCATATTGCTGATGTTTCTCATTATGTTCAGGAAAAAACAATTATTGAAGATGAAGCTTATAACAGAGCAACTTCTGTTTATTTAGTTGATAGAGTGGTACCAATGTTACCAGAAATTTTATCTAATGGTGTTTGTTCTTTGCGTCCCAACGAAGAAAAATTAACTTTTTCAGCCGTTTTTGAAATGAATGAAAAAGGACAAGTTTTAAATGAATGGTTTGGAAGAACCGTCACCTATTCAGATAAACGTTTTGCGTATGAAGAAGCTCAAGAAATAATAGAAACCAAAGAAAGTGTAATTTCTTCAGAAATTTCAATCACAGGTGAATCTTATACGGTTGATCCAAATATAGTTTCTGCTATTTTAACAATGGATAAACTTGCTAAAAAGCTTCGAAAAAAGCGATTACAGCAAGGCGCTATAACTTTTGATAGAGTAGAAGTTAAATTCAATTTAAATGAAAAATCCGAGCCAATAGGTGTATTTTTTAAAGAATCTAAAGACGCTAATAAATTGATTGAAGAATTTATGTTATTGGCAAATCGTAAAGTGGCGGAATTTATTGGAACTAAAAAAGGAGTTGCTAGTAAAAACACCTTTGTTTATCGTATTCATGATGAGCCAGATTTTGACAAACTAATGTCACTTCAAACTATTGTGAATAAATTTGGTTATAAAAATGTAATTGATACAAAAGATAAAAAAACAACTTCAACATCTTTAAATCAGTTATTACAAGATGTTCATGGAACCGGTGAAGCAAATATGATTGAAACACTTGCTGTTCGTTCAATGAGTAAAGCTGTTTACACAACACAAAATATTGGACATTATGGTTTGGCATTTGATTATTACAGTCATTTTACTTCACCAATTCGTCGTTATCCCGATGTGATGACTCACCGTTTATTACAGCATTATTTAGAAGGGGGAAAATCTCCAAAAGCTGAAGGTTATGAAGAAAAATGTAAACATGCATCTGACATGGAACAATTAGCTTCAAAAGCCGAGCGCGATTCTATAAAATATATGCAGGTAAAATATATGGAAGATCATAAAGATCAAGAGTTTGAAGGTGTTATATCTGGTGTTACTGAATGGGGAATTTATGTTGAAATTATTGATAATAAATGTGAAGGAATGGTAAGAATTCGTGATATTAAAGACGATTATTACCTTTATGATGAGAAGCAATATGCATTGGTTGGACAATCAACAAAAAACTTATATCAGTTAGGAGATCACTTGTTAATAAAAGTTAAACATACCGACCTTGAGCGTAAGCATTTAGATTTTACTTTACTTGAAAAGATTAGTAAATAATTAACGTCAACTAGCATAATTAATATTTAGTTTAGTAGTTATTAAATAAAATTAAATAACATATTATGAGCTATTATTTTAGTAAAATTTTAAAAAATAAAACATTTGATGAAGCTATAACACTTACTACAGCTGAATTAAAAAAAGAAGGTTTTGGAATACTTACAGAAATCAGCATTGATAAAACATTAAAAAGTAAAATTGATGTTGATTTTAAAAAGTATACCATTTTAGGAGCTTGCAACCCAAAATTTGCTTACGAAGCTTTAAAAAGTGAGGATAAAATTGGTGTTTTTCTCCCTTGTAATTTTGTTGTTGAAGCACATGAAAATGGTGATATTGAAGTTTCTGCAGTAGATCCAATAGCATCTATGAGCTCAGTAAAAAATGAAAAATTAGGAAAATTAGCTATTGAAATTCAAGCTAAATTGAAACGGGTAATTCAAAATTTAAATTAAAAACGTATCTATTAAAAAAACTATAAAAAATGAAAAAAGTAACATTATTGCTTTTATTATCTTATTCAATATTATTTGCTCAGGAAACAATTACAACTAATTTAGGAGATTTTAACGACCTTAAAGTATTTAGTGGTTTAACAGTTAAATTAGAAAAATCGGATATTGCTAAAATTGTAATTACTGGTTTGAAGGCTGATCAGGTTTCTGTAAAAAATAAAAATGGATTGTTGAAGTTAAGCTTAAATTTTGCTGATGGATTTAAGTATGAAGATGTTGAAATTACATTATTTTATAACAAAAACATTGGTGTTTTAGATGCAAATGAAGGTGCTTATATTATTTCAGATGAAATTTTTGAACAACTTAATTTACAATTAAAAGTTCAGGAAGGAGCGCATATAGAACTGCCTTTGAATGTAAAATACCTAACTATTAAATCGGTTTCTGGTGGTGTAATTGAGGTGAATGGAATTACGCAAAATCAAACAGTTGATGCAAATACAGGTGGAATTTATAAAGCTTATGATTTAAAAAGTAAGCAATCAGTTGTAACATCATCAGCGGGTGCAATAGTTCATGTACAGGCAAAGGAAGTTTTAGATGCAAAAGTTAATTTTGGGGGCACCATTTATTATAAAGGTACACCTGAAGAATTAAAAACAAAAAAAGTTGTTGGTGGTATTATAAAACAAAAAGATTAAAGGTTAAATTTTTAAAAATTAATTAAGAAATTTTAGTTTATAGTATTAAAATATTTTTAAAAGCAAGTTTTATAAAAGTTAATGTTGGTTTTGAATAAATTAGTATATTTGTAACATAAAATTTAAAAGCATGAATGCACTTAATATTATATTAGGATTTATAGGCCCAGGGCAAATAGCAATAGTTGTGGTATTGGTTTTATTACTTTTTGGAGGAAAAAAAATACCAGAATTAATGAAAGGACTTGGTAGTGGAATTAAAGAATTTAAGAAAGCTTCTCAGGATGATACCAAAGAAGAAGATGATAAAAAAATTGAAGATAAAAAATAGTTGAAAAACTTTATAAAAACAAAAAAACCTGAGAATCTCTCAGGTTTTTTTGTTTTTATAAAGTTCATTATTTTAAATTTTAATAGCTGTTCCAGAGGCAGTTACCATTAACATTCCTCCATTAGGGCCAACAGTTTCATAATCTAAATCAATACCAATTACGGCATTGGCGCCAAGTCGTTCGGCTTGTTCTTCCATTTCTTTTAATGCGGTATCTTTAGCTTCTCTAAGTACGCCTTCATAAGAACTTGCTCTTCCGCCAACAATATCTCTAATTCCAGCAAAAAAATCTTTAAAAATATTAGCACCAATAATAGTTTCGCCTGTAACTATTCCTAAATATTCTTTTACCGGATGTGTTTCTATGGTATTTGTTGTTGTTAAAATCATTAGTTTTTACCTTTTTTAGGTGGTTCTATTTCGTGAGACGATTCATTAATTTTATTAGCTGCAACCAAGCTGGTAACCATATCATTTAACATAGTACTTGCTGCATTTGGATTGTTTGGTAATAAAATTAAATTGGATTTTGTGTCGGCCCCAATACTTTGTAAAGTATCGTAATGTTGGGTAATAATAATAAGTGCTGATGCTTCCTGACTGTTAATACCAGCTCTATTTAAAACAACTACACTTTCTTCTAAACCACGTGCAATTTCTCTACGTTGATCAGCAATACCTTTACCTTGTAATCTTTTACTTTCAGCCTCAGCTTTAGCTCTTTCAACAATTAAAATACGTTGTGCATCACCTTCGTGTTGTGCAGCAATTTTTTCACGATCAGCCGCGTTGATTCGGTTCATGGCGATTTTTACTTTTTCATCAGGGTCAATATCAGTCACTAAAGCTTTAATAATGTCGTAACCATAGTCTAACATCGCTTGTTTTAAATCGCGTTGAATAGCCAAGGCAATTTCTTCTTTCTTTTCAAAAACATCATCTAAAATCATTTTAGGAACTTCAGCTCTAACTACATCAAAAATAAAGGCAGTAATTTGCTCATGTGGATTTTGAAGTTTATAAAAAGCATCATACACGTGATCTGGTCGTATTAAGAACTGAACCGAAATTTTCAAGTGTACAAAAACATCATCTTTAGTTTTAGTTTCAACAATTACATCTAATTGTTGAACACGTAAACTTACACGCCCAGCAACTTTATCAACCAATGGTATTTTAAGCTGTAAACCAGAATTTCTGATACTTTGAAATTTCCCAAAACGTTCAATAATAGCTATTGTTTGTTGTTTCACGGTAAATAGGCCTGTAGCAATAATTACTACAACGATAAAAATTGTAATATATGTCCCAATCATTTTTTAATTTGTTTTAAGGATTAATTAATCATTTAAAGATACAATGTTTTAAAAGTAAATTCAAGATATCTTTTAAGTATTTGTTCCAATAAAGCTAAAAAAGTTACAATTTTATTTAATTAATCATTAGAGATTTATAAAATTATTAACTAAATTTAGTAGTTCAAATTGAATTTACTTAAACAAGTCATAAAATGAAACAAACTATTAGTTTTAAACTAAACAATCAGTCAGTATCGGTTGAGGTGAATGGAGACGAGTCTCTTTTAACTGTTATTAGAACTTATTTAGATCAAACAGGTACAAAATATGGCTGTGGAATTGGCGAATGTGGTGCCTGTACAGTTTTGATGGATAATGAATCAGTAAGGTCATGTATGATCTTGGTTGAAGATGTTCAAGGGAAAAAAATTACAACTATTGAAGGTTTAAATTCTGAAGGAGAATTGCACCCTTTGCAAAAAGCATTTATTGAACATGACGCATTACAGTGTGGTTTTTGTACTTCAGGAATGATTATGAATGCTCATGGTTTATTAAATCAAAATCCAAATCCAACACGTGAAAACATCGTAAATGGTATGGAAGAAAACCTATGCAGATGTGGCTCTTACAATAGAATTGTTGATGCTATTGAAACTGCAGCAAAAGAAATTAATAAAATGTAAACCTATGAAAGCAGAAGATTTTACACAATTTTATTTTAAGAATGAATACAAACCTTCAACGCAAGATAGGCGTGACTTTTTAAAAAAATTAGGGGGGGGAATTATTGTTGTTTTTACCGTTGGTAAACTATCATTATTAGACGGTTTTAGCCAAGAAACGGAAAATTACTTAACAGATGAATTAAACTTTAACGCCTATTTAAGGGTTAAAGAAGATGGAAGAGTAGATTGTTATACGGGTAAAATTGAAATGGGGCAAGGTGTCGTTACTTCATTAGCACAGGTATTGGCTGAAGAATTAGAAGTTTCTGTTTATGCTGTTGATATGATTATGGGGGACACGGAACTATGCCCTTATGATGCCGGTACGTGGGGTTCATTAACAACTCGTTTTGCCGATCCTCCAATAAGAGCTGCCGCTGCAGAAGCCAGAGAAATATTATTGAATCTTGCATCCCAACATTTTGGAACATCAAAAGAAAACTTAAAGGTTATTGAAGGAGTTATATATGATAAAAATAGTGATCAAAAAATTAGTTATGCTGAATTAACCAAAGGAAAAAAAATTATTCAAAACTTAGAAAATAAACCTGAAATTAAAAAAGCAAAAGATTTTAAAATTATTGGAAAACCATTACCAAGTTTAAATGCACTTTCAAAAGTTACGGGTAAAGCACAATATTCTGGTGATATTAAATTACCAGGAATGGTTTACGCAAGTATTGTTAGACCAAATGTTTATGGCTCTAAAAAAATAGCAGTTGACGCTTCTGGTTTAAGTGAATTTAATGACGCAGAATTGGTTGAAGATAAAAATTTGGTAGCAGTTGTTCATTCAGATCCCGAAATTGCTTATAAAGCAGCAAAAAGCGTTAAAGTACAATGGGATGAACCAGAAGCAAAAGCAAATACCGAAACCATTTTCAAATATTTAGAAGAAAATATTCTAGACAATAAAACATATGAAAAAGGTGGAAGTTTAGAAGAAGGAAAAAATGCTTCAAAAAAATTAATTGAAGCAAGTTATTATGATGGTTATAAAGCACATGCATCTATAGAAACACATGTTGCGACTTGTTATTTTGAAGGTGATAAATTGACGATGTGGGTTTCTACACAAACTCCTTTTGGTACACGTGAACATGTTGCAAAAGCATTAGAAATGCCTCTGGAAAAAGTACATATCAAACAAATTTTATTGGGGGGTGGTTTTGGAGGAAAAACAAATAGCGATCAAGCAATAGAGGCCGCAACAATTGCTAAATTGTGCGGTAAACCCGTTCAATTGGTTTGGACCAGAAAAGAAGAATTTATGTATGATAGATTCAGAACTGCAGCTGTAATGAAAGTTTCTTCAGGTTTAGATAATGAAGGAAAACTAAAATTATGGGAGTTCGATATTTATTGTGCAGGTACTAGAGGAACAAATTTATTTTATGAAGTTCCTAACAACAGAACTCGAATATTTAATGAAAACAATATTCATCCTTTTGCTACAGGCGCCTGGAGAGCTCCTGGAAATAATTCAACCACATTTGCAAGGGAATCTCATATAGATGTTACCGCTGTTGCTGCTGGCATTGATCCATTTGAATTTAGATTGCAAAATTTAAAAGATGAAGATATGAAAGCAACTTTAAAATTAGCTGCAGAAACTTTTGGTTGGGAAAAACCTAAAAAGGAAGGTCATGGTTACGGTATTGCACTTGGGGAAGATGCAGGAACTAAGGTAGCGTTGATTGCTGAAGTTAAAGTAGATAAAACAACAGGTGTTGTAGAACCAATTAGGGTAGTTTGCGCACAAGATATGGGTCAGGTAGTAAATCCGCAAGGTGCTATCCTTCAAACAGAAGGAGGTATTACTATGGGAATTGGGTATGCATTGTATGAAGATATTGAATTTAATGGAGGTAATATTAAAACTACAAATTTCAATAGTTATGAAATAACCAGATTTTCTAAAACGCCTAAAATTGAATGTGTTTTTATTGATAAAATGAACGCTGAACCGCAAGGTGGAGGTGAGCCTGCAATTATTTGTGTTGGGGGCGCTATTGCAAATGCAGTTTTTGATGCTTGTGGAGCAAGAGTTTACCAAATGCCTGTTACACCAAAAAGAATTTTAGAATCACTTCATTAATATTAATGAAGTGATTTAGTATAAATGTTAACTTATTTTATTTAGTATATTTATCAAAAAAAAATTACAAATGAAAAAATTTCTATATTATACATTTGGTATTTTATTATTAGGCACTGTTTTGTATTTTTTAACTATTTACTATGTAACTTACAGTGAGGGATATAGAGCTGGTGAGTTGGTGAAATTTAGCCATAAAGGAGTGGTTTTTAAAACATGGGAAGGTGAAATTAGTCAGGGAGTTTCTGAAGGACAAATTTTTGAATTTTCGGTTGAAGGTCATGAAAAAGAAGTAATTAAAGATTTACAGGATTTACAAGGATCAAATGTGAAATTAACCTATAAAGAACGATTTAAAACATTTCCTTGGTTGGGAGACACAAAATATTACATAACTAAAGTAGAAAAAACGGAATAGCTTTTATGAATAAAATTTTTAAACGCCCAAATGATTCTGAAGTTATTTTAACAGAATTGATGTTGCCGTCTCATTCAAATTTTAGTGGTAAAATTCACGGAGGTTTTATACTTTCATTAATGGATAAAGCTGCTTTTGCTTCGGCTTCAAAATTTTCAAGTGAATATTGTGTTACAGCTTCAGTTAATAGAGTCGATTTTTTAAATGCTATTGAAGTTGGAGAATTGGTAACTTTGCGTGCTAAAGTAAACTATGTTGGGCATTCATCTATGGTTGTTGGCATAAGAGTTGAATCTCAAAATATTAGAACAGGTGAAATTAAACATTGTAATTCATCTTATTTTTCAATGGTTGCTCGTGATGAAAATGGAAAAGGAATACAAGTTCCAGGTTTAATTATTTCAAACCTTAATGATATGAGGCGTTTTTTACGTTCAATTAAACACATTAAAATGCGTAATGAACGTAAATTAGAATTTAGTAAAAACACTTTTGAACCCGAAAAATACAAAGACGCTTTAAAAGATTACAATGTAAAAATTGAATTGTAAAAAAGGGAGCAATTTGCTCCCTTTTTTACTTTATAAAGTATCAATAGCTTTTTGAATTCTAGTGATTGTTGCTGATTTCCCAATCATATCTGCAATATCAAATAGGTGAGGACCTTTCATTTCACCAACCAAGCTCAAGCGAAAAGGTTGCATTACTTTTCCAAATCCTATTTCTTTTGAAGTAATCCACTCTTTTACAATAGTTTCAATATTTAATGAATTAAAATCTTCAATTGATTCTAATATTGAAATAAGTGTTAACATTAATGCTGAAGTATCTTCTTTCCAGTTCTTTTTAACGGCTTTTTCTTCATAATTGCTTGGAGCATCAAAAAAGAAACTGCTTAAGTCCCAAAAGTCGCTAACAAAAATTGCCCGTTCTTTTATTAAAGAAACCACTTTTACAACATACGCTAAAGGTTTTTCAATCCCTTTTTCATTTAAAATAACTGTAAAAAGTTCAGCCAATTCAGCATCTGATTTTAACATCATATATTGCTGATTGAACCATTTTGTTTTATCTGGACTAAATTTAGCACCACTTTTACTTACACGCTCTAATGTGAAATTTTTACAAAGTTCATTTAAAGTAAAAATTTCTTGTTCGGTACCTGGGTTCCAGCCTAATAAAGCCAGCATATTTATAAAAGCATCAGCAAAGTATCCGTCTTCTCTATAACCGCGTGAAACATCACCGGTTTCATTATTTAAATATTCTAACGGAAATACAGGAAAACCTAATTGATCTCCATCACGTTTGCTTAATTTTCCTTTTCCAACGGGTTTTAAAATCAACGGTAAATGTGCAAATTCAGGAGCTTCCCAACCAAAAGCATCATATAAAGCAATGTGTAAAGGTAGCGAAGGTAACCACTCTTCACCGCGAATAACATGGGTTATTCCCATTAAATGATCGTCAACAATATTTGCTAAATGGTAGGTTGGCATCCCATCACTTTTAAATAAAACTTTATCATCTAAAATAGCTGCTTTAAAAGTAACATTTCCTCTAATAATATCAGTTGCAGCAATTACGGCATCTTCATTATCTAGTTCAGGTTCGTGCATTTTAAAACGAATTACATAATTTTCGCCATTGGCAATTTTTTGTTCAACTTCTTCTTTTGAAAGTGAAATTGAATTGGTCAATTTTGCTCTGTTATGCCAGTTATAAATAAAGGTTTTCCCTTTTGCTTCGTGTTCGGTTCTGTGAAAATCTAAGTCTTCAGCAGTATCGAAAGCATAATATGCTTTCCCTTTTGCAATTAAGGTTTCAGCATATTGTTTGTAAATTTCTTTTCTTTCAGATTGACGATAAGGTCCAAATTTTTCGTTTTTTCCAGGGCCTTCATCAAAAGGTATGTTGCACCAGTTAAGAGCATCAATAATATATTGTTCTGCATTTTCAACATAACGAGTTTGATCTGTATCTTCAATACGTAAAATAAATGTTCCGTTGTATTTTTTTGCAAATAAATAGTTAAAAAGGGCAGTTCTAACACCACCAATATGTAATGGTCCTGTTGGGCTAGGAGCAAATCGCACTCTTACATTTTTCATTTTCTGAGTAATTTAGAGTGCAAAGATACTTTATCAAAAGAAATATGGAAGTTTTATCACAAAAAAAAGGCTGCAAGAAAGCAACCTTTTAAAATCTGCCCAATTTCGATTTTAATTTTCCTTTAGATGTTAACCAAGGAGTATTTTATGGTGGACG
>Ga0316188_10001348_pt1 | contig 11581 bp, 12 predicted proteins | sample Phiworburrow1_MG_FD_204933 | JGI IMG/M metagenome (GOLD analysis project Ga0316188, IMG submission 204933) | Coastal sediment microbial communities from Maine, United States - Phippsburg worm burrow 1 | ecosystem: Environmental > Aquatic > Marine > Coastal > Sediment | place: USA: Maine... | reverse complement strand
AAATGATATTGAACTGTCATTTAGCCAAAATTGCAATGTAATTAAAAGCTGTACCCAAGCACTTTCCTGAATGCTTTTTTGTTGAAACTGCGTTATGTTTTTCTGTTTAAAATCAAACGTTTCTATTTCAAGTCCGTTGATGTATTGTACAAAGCTCTTTTTTAACTCGGTTAATTTTTTTAGTTTGTTTAAATGATTTTTATTGTCATTCAATGCAATGAGTACATAACTTCTATTTGCAGTAAGATTTTCAAAAAAAGTAAAATAAAAACTCAACAATTTGTTTCGGGCATCAAATGCTGGGTATTCTTCACTATTTTCTATAGCTAGCATTGAATTGTCGAAGAACGTTTTGAAAATAGCTCTTTCAAGAGATTCAAAAGAACCAAAATAATTATAAAATAATGATTCTTCAAAATTGGAAGCTTTTGCAAAAGCGTAAACTGACTTGGGTGCAGATTCATTTTCTAATACATATTTCATGTAGCTGGAAATGATTTCGTTGTGTGCTATTTTTTTATGTTTTACCATCATGTACTTTGTTTAATTAAATAATATGTAAATTAAACAAAAAATTACATCAAATCAAATGATTAGTGATAGTAAATAGTTATGAAACTATAGGTAAAAGATATGTGTATTATTTTGAAAAGTGTTTTATTATGTTTAATATTGTATAATAAAATTTAAACAAAATAAATAAATGACTTTTAAATCAGCTGTTACCAGAAGAGAACATTTTAATTCAGCACATAGATTACACAATGCAAGTTGGTCTGATGAGAGAAATAATGATGTATTTGGTAAGTGTAATAACCCAAATTTTCATGGTCATAATTATGAACTTGAGGTAAAGGTTATTGGATTTATTAATGAGGATACTGGTTATGTTATAGATACCAAAGCGCTATCTGATTTAATTAAAATGAACATACTTGAAAAATTTGACCATAAAAATTTAAACTTAGATGTAGCAGCATTTAAAGCTTTAAATCCAACTGTCGAAAATATTGCAATGGTTATTTATATGATTTTAAGGCCTCTTGTTGAGGAAAAATACGAATTAAAAATTAAGCTTTATGAAACACCAAGAAACTTTGTTGAATTTCCCTATTAACGGAAATAAATTAAACGGTTTTTCGTTTGATGAAATAGGAGATGATCATTTATATACTGGAATAGAAACGCCATTAACTGAAGATGCCTTTTTGTTAAATGATGAAGAAAAGAAAGAAAAGATATCCGATTTATTTGCCCAAATAATGGAAGTAATGGGATTGGATTTAACTGATGATTCCTTAAAAGGAACTCCTAAAAGAGTTGCAAAAATGTATATTGATGAAGTTTTTTCAGGATTGAATCCTGCTAACAAACCGAAAATTGCATTGTTTGATAATAAATATCAATACAATCAAATGTTGGTTGAAAAAAATATTCAGTTTTATTCAAATTGCGAGCATCATTTTGTACCAATTTTTGGAAAAGTGCACGTGGCTTATGTGTCATCTGGAAAAGTAATCGGGCTGTCAAAAATTAATAGAATTGTACAGTATTTTGCAAACAGACCGCAGGTGCAAGAGCGTTTAACGAATCAAATTGCGAGAGAATTGGCTACAATTTTAGAAACAGAAGATATTGCAGTAATTATTGATGCAAAACATTTGTGTGTGGCTTCCAGAGGCATTAAAGATGATTCATCAGCAACCGTTACAAGTTATTATGGTGGTGTGTTTAATTCCCCGGAAAAAATTGTTGAATTTCACAACTATTTAAATTTATAAATGATGGATTTAGTTGAAAAAGGATTTGAATTTGAGCAGCGTAAAATCTCGTTAAAAACAACGAACGAACGTATTATTGCTTCAAAAGAAGTTAAATCATTGATTTTAGGAATTAATGAAATTTATAAAAAGACTAGAAATCCAGATTTAATGGATTTAATGAAGCGATTAACGGTTATTAAGAAGAAAGCCGAGAAAAGATTACTAATGACAGTAAGGGTTTAAAAGATGAAGACAATTGTAATTATTGGCGGCAGTAAAGGTATAGGGGAAGCTATTTTAAGGAGTCAGCTTAACACTCATAAAGTTATAAATATAAGTAGGTCAAAACCTTCAATTATTCATGAAAATTTACTACATTATAACTGTGATATTTTAGTGGACGAATTGCCTGATTTAAATGAGGTTGACAGCTTGATTTACTGTCCAGGAAGCATTAATTTAAAACCATTTTCAAGATTTAAAATTGAAGAGTTTCAATCTGATTTTGAAATTAATGTTTTAGGTGCGGTTAAAGCTATTCAAAAATATTTACCACAATTAAAACAATCGAATAAATCGACCATATTGCTTTTTAGCACTGTTGCAACCAAATTAGGAATGCCTTTTCATACCAGTATTGCATCGGCAAAGTCGGCAGTTGAAGGACTTGTAAAGTCTTTAGGTGCTGAGTTGGCTCCAAAAATTCGAATCAATGCTATTGCACCTACCGTTACAAATACAACCTTAGCTGAAAAACTATTAAGAAATGATGCTATGAAAGAAGCGATTGCAGAGCGGCATCCTCTAAAAAAATTTTTAATACCACAAGAAGTTGCTGATATGGCAGATTTTTTGATTTCAGAAAAATCAGGATCAATGTCAGGGCAAATAATTAGTTTAGATTGTGGTATTGTAACTTTTAAAATATAATATATATGAAATCCATAGCAATAATAGCAACTATATTTAGTTTATTAATTTCAACAGTATTCATAACAAATAATTCAATATTTATGAAACCTAAAGCATCAATTTACGATATTTCTATAAAAAGTTTATCGGGTGAAAAAATAGATTTAGCAAAGTTTAAAGGAAAGAAAATCCTTTTTGTAAATACAGCTTCAGAATGCGGATTCACAAAACAATATGCCGATTTGCAAATATTGCACGATACATACAAAGATAAATTGGTAATAATTGGTGTGCCTTGCAATCAGTTTGGTGGTCAGGAACCCGGAGATGCCTTGCAAATTCAATCTTTTTGTCAAGTTAATTATGGTGTTACGTTTTTAATGACTGAAAAAGTTGATGTGAAAGGAGCTAAACAACATCCTTTATATACCTGGTTAACTCAAAAAGAAATGAATGGAGTTAAAAGTAGTTCTGTAAAATGGAATTTTCAAAAATATTTAATCGATGAAAAAGGTGATTTTATAGATTACTACTACTCAATTACTGGTCCTATGAGTAGTAAAATTACAAAACAACTGTAATGAGGCAATTTATGTGGTTAGCATTGTTTTTAGTGATAAATTTTTCAGCACTTGGTATTGGTAGTTGGCTAATGAATAATGGACCAACATCTGGCTGGTATTTAACATTAAACAAAGCTCCTTGGACACCTGCTGGTTGGGTTTTTGGGGTTGCTTGGACAACTATAATGATCTGTTTTTCAATATATTTATCTTATTTAATGAAGGAAAAAGCTAATGATATGTTTTGGTTGCTATTTATCATTCAATTTGTTTTAAATGTTTCGTGGAACTTTGTGTTTTTTAATCAGCACGCTATTGGTTATGGATTGATTGTAATAATATTACTTACAATACTTGTTGGGTATTATCTGTTTAATTTTATTTCTGAAATGAAATTGAAATCCTTGTTCATTCTACCTTATTTTGTTTGGTTGCTTATTGCAACAAGTTTAAATGCCTATTCTTATTTAAAAAATTAACTTTATGGAGTTTTCATCAAAAGGAATTGTTTATCGTTTATCTTCAAAACAAAAATTGCCAATTTCAGTAGATCAGGCTTGGGATTTTTTATCCAATCCAAAAAATTTAAAAACAATTACGCCTAATTATATGCGTTTTGATATTATTTCTGGTGATGAAAAGCCAATGTATGCAGGGCAGATTATTCAATATATTGTTACTCCAGTACTTGGTATTAAAACAAATTGGGTTACAGAAATAACTCAGGTGGTTGATAAAAAGTATTTTGTAGATGAGCAGCGATTTGGGCCTTATGCTTTATGGCATCACAAACATTTTATAAAGCCTATTGAAGGTGGAGTAGAAATGGAAGACATCATAGATTATAAAGTTCCGTTTGGTTTTATAGGAAGAATGGTACATCCAATATTGGTAAAACCTAAGTTAACAGCAATATTTAACTATAGAACTCAAAAATTAATTGAGTTATTTGGTTCGTTAAAGTAAAATTCAATGTTTTTAAAAATTATAATAATGTCAATAATAATAAGTAATAGTATGCTCATTTTCGATTTTAATAAAACAAGTGTTGTTTCTGATTGGAGGTTGGTTAATGATGTGGTTATGGGAGGTCGTTCAACAAGTGAATTCTATTTGAATGAAGAAGGACATGGTGTTTTTACCGGGGCTGTATCTTTAGAAAATAATGGCGGATTTTCATTTCTACGCTATCGATTTGATGAAAAAAACATCAAAGGCTTGAAAAAAGTAGTTATAAGAATAAAGGGCGATGGGAAAGAATATCAGTTTAGAGTAAAATCTAATAAATACAATCAAGAATCTTATATAAAAGTATTCAAAACTACGGGAGCATGGCAAACAGTTGAAATTTTACTTTCAGAACTTGAGCCAAGCTTTAGAGGTAGAAAACTTGATATTCCAAATTTTTCTTCAAATAAATTGGAAGAAATTGGCTTTTTGATTGGTAATAAAAAGAATGAATCGTTTAAACTTGTTATTGATTCTATACTTTTGGATTGATGTTATTAAAAGAAGCTATGATTGGTAATTGCAATGGATAGCAATTCATAAAAATCAGGTTATTCATATATCAAATATTTTTGCCTTACTTTTTTAAATGCTTCAATTTCAGGCTTCCAAGAATTCTGAATTTCTTGTATTGTTTTACCTTCTTTAAGTTGTTGTTCCAATTGTTTATTTCCCGCATGAATCGTAAATGTACTTCCAAAAAATAATTCATTTTTTGGTGTTTTTTGGAAAGCATCAATTAAATATTCAAGGTTAACATGACTCAATCTTTTCGTATTTATTAAATTTACGCCAAAACACAATTTACCTTCATGTTTTGGGTGTTTTGATCCAAAATTAGCCTGTGGTATGTAACTAAATTCACTTTTCGGAAAGAAGGGAGCGCCGTATTGCTGAAACTGGTTTTCGGTACCACGACCAGCATTTATGATTGTTCCTTCAAAAAAACCAAGGCTTGGATACAAATTAATAGCTTTGTCATTAGGTAAATTTGGAGAAGGGCGAATGGGTAAATGATAAGTAATTTGATGATTGTAATTTTTTAGAGGTATTACATTTAAATTACATTTGACATTGTTTTTTAGCCAGCCTTCACCATTAATCATTTGTGCATATTCTCCAATAGTCATTCCATAAACCAATGGAACAGGGTGCATTCCAACAAAGCTTTTATATGCTATTTCCAATGTTGGGCCATCGATATAATGTCCGTTTGGGTTTGGTCTGTCCAAAACCAAAACAGGTATATTTTGTTCGGCACAAGCTTCCATAATGTAATGTAAAGTAGAAATATAAGTGTAAAAACGAACACCAACATCTTGAATATCAAAAACAACTAATTCAATTCCCGCTAATTGTTCTTTGCTTGGTTTTTTGTTGTTTCCATACAATGAAATAATGGGTAGTTTGGTTTTTAAATCTATTCCGTTTTCAACTTTTTCACTGGCATCAGCTTCGCCTCTAAAACCGTGTTCGGGTGAAAACACTTTTTTAACAGCTATATTTAAGCTTAATAAACTATCAATTAAATGGGTGTAATTTTTTTCATCATCCTTAACTTTTGTCTTTTTACCACTCGCTTTAAATATAACCGACGTTTGATTTGCAACTATTGCAATATTTTTGTTTTTTAAAATTTCTAAATACAGTGCGGTTTGTTGCGCTCCAGTTTGAATTTCTTCAGAAGAAAAAGTACTTATTTGAGTTGAATTGATTTCAGAATTTATTTTTTTGTTTTGTCCACAAGAAATCAAGCTAAAAAACAATGTTAAAACCAAGAAGAAATATGTATTTTTGAAATGTTTAGAAATCATTATATAAATTGAATTACGAATTATTTATTGCCAAGCGAATCATCGCTTCAAAAGAGTATAAAAGTAGTATATCGTCGCCAATAATAAAAATAGCAATCATTGCTATTTCGTTGGGGATTGTAATTATGATGATTGCTATTTCAACGGGGATTGGTTTACAACAAAAAATACGTGAAAAACTATCAGGATTTACCGGGCACATTCAGATAACAAATTTTGACACAAATAATTCTGAAATTACTTTAGCACCAGTAACTAAAAAACAGGATTTTTATCCTGAATTTACCACAATCAGCAATGTTAAAAATGTTCAGGTTTTTGCTACAAAAGCGGGGATTATTAGAACTGAATCTGATTTTGAAGGTATTATTTTTAAAGGTGTTTCTGAAGATTATGATTGGACTTTTTTTAAAGAATACCTGGTTGAAGGGAATTTGCCATGTTTTTCAGGTGAAGTTTCTAATGAAGTTTTAATTTCTAAAGAAATTTCAAATCGTTTACAGATTCATTTGGGCGATGAATTTAATATATTATTTATAAAAGAAGATCCATCAAAAGCACCTTGGATACGCGTTGTAAAAGCGGTTGGCGTTTATAATTCTGGATTTATGGAGTTTGATGAAAACTTTGTGATAGCTGATATAAGGCACATTCAAAAAATGAATCGTTGGAGTGAAGATGAAGTAGGAGGTTTTGAAGTTATCTTAAACAATTTTAATGAAATAGATTCAAAAAGTGAAGATGTGTATGCGAAAACGGGTGCAACTTTAAACAGTCAGAGTGTCATTGAAAAATATCCAGGTATTTTTGAATGGATCAACCTTTTTGATACCAATATTTATTTAATTATTGCCATTATGATTTTGGTGGCAGGCATTAATATGATTACTGCTTTACTTGTTTTAATTTTAGAACGAACGCAAATGGTTGGTATTTTAAAGGCTTTAGGAAGCAGCAATATAAGTATTCGTAAAGTGTTTTTATACAATGCCGGTTATTTGATTTTGAGAGGTTTGTTTTGGGGAAATCTAATAGGACTTACTATTTTATTAATTCAAAAATATACAGGTGTTATTACCCTTGATTCTGAGACTTATTATGTAAATGAAGTTCCAATTTATTTAGATTTCGGCTATATTTTATTGTTGAATTTAGGCACACTTGTATTGTGTTTATTGATGTTAATTGTTCCATCAATCGTAATTTCAAAAATAAGTCCTGCAAAATCTATCAAGTTTGAATAAGTTCGATTTATATATTTATATATTTTGGATTCTGTAATTAAGGTTAGCCATTTTTGTTAATAAATTTGTTTTATTATTACCTCTCGACTGCGTTCAAGATGACATAACTTCTAACTTCTAACTTCTAACTTCTAACTTCAAACTTCTAACTGAACTCACTTGTAAAATGTAATTTAACAGTAGGATACTTGCTTTGAGTCATTTGAATGGTAAAAGCAGAATCTGCTAAAAATACCAATTGACCTTGTTTGTCTGTTGCTAAAAATTTCTGTTTTATACGTTTAAATTCTTTAAATTCTGAATTTTTAGGGTCTTCTGGTTGCACCCAACAGGCTTTATGAACAGGTAAATTTTCGTAGCTACATTTTGCGCCGTATTCGTGCTCTAAACGATATTGAATTACTTCATATTGTAAAGCACCAACAGTTCCAACTATTTTTCTGCCGTTTAAATCTAGCGTAAATAACTGTGCTACACCTTCATCCATTAACTGATCCAATCCTTTATATAATTGCTTAGATTTTAATGGGTCGGCATTATTTACATAACGGAAATGTTCAGGAGAGAAACTAGGAATTCCTTTAAAATTCAAAATTTCACCCTCGGTGAGTGTATCTCCAATTTTAAAATTTCCACTATCTTGAATACCTACAATATCACCCGGAAATGATTCATCAACAATTTCTTTTTTTTCGGCAAAAAAGGCATTCGGACTCGAAAATTTCATTGTTTTATTCAAGCGAACGTGTAAATAAGGGGCATTTCGTTTAAAAGTACCTGAAACAATTTTAATAAATGCCAATCGATTTCTATGATTTGGATCCATATTGGCGTGAATTTTAAATACAAAACCCGTTAAGGTTTCTTCTTTAGAATCAACCAAACGTTCTTCAGCTTTTTTAGGTTGAGGTGAAGGAGCGATTTCAATAAAGCAATCTAACAATTCTTTTACACCAAAGTTATTCAATGCCGAGCCAAAAAATACAGGTTGTATTTTGCTGTTTAAATAGTCGTTTTTGTCAAAGGCTGGATATATTTCTTCAACCAATTCTAATTCTTCACGTAAAGTGTCAGCGGCTTTTTTACCAACAATTTTATCTAACTCAGGTGTAGAAACATCATTAAATTCAACTCCTGTTGAAACAGTTTGTTTATTATCTCCCGAAAATAAATTTATTTTTTTCTCGTAAATATTATAAATACCTTTAAAATCATAACCCATTCCAATTGGGAAACTCAGAGGTACCGTTGTTAAGCCTAATTTTTGTTCAATTTCATCCAATAAATCAAAAGCATCTTTACCTTCACGATCCATTTTATTGATAAATACAATTATTGGAATTTTGCGCATTCTACAAACTTCTACCAATTTTTCAGTTTGTTCCTCAACACCCTTTGCAACATCAATTACAACAATTACACTATCAACAGCTGTTAAAGTTCGAAAAGTATCTTCAGCAAAATCTTTGTGACCAGGTGTGTCTAAAATATTGATTTTTTTATTTTTATAATTAAAAGCCAATACTGAAGTTGCCACCGAAATACCACGTTGACGCTCAATTTCCATAAAATCGGAAGTTGCCCCCTTTTTTATTTTATTGTTTTTTACAGCTCCCGCCTCTTGAATGGCTCCACCAAATAATAATAACTTTTCAGTTAAAGTGGTTTTACCAGCATCAGGATGTGAAATAATCCCAAAAGTACGTCTGCGTTGTATTTCCTTTAAAAAACTCATGAATTAAATTTTGAGGTGCAAATATAGCATATATAGTTTGAAAGTTGAAATGTTTGAAAGTTGGTTAAAGTAATTTATTTAATGAACTATTAAAATTGAACTAATTACAAATAATTGGGTTTTGAATTGGCCGCAAATTATGAGTAAGACTAATTTAAAGTGTTATGTTAAATATTATTATAATTAATTGATATGGATAAGGTTATTAATATACAATTTAATATTTTAGCATAATAGAAATTTAAAAGTGCATTATAGCTTATAAATTTAAAAATCTAACGAAATTATTAACTTTAAAATAAAATTATGAATAAAAACTTTTTATTAAGTTTAGCTGTTGTATTTTTAGTTTCCTGTAATACGGAAAAAAACAAAGATTCAGCTGAAGTAATTATAGAGGCTTCAAGAGTTGAACCAATGTATAAGGCAGATGTTCCAGAATCTATTATTACTCCCGACAAACTTCATACCGATTTATTAGGAGATTTAGAATTCTTTGATGGTATGCCAACCAAAGAAACAGTTAAAAAAGCTTATGATTTTCTTGATCTTTCACGTGGTGCCGAGGCTTTTTTAAACGGAATACCTGCAGCTTCAATATATGCTGTGCTTGAAGGAATAAAAGAGGCCGGTGTTAATCCAGGAGATTTAGCAATTTTTGAGGAATTGATGGATGCTCGCTCATTGTATCTAACACCTAATTCGACTACCATTTATAACATGTTAGAAATCAATGTTAAAGAAGAACCAATTGTTGTGGAAGTTCCGCCTGGAATTTTAGGACCAGTAGATGATGCTTTCTTTCGCTATTTGACTGATTTTGGATTTACAGGACCTGACCAAGGAAAGGGTGGTAAATATTTATTTTTACATCGCGATTACGAAGGTAATATTCCGGAAGGTTATTTTGTTGTTAGAACTCCTAACTACCGTAACCTTTCATTTTTCCGTGCATTTGTTAAAGATGGAGATTTAAAAGCCGCAGCAGATAATGTAAAATCTGGTTTTCGCACCTATCCTCTTTCTAAAGCTGGAAATCCACCGGAACAACGAATTGTTAATTTATCTGGAAAGCAGATGAATACAGTTCATGCGAACAATTTTCATTTTTATGAAGAATTGAATTCGGTTATACAATACGAACCAGCTGATTCATTTGATCCTGAACTAGTAGGACTTTTTGCATCAATTGGTATTAAAAAAGGAAAACCTTTTGAACCAGATGCGCGAATGAAGCAAATTTTAACGGAAGCAGTTGCTATTGGTAATGCAACAGCTCGTTCAATTACTTTTGCTCCAAGAAACCCACGCTACTTTTTTTACCCAGACCGCAAATGGACTTCTATGTTTAATGGTGGGGGTAACTACGCTTTTTATGACAATGGGGAGCGAATGTTAGACGATCGTATTTTTATGCATTATTATGCAACCGGAATTACGCCAGCTATGACGGCTCCTAAGGTAGGTCTTGGATCTGTTTATGAGATAGCAGCCCAAGATAAAAATGGAGAATATCTTGATGGTGGAAAAACATATTCTGTGACACTGCCTGGCCCAGTTCCTGCAAAGGATTTCTGGTCGTTTATGGTTTATTCTGGTCAGCATAGATCTATGTTAGAAACAGATCAAAAACTAGCAGGTTTGGATAGTAATAACCCTTCTATTCAACCAAATGCAGATGGCTCTTATACTATGTGGTTTGGTCCAAAAGCTCCAGAAGGGAAAGAAGGAAACTGGATTCAAACTATGCCAAATAAAAGTTACCATGTATTACTTAGACTTTATGGTCCGCTTGAGCCTTGGTTCGACAAAACGTGGAAGCCTGGTGATTTTGAATTGGCAGAATAAATATTACAAAAATTACATCGACCATTAAAATTTATAAAGCCTAACTTAAAGTTGGGCTTTTTTTTAAACAAATTTAAAATTAATTTTTTTTTGAATGATTTTATAAATTCTTTAAATGAATTTTTAAAAAAGCAAATAGATATAAATTAATAATTTCAAATTTTACCATTACACCTTGAAAATTCATTCATTATTAAATATTCTTTTTCGTAAATTTGTGGCTATTCAATAAAATATGAGAGAAGAAGAAGTAATATTGGTGAACGAAAATGATGAGCAAATTGGTTTAATGCCTAAAATGGAAGCACATGAAAAAGCAGTATTACACAGGGCTTTTTCGGTATTTATTTTTAATGAGAAAAACCAGCTAATGTTGCAACAACGCGCAGCAAATAAATACCATTCTCCAATGTTGTGGACCAATACTTGTTGTAGTCATCAACGAAATGGAGAAACCAATATTGAAGCAGGGAAAAGACGTTTACAGGAAGAAATGGGGTTTGTTTGTGAGTTGGAAGAGAAAACCTCGTTTATTTATAAAGCACCGTTTGATAATGGCTTAACAGAACACGAATTAGACCATGTGATGGTAGGCTATTACAATGAAAATCCTATTATAAATAGGGTAGAGGTTGAAAATTTTAAATATATGACTGTTGAAGAGGTGAAGCAAGATATGGCAATTAATCCCGAA
>Ga0316188_10001347_pt1 | contig 11583 bp, 8 predicted proteins | sample Phiworburrow1_MG_FD_204933 | JGI IMG/M metagenome (GOLD analysis project Ga0316188, IMG submission 204933) | Coastal sediment microbial communities from Maine, United States - Phippsburg worm burrow 1 | ecosystem: Environmental > Aquatic > Marine > Coastal > Sediment | place: USA: Maine... | reverse complement strand
TCATCCGCAACCAGGAGGACTCGAACGCGCTGGCGCTTGACCGCTACGACCTGATCCGCGCCTCGCAGCAAGGCCCGGGGGGGCAGCCGGTGCCGCGCCCGATCATGCCGGTCAACGACGCGCCGGTCGTGCCGCCGACGCCGGTGCCGACGCCGGGCACGCCGTTCCGAAATGGCACGGTGCCGCCGCCGCTGTCCTGGCCCGAGCCGCTGCCGGCGCGCCCGGAGCCGCCGCCCGCGCCGACACGGCCGGACCTGCCGCCACAGATCGACCCGGGGCAGTAGCGGTCCGATGGGAACGCGCCACCCACTGCCCTACGCCTTCGCCAAGGCGAATACGCTGCTGCTCGAGGACGACGGCGAGCATCTCGTGCTGTGGGCCGCCGAGACCACGCCCGGCAGCGCGTTGTCCGAGGTGAACCGCATGTTCGACGTGGACGGGTTCGAACGTGAACTGGCCGCCACGCTGGTCAACCGCATCGCGGTGGCCTACGCCGGCGCGGAATCGAGCGCGGCGACCGTAGTCGGCGAAGTCGAAAGCGCGGTGGACCTGAGCCGCCTGATGCAGGACCTGCCGGCGGTGGAAGACCTGCTCGAGGCCAGCAACGATGCGCCAATCATCCGCATGCTCAACGCCCTGTTGACGCAGGCGGTGAAGGACGGCGCCAGCGACATCCACATCGAGCCCTACGAGCGCAGCAGCGCGGTGCGCTTTCGCGTCGACGGCACCTTGCGTGAGGTGGTGCAGCCCAACCGTGCGCTGCACGCCGCGCTGATCAGCCGCCTGAAGATCATGGCCGAGCTCGACATCTCCGAAAAGCGCATGCCGCAGGACGGGCGCATCAGCCTGCGTGTGGGCGGCCGCGCGATCGACGTGCGCGTGTCCACGTTGGCCAGCGCGCATGGCGAGCGCGCGGTGCTGCGCATCCTGGACAAGAGCGAATCGAAGTTCACGCTCGAAGGCCTGGGCATGAGCGGTGAGGTGCTGAAGTCCTTCGAGCGGCTGATCCGCCAGCCGCACGGCATCGTGCTCGTCACCGGCCCCACCGGCTCGGGCAAGACGACTACGCTGTATGCGTCGCTGGGCCGCATCGACACCAGCACGACCAACCTGCTGACGGTGGAAGACCCGATCGAGTACGAGCTGCCGGGCATCGGGCAGACGCAGGTCAACACGAAGATCGACCTGACGTTCGCCAAGGCACTGCGCGCCATCCTGCGCCAGGACCCGGACGTGATCATGATCGGCGAGATCCGCGACTACGAGACCGCCTCCATCGCCATCCAGGCCTCGCTTACCGGCCACCTGGTACTGGCCACGCTGCACACCAACGACGCACCGAGCGCAGTGACGCGCCTGACGGACATGGGTGTCGAGCCCTTCTTGCTCAGCAGCAGCCTGCTCGGCGTGCTGGCGCAGCGCCTGGTGCGCAAACTGTGCGTGCACTGCCGGCGCCAAGATGAGCGCGGCCGCTGGCACCCGGTGGGCTGCGCGCAGTGCATGAACACAGGCTACAAGGGTCGCACCGGCGTGTACGAGTTGATGGTCGCGGACGACAAGGTGCGTTCGCTGATCCACAACCGTGCGGCTGAGAGCCAGCTCTTCGTCGCCGCCGAAGCGGCCGGCCTGCGCAGCATGCGCGACGACGGCCAGCGGCTGATCGATGACGGCATCACCTCGCCGGAAGAGGTCTTGAGCGTCACCCGGGATTGATGGCTCGCCCGCGAATCGCCTTCGGCGTCCTCCCGCGGGAGGGTGGCGCCTGCGGCCCGGCAAGGCCGGTTCGGCGGCGCCCGCTCGGCATTCTTTGCTCGTGCACTGGGGTGCGCGCCGGCATCCCGACCGCCTTTTGACATGCCCGCATTCAAGTTCGAGGCGCTCGACGCCGCCGGCAAGGCCAGCACCGGGCTGCTCGAGGCCGAAAACGCCAAGGCCGCGCGTTCACAGTTGCGCGCGCAGGCACTGGTGCCGCTGGCGGTCACGCCGGTTCAGGCTGGCAGTGCCGGGCAAAGTGCGACCAACCGCTTCTCGCGCCGCGTCTTCGACAATACGGCCCTGGCGGTGTGGACGCGGCAGATGGCCGGGCTGGTTGGCGCCGGGCTTCCGCTGGAACGGGCGCTCAGTGCACTTGCCGACGAATCCGAGAACCCGCGCCAGCGCGAGCTGATCGCCCACTTGAAGGCCGAAGTCAACGCCGGCTCGCCCTTCGCCCGGGCGCTGGCCAGCGCGCCGCGCGAGTTCGACGAGGTCTATCGCGCGGTGGTCGCGGCCGGCGAGCAAAGCGGTGCGCTCGGCCGAGTGCTGGAAAAGCTCGCCGACGACCTGGAAGAACGCCAGGCGCTTCGCGCCAAGCTGCTCGGCGCGATGCTCTACCCGGCCATCGTCTCGCTGATCGCCATCGTCATCGTCATCTTTCTGGTCACCTACGTGGTGCCTCAGGTGGCCTCGGTGTTCACCAGTTCGAAGCGCGCGCTGCCCGGCCTCACGGTGGCCATGCTCGCCATCAGTGCGTTCGTGCGCAGCTACGGTTGGGCGCTGCTCGGACTGATCGTCGTCGGCGGCACTGCCTTCGCAATGCTGCGTCGCAACGCGGCCTTTCGCGAGCGCAGCGATGCCGCGACGCTGACGCTGCCTTTGGTCGGCAAGCTCGCGCGCGGCTACAACGCGGCGCGCTTCGCCAGCACGCTGGCCATGCTGGCCGGCGCCGGCGTGCCGATCCTGAAAGCGTTGCAGGCCGCGGCCGAGACGCTGGGCAACCGCGCGATGCGTGCCGACGCGATGGACGCGCTTGTTCAGGTGCGCGAGGGCGCGCCGCTGGCCTCGGCGCTGCAGGCGAAGAAGCGCTTCCCGGGGCTGCTGGCGATGTTTGCCCGGCTGGGCGAACAGACGGGCCAGTTGCCGGTGATGCTGGGTCGCGCCGCCACGCAGCTGAGCGCCGAGGTGCAGCGCCGCGCGATGGCGCTGGCAACGATCCTCGAACCGCTGCTGATCGTTGTGATGGGCGTGGTGGTGATGCTGATCGTGCTGGCTGTGCTGCTGCCGATCATCCAGCTGAACACCTGGGTCAAATAGCACTCGCTCGCACTGAGTGCTGCCGTCACCAGAAAGACCACGAAGGCAGGTTTATTCCCAATCCGACAAGGGCACGTTGTTTGCTTGAATTGATCCAAGGACGTATTCAACCCGGCAAGGAGTTCAACCCATGAGCACTCGCAGCGATCTGGTTCCGATGGCCACGCCGCAGGCGCAGATTCCGATCGCCCAGATGCGCAGCGTGTACCAGGTGGGTGATGTCGAGAAGCGCCTGGACAAGCTGCCCGCGCGCGAGCATGAGCACCTGCGCGCCACCTACGAGCGCATGATCGAAAAGGGCCCGCAGCGATTCCAGGTCAAGCCCTCGGGGCTGCCGGCGATGGATCATCTGTATGACGAGCTGCCCAACTTCGCCGAGGTGCTCGATGACCTGAAGCGCCAGTTGGCGCTGTGCCACGACAGCCGCGACGGACTGGAGATCACGCCGATGCTGCTGCTCGGCCCGCCGGGCATCGGCAAGACGCATTTCGCGCGGCGCGTGTCGCAGCTCCTGGGCACCGGGCTGGGGTTCATCTCGATGAGCTCGCTGACCGCCGGCTGGGTGCTCAGCGGCGCGTCCAGCCAATGGAAGGGCGCGCGGCCGGGCAAGGTCTTCGAAACCCTGGTCGATGGTGCCTACGCGAACCCGGTGATGGTGGTCGACGAAATCGACAAGGCACGCGGCGAGCATGCCTACGACCCACTGGGCGCGCTGTACAGCCTGCTCGAGCACGACACCGCCGGCACCTTCACCGACGAGTTCGCCGAGGTGTCGATCGACGCCAGCCAGCTGATCTGGGTGGCTACCGCCAACGACGACCGCGCAATTCCCGAGCCGATCCTCAACCGCATGAACGTCTACGAAGTGCAGGCGCCCGACCGCGACGCCGCGCGGGCCATCGCGCTGCGCCTGTACCAGGCCATTCGTACCGAGCACGACTGGGGGCGCCGCTTCGACGAGGCGCCGAGCGAGGCGGTGCTCGAGCGCTTCGCCGGCATTGCGCCGCGCGAGATGCGCCGCGCCTGGATGACGGCCTTCGGCAATGCCAGGCTCGACGGTCGCGCCACGCTCGGCCTGGGTGACCTGCCGGACAACGCCGCGCGGCGCACGCCCATCGGCTTCACGAACTGAGCGGGCCCGCGCTGGGACCTGCGGCACAATGCGGCCTCCACGTGGGAGGGGTCGCCGATGAGCCGTTTGTTCACCCGATGGATCGCTGCTTTGCTCGCGCTGGCCGTGGCCCTGCCCGGCTGGTCGCAGAGCGATCCGCCGGCGTTCACCAAGGAGCAGCTCGATCAGCTGATGGCACCGATCGCGCTGTACCCCGATTCGCTGCTCACGCAGGTGCTGATGGCTGCCACCTATCCGGCCCAGGTGACCGAGGCCGTGACGTGGTCGGCCGCAAACCCTAACGACAAGGGTGACGCCGCCGTCACAAAGGCCGAAAGCCAAGGCTGGGAGCCGGCCGTGACCTCGCTGGTGGCGTTTCCGCAAGTGCTGGCCACGATGGGCCAGAAGCCCGATTGGGTGCAGGACGTGGGCGACGCCTTCCTGGCGCAACCCGAGGACACGATGGACGCGGTACAACGTCTGCGCAAGATGGCGCAGGATGCCGGCCAGTTGAAATCCAACGAACAGCAGAAGGTGGTGGTCGAGCAGCCCACGCCGCAGCAAAGCGTCATCGTCATCGAGCCGGCGCAGCCGCAGGTGGTGTACGTGCCGACCTACAACCCGACGGTGGTCTATGGCGCCTGGCCCTACCCGGCCTATCCGCCGTACTACATCCCGCCGCCACCGGGCTATTACGTCGGCAACGCCTTGCTCACCGGCATGGCCTTCGGCGCCGGGCTGGCGATTACCAACTCGCTTTGGGGTGGCTGGAACTGGGGCCGCAACGACGTCAACATCAACGTCAACCGCTACAACAACGTCAACGTCAACCGCAGGATCACGAACAACAACAACAACTTCACCCACAACTCCGCGGCGCGCAAGGGCGTGCCCTACCGCGACCAGAAATCGAACGAGCGCTACGGCAAGAACGTGGCCGGCAAGGACGCGCGCAACGATTACCGCGGCCGCGATGCCAAGGACGCGCAGCGCGACGCCGCTCGCAACACGCTGGCCAACCGCACCAACGACCCCGCCACGCGCGAGCGCCTGCAGAACGAAGGCGCGAATCGCGGCGGGGCACAGGATCGCGCTGCCAAGCGCGGCGATGGCGCGGGCGGCAGAGATATGGCGGCCAACCGCGCCGGCGCCGGCGGCGCGCAGGACAGGGCCGCCGCGGCCGACCGATCGCGGCCCGCGCCCGCCAGCCGGGACAACGCCTTGCGCGGCGCCGGCAATGGCAAGGCCGAACGTGCGCAGATGGAGCGCGGCCAGGCGAGCCGCCAGGCGGCTGCCAAGCCCGCAGCGCGGCCGGCGCCGCGGCAGACGGCGACACCGAAAGCGCAGTCCCGTCCGGCACCGAGCCGGCCGAGCGGCGGTGGCGCACGCGGCGGCGGTGGACATCGGGGGCGTTGACCATGTCGCATGCCAACACCCAACGTCTGAGTTTCGAGGTTTCCATGATGCGTTCGATCGCCAACCGGTTTGCTGGGTGGGGCCTTGCCCTGGTCGTGGCCGCGCTGCCCGCGCTGGTCTTGGCGGCCCCGGCCAAGTTCCCCAGCGCCGAGGCCGCTGCCGACGCCTTCGTCGACGCCGTGGCACGCAGCGACGGCGACGCCATGCGGCGCATCCTCGGGCCCAACTACAAGAAGGTGCTGCGACTGGAGGAGGTGCAGCAGGAGGACAAGCTCGACTTCCTGGAAGCCTGGGCCAAGACACACCGCGTCACGCCGCGCGGCGACAAGGTCGCCGTGCTCGAGGTGGGCGAGACGAACTGGAGCCTGCCGATTCCGATCGTCAAGTCGGGCGATGCCTGGATCTTCGACGTGCCCGCCGGCGCCGACGAGATGCGCACGCGCCGCATCGGGCGTAACGAACTGGCCGCGATGGAAGCCGTGCTGGCCTACTTCGACGCGCAGCGCGAGTACGTTCAGCAGGAGCGGGTGCCGGGCCAGGGCCGCGCCTATGCGCAGCGCCTGCGCAGCACGCCGGGCAAGAAGGACGGCCTGTACTGGGATACCGCACCGGGCGAGCCGGTCAGCCCGATCGGCCCGGCCTACGACGTGCTCGACCGGGAAGGTGCCTACCACGGCTACTACTTCCGCATCCTGACGGGCCAGGGCCCGAGTGCCAGTGGGGGCGGCTACGACTACATCAACAAGGGCCGAATGAATGCAGGCTTTGCGCTGATCGCCTGGCCGGCCCGCTACGGCGACAGCGGCATCATGACTTTCATGGTCAACCACGACGGCGTTGTCTTCGAGAAGAACCTCGGGCCGAATACCGGCGCGGTGGCGCGCCAGATTCGCCGTTTCGACCCCGATGCGGGCTGGACCGCGGTGGTGCCGGCATCGGCACTGGCCGCTGGTGGCACGAAGAAGTAGTCGCGCAGCACAGGGCCGGCCAGGTTACACCGCGCCGGCCCTGTCCGATCACCGACGATCCGCGAAGCAGGCGTGCACACTGTCGCGCTGAACGAGTTGTGGACCTTGCTGGTGGCGCTGATCACCATCCAGGTCGGCATCGCCATCGTCGTTCGGATGCCGGTTCTGGGGCGCTACTCGATCCCGCCGGCCGTCGTCGGTGGCGTCGTCGTCGCAGCGTTCCTGCTGGTGGCGCAACAATTCGGCTGGCGCATCGAGTTCGGCACGCAGGCGCGAGGCGCACTGCTGCTGGTGTTCTTCACGACGCTGGGGCTGAGCGCGCGCTTGAGTGCCCTGCGTGGCGGCGGCGTGTCGGTCGCGCTGATGTCGCTGGCACTGCTGCTTCTGGCGGTGGCGCAGAACCTGGTCGGCAGCGGCGTGGCGTGGGCGTTTAGCGAGCCGCCCGCATTGGCGGTGTTCCTCGGCAGCGCCGCTTTCCTGGGCGGTCACGGCACCACCGCTGCGTGGGCCGGCCAACCGCTGGCCGCCGCCGCCGACAACGGTTTCGAAGTCGGCATGGCCTGCGCCACGCTCGGCCTGGTGGCCGGCGGCGTGCTCGGAAGCGTGGTGGCCACCAGACTCCTGGCCCGGGCACGGCGCGGCGCACCGCCGAAGCAGGAGCCGCCCGTCATTGGCGAAGTGGCAGTCCACGCTGTGGCCGAGCACACGGTGTTCGAGAAATGGACTTCGTCGGACCGCTGGCTACGGCAGATGCTGGTTCTGGCCACGACCGTCGCGCTGGCGCTGGCGTGGCAGCGCTGGCTGGCGCGTCAGGGCATCACCGTGCCGCCCTTCCTGGCCTGCCTGCTCACCGCAGTGGCCTTCACCAACCTGGCCGATCTGGTCAAGCACCGCGTCGACATCGAAACCGCCGACCTGGTGGGTACGGTGGCGCTGCGCATCTTCCTGGCGATGAGCCTGATGAGCCTGGACCTGGCCGCGGTGGCCGATGCCGCGGGCATGATCCTCAGCGCGGTGGTGCTGCAATGTCTGGCCACCGGGCTGATCGCCGTGACCCTCGTGCGCTATGCGGCGGCGCGCGGCAGTCATGGTGCGCAGGCGGCACGCGACGGCGCGGTGGCCGCCGGTGGCTTCATGGGCTTCGGCATGGGCGCGATGCCGGTGGGCCTGACGGTGATGCAACGCATCACGCTACAGCATGGGGCGGCGCCGCGTGCCTTCCTGGTGGTCACGCTGGCGGCTTCGCTGGTGCAGGACCTGATCAACGCCGGCGTGGTGCAGGCCTTTCTCAGTTGGGCGGCGCCATAAGCATGCCGGCCTCGTTGGAGGGTCAGCTTGTGGTGGCCATCTCCTCGCGTGCGCTGTTCGATTTCGAGGAGGAGAACAGGCTTTTCGAGGGCGGCGATGACCACGCCTACATGCAGCTGCAATTGCAGCGGCTGGACCAGCCGGCGCCGCCCGGCGTAGGCTTCGCGCTGGTTCGCAAGCTGTTGGCCTTCAACGCCGCAGCGCCGCGTGTCGAGGTGGTGATGCTGTCGCGCAACGACCCGGTGTCGGGGCTGCGCGTTTTCCGCTCGGCGCAGCACTACGGGCTGAACGTGCAGCGCGGCGTGTTCACGCGCGGCCAGCCCCCCTGGCGCTATCTGCGCCCGCTGCGCGCGCACCTGTTCCTGTCTGCCAACGAGGCCGACGTGCGCGCCGCGCTGGCCGAGGGCGTGCCGGCGGCACGTGTGTTTCCGCATGCGGCGCGCGCGTCGGACGCCCACCCGCACGAAGTGCGCATCGCCTTCGACGGCGATGCGGTACTGTTCGGCGACGAGGCGGAGCGCGTGTTCCAGCAAGGCGGGCTCGACGCATTCCACGCGCACGAGACCGAGCACGCAACCCGGCCGCTGCCCGCCGGGCCGTTCAAGCCGCTGTTGCTGGCGCTGCAGGGCCTGCAGCGCGCGCCGGCCGCAGGCCTGCGCATCCGCACCGCGCTGGTCACCGCCCGCAGCGCGCCGGCGCACGAGCGCGCGGTACGCACGCTGATGGACTGGCAGATCGACATCGACGAGGCGATGTTCCTCGGCGGCCTGCCCAAGGGCGAGTTCCTGCGCGAGTTCGAGCCGGACTTCTTCTTCGATGACCAGACAGGGCACGTCGCCTCGGCGGCGGCGCATGTGCCGGCGGGCCATGTGGCTTCGGGCGTGAGCAACGAGTGACTGTGCGTGGCCCCCCGTTTGGCCGACGTCAAGCGAGCGCCGCGCATTCGGCACCGCCGGAGCGCTGTCGGTGCCTCGTGGAGGGGGCCGAGCAGCGACGCGGAGCAGTCCTCGCGGACTGTTCCTCGCCTTCGAGGGGCAGCCGGCATGCTTGCTGGCTGGCGCGCGGCAGCCGCTTCAGGGGGAGTGTCAATTCCTGCCGAAGCCGCGCAGCCCTTCCAGGTCGAGCACCCGCACACCCCCATATTCGATGCGGATCAGCGCACCGGCCTGCAGCGTCTGCAGCGCCTCGTTGACCCGCTGCCGCGACAGCCCCACCAGGTAGCCCAACTCCTGCTGCGTGATGCGCAGCAACCCGCCCACGCCCGGGTAGAGCACCGGATGGAACAGTGCGGCCAGGCTGCGCGCGACGCGACCGTCGGGATCGGTCATGCGGTCGATCTCGCGCGCGCCGATGAATTGCCCGAGTCGCTCGTTCAGTTGCTGCGCGATGAAGCGGTTGAAGGCAATGCTGCGGTCCAGCAACCAGTGGAAGGTCTGCACATCCAGACCGGCGACCGCGCTCTTGCGCAGCGCCTGGATGTTGTAGCGGTAGGCCTCGCGCTTGAGCACCGTGCCTTCGCCGAACCAACCGCCCGGAGGAATGCCGGTGAAGGTGATCGGAACACCCATGGCGGTGTCGTTGCTCATCTTCAGCAGCCCGTCGACCACGCCGAACCAGAAGGTCGCCGGCCGGCCGACACGGCACAGCAACTCGCCGGCCTCGACATTCACGAGCTTGAGCGCGCGCAAGGCGCGTTCACGTTCTTCGCGCTGCAATGCGTCCAGCCACGGAATGCCGGCGGATTCGGCCTCGCTCAATGCACGCGCCCGGGCCAGCAGGCGCTGTGGCGAACGGGTGCATGCGACATCCATGATTAGGGAAAACACTGATCGGCGGAGCCCTTAGATTGTCGGCGCAACGACAACTTGGCGTCAAACTTGGCCCTACAGTGCGGAGCCTGAAACCTCCGGCTGCGGCCGGCACAGGAGACCCTACCCGGTGCAGACCACCTTTCCAAAGCTGATGCTCGAACACGCGTCGCGCCGGCCCGACGCTGCCGCATTGCGCGAGAAGGAATACGGCATCTGGCAGGGATTGACGTGGTCGGCGCTGGCCGTGCTGGTGCGCCAGCTGGCTTGCGGCCTGGCCCGTGCCGGGCTGAAGCGCGGCGATCACATCGTGGTGGTGGCGGAGAACCGCCCGCGCCTGTCGGCGGTGATGCTGGCGGCACAGTCGCTGGGCGCCATACCGGTGCCGCTGTACCAGGACGCGGCAGCCAACGAATACATCTTCCCGATCAACAACGCCGAGATCGCGATGGCCGTGGTCGAGGACCAGGAGCAGGTGGACAAGTTCCTCGAACTGCGCGAGTCCTGCCCGCAGATCGCACGCATCTGGTACGACGACCCGCGCGGTCTGCGCAAGTATGCCGAGCCCGGACTGGAGCCATTGGACGCTCTGGTCGAAGCCGGGCGCGCCTACGACAGCACGAATCCGAGTTTCTTCGACGAACAGGTGGCACTCGGCCAGCCCGGCGACGTGGCCGCGATGTTCTTCACCTCGGGCACCACCGGCAACCCGAAGGGGGTGGTGCATACCCACTTCACGCTGATCGACCGCGCCGCAGCCGGCGCGCGATTCGACAAGCTGGGCGAGAACGAGGAGGTGCTGGCCTACCTGCCGCCCGCGTGGATCGGCCAGAACATCTTCTCCTATGCCCAGTGGCTGGTGTGCGGCTATGTCGTCAACTGTCCGGAGTCGTCGAGCACGGTAACGATCGATCTGAAGGAGATCGGCCCGACCTACTACTTCGCTCCGCCGCGGGTCTTCGAAGGGCTGCTGACCACAGTCATGATTCGCATGGAAGACGCCAGCCGGCTCAAGCGCTGGCTGTTCGACCGCTTCATGGCGCTGGCGCGCAGGGTCGGCCCACCGCTGATGGACGGCAAGCCGGTGGGTGCTGCCGACAGGCTGCTATACCAGCTGGGCAACCTGTGCATGTACGGGCCGCTGCGCAACTCGCTGGGCTTCAGCCGCGTGCGCGTGGCCTACACCGCGGGCGAGGCCATCGGACCCGACCTGTTCAGCTTCTACCGCAGCATCGGCATCAACCTGAAGCAGTTGTACGGCAGCACCGAGACGGCCGTGTTCGTTTGCCTGCAGCCCGACCACGAAGTCAAGGCCGACACCGTGGGCGTGCCGATCGACGGCGTCGAAATCCGCCTGGCCGACAACGGCGAGGTCCTGGTCAAGAGCCCGGGGCTGCTGAAGGAGTACTACAAGAACGCGGCCGCCACCGCCGAGGTGCTGACGGCCGACGGCTGGTACCACACCGGCGACGCCGGCTTCCTCGACGATGGCGGGCACCTGAAGATCATCGACCGCGCCAAGGATGTCGGGCGCATCGTCGGCGGCGAGCACGACGGGGCGATGTTCGCTCCCAAGTATGTCGAGAACAAGCTCAAGTTCTTCCCCTTCGTCAAGGAGGCGGTGGCCTTCGGTGACCGCCGAGACAAGGTCTGTGCGTTCATCAACATCGACATGGAAGCGGTGGGCAACTGGGCCGAAAAGCGCAACCTGCCCTATGGGGGCTACGCGGACCTGGCGGCCAAGCCCGAGGTCTACGAACTGGTGCGCGAATGCATCGAGAAGGTCAACGCCGACCTCGCGGCCGACAAGATTCTGGCAGGCAGCCAGGTCAGCCGCTTCCTGATCCTGCACAAGGAGCTCGACGCCGATGACGGCGAACTGACACGCACCCGCAAGGTC
>Ga0316188_10001346_pt1 | contig 11589 bp, 10 predicted proteins | sample Phiworburrow1_MG_FD_204933 | JGI IMG/M metagenome (GOLD analysis project Ga0316188, IMG submission 204933) | Coastal sediment microbial communities from Maine, United States - Phippsburg worm burrow 1 | ecosystem: Environmental > Aquatic > Marine > Coastal > Sediment | place: USA: Maine... | reverse complement strand
TGATGAGGGCCTGCTCTTGGCCCGCTCCTATGCCGATGCACCGGAAATAGACGGCGTGGTCATCCTCGATGATGCACCGGATCTGGAGGCAGGTGAATTCATCGATGTGGAGATCACCGGGGCTACCGAACATGATTTAATCGCACGCCCTGTTTAACAATTGAGGTTGGAGTTGCATGTCAGATTTGAATGACCCCAGAGTCCTGTTTGCCGCCGAGCGTACCTTGCTCGCGTGGAACCGTACCAGTATTTCACTGATGGCCTTCGGGTTTGTGGTGGAGCGGTTTGGCCTGTTTCTCGAGTTGACCGCCCATGAGCAAATCAAACCTCTGCAGCGACATCTCTCCTTTGTTGTCGGCATCTCCTTCGTGGTGCTAGCTTCCGGAATCGCGCTGTATTCCGTTTGGCAACACCGGCGCTTTCTGAAAACGGTGCGCCCCGCCGAGGTCCCTAGTGGTTATAATTTATCGGCCGGCATGACGGTCAACGGAATTATCGGTTTCATGGGTATCGTGTTGAGTATCTATCTGGCGCGCGGGTTTTTCTAAGGGTCGTGGCATGTATTACCTATGATGCAGAAGATTAAATTATTGACCGGCCTGAATGGGGTCGTGTTTTTGATTTATTCCCTCGCCGCCTTGTTTATTGTTCCGCAATTCTCAAAATTGTTTGAGTCCTTTGGCCCGGACCTGCCCCTGGCCACACGCCTGGTCATGGATACCTATCATTATTGGTGGCTGGTGCCGGTGGCTTTTTTTATCCTGTATTTATCACTGCACAAACTAAGCGAGTATTCGCTCTGGCTACAGCGCAGCCTGCTGGTGCTGAATTACTTCTTCGCCATTTTGGAAGTCCTGTTTATTCCGTATATGGTTATTGCATTTTATCTGCCCATTTTTCATCTCGCTGGACAAGTCTGAGCACGTGATGAGCTGCACCATTTCGGTATTAAACAGTCGTCGGCAAAGCACATATTCGGTAAGATCGCCAAATAAAATTAATCAATGAGTACAATAACGATGAGTGAATTTAATAATGTCAGTGTGGTGCGTAACGCGAATATTTATTTTGACGGCGGTGTAACCAGCCGGACCATCAAGTTTGCGGACGGTCAGACCAAGACCCTGGGCATCATGATGCCGGGGGAATATACTTTCAATACCGGTAAAAAAGAGATCATGGAAATCCAGATGGGTGACGTGCTGGTGATGCTACCCGATGATGATACCTGGCGGCACTTCAGGTCCGGCGAGCGTTTTGAGGTCAAGGCCAATGCCTCATTCGAGATCAAGGTGAATGGCTTAACTGATTATTGTTGTTCGTTTGTCGACTGACCAGGTTTCCTGGACACCAGCATTACTGCAGAAACAATAAATAGTAGCCAGCACCCACTGCCGCACAGGCACCTAACACGGGGATGATGCCGTACTTGAATCGCCATAAGGCGATAAACGCGCCGATGGTGATCAGCAGAGAGAACCAGTCAAAGCGCCCGGCAAACAAATTAGTCTCATCAGCTTGCGGCCACAGCACATGCCAGGCAAAAAACACCGCAAGGTTGATTACTACCCCGACCACGGCGGCAGTTATTCCAGTTAGTGGCGCGGTGAATTTAAGATCGTTGCGTGTCGCCTCCACCGCAGGACCGCCAATGAGAATAAACAGGAAAGAAGGCAAAAAGGTAAACAGGGTGGCGATACTGGCCCCGGCGATCCCGGCTAAGACTAATGAATCTGCGCCAAAGACTTCTTTGGTCCAGCCACCGACAAAACCCACAAAGGCCACCACCATGATAAGCGGCCCCGGGGTGGTTTCGCCGAGCGCCAGGCCATCGATCATTTGTGTGCCCGTCAACCACTGGTAATGATCAACACCCCCTTGATACACATAGGGCAGCACCGCATAAGCGCCACCAAAGGTAACTAGCGCCGCCTTGGTAAAAAACCAAGCCATGCGTGTCAGGGTGCCGTCCCAGCCATACTGAAAATATAAATAGCTCATCACGGCTAACCAGATGACGATGCCGACCACGGCGTAGCGGAGCATGCGTGACCAGAGGTAACGGGCATGTGCGGGCACCGGTGTATTGTCGTCGATGATCGCTGCACCATAAGACTTGTTGGAGGCGGCATGGCCACCACCGGTCTTGAATTTGTCCGGGGCCAACCGCCCGCCAATTGCACCGAGTACACCGGCGGCGAGCACGATAATCGGAAAAGGAATGCGCAGCCAGAAGATGGCAATGAAGGCCACGGCGGCGATGATCCAGAGTATTTCATTGCGCAGCGCGCGCGAACCAATGCGATAGGCGGCAAATACGACGATCGCGGTCACTGCCGGTTTGATCCCGTACAGAATGCCTGCCACGGCGGGCACATTACCAAAGCTCAAATAGATCCAGGTCAGGGCAATCAGAATGAACAGCGACGGTAACACAAACAGCGTGCCAGCAATGATACCACCCCAGACACCGTGCATTAACCAACCGATGTAGGTGGCAAGTTGCTGGGCCTCGGGGCCGGGCAACACCATGGTGTAGTTGAGCGCATGCAGGAATCGGTGTTCAGAGATCCAGCGCCGTCGTTCGACAAGCTCGGTGTGCATCATGCTGATCTGGCCGGCGGGACCGCCGAAGCTGATGAAGCCCAGTTTGAACCAGTATTTTAATGCTTCAAAAACCGTGACCGGGACGGGTGCCGCTTGCATAGCATGCTTCATTCTTGTTATCGCGCAGGGACGTCGCAGCCCGACTATTGCGTGAATAGCTTATTCGGTCAATCCCGTAGCGAAAATAAATACGCCCGGATGGGCGGGAGATCGATCAGGCCTGGGCCGATTCGGGTTTTTGCAGGCGTTTCAGGAATACGCGCATTTCCTTGGCGGCCTGGATATCGCCTTTTTGTTCGGCGATCTCGATGCCTTGCGTGAAGGTCTCTATCGCCTTTTCCGTTTCATTCAACTCGGTGTAGGTCTTGCCGAGTAATTTCCAGGCGGCGGAATAGCCGCGATCGTGTTCGAGGGTCTTGAGGAAGTGCTCGACGGCCTTGGCGTATTGTTGATCTTTCATGTACGCCTGCGCCAGGCCGAAGCGCAGCAGGGTGCTGTCCTGGCCCTTGGCAATCATCACTTCAAAGCTTTCGATAATGGACATAATTGTTACACGTTGGTGAGAGGGTGGAATAAGTATAGAGAAAAAAACGCAGAATTTCCCGGGGTATTCTGTGATGAATTTAACGCCGCCAGAATGCCGGTGTCAGCAAAACCAGCAGAGTGAAGATTTCCAGCCGCCCGAGCAGCATGGCAAAGGTCAGGATCCACTTGGCGGCATCACCGATCGTGGCATAGTTTGCGCCCACTTTGTTCAAGCCGGGGCCGAGGTTGTTGATGGCCGCCGCGGTGGCTGAGAAGGCAGAAATTTGATCGAGGCCCGTCAGCATGAGAGCCAACAGAATGATGACAAAGGTCGCCACGTAGGCCGAGAAAAACCCCCACACCGAATTGATGACCTGATCAGAGAGCGGTTTGCCACCGATCTTGGTGGTGATGATGGCATTGGGGTGAATGACACGCATGATCTCGCGCAGCCCCTGCTTGACCAGCAACAAAAAGCGGATGACTTTCATGCCACCACCGGTGGAGCCGGCGCAGGCGCCGATAAAACTGGTGAACAACAACAGCACCGGCAGGAAGCCCGGCCAGTTATGGTACTCGTGGGTGGTAAAACCGGTGGTGGTGCCGATGGAGACGGCCTGAAACACCCCATGTAAAACGGCGCGGCTGTAATGGGGAAACACGTCCATGTACATAAGATATAAAGACGAGATCACTGCCACGCTGAATAGCAGCGTGACATAAACACGAAACTCGCTATCGGCAAAGTAGTGCAGGATCGAGCGCGAGCGCCAGGCGACAAAATGCAGTGCGAAATTGACGCCGGCCAATATCATAAAGACGATGGCGACGATCTCCACTTCAGGGGTATTAATAAAGTAACCCATCGAGGCGTCGTGGGTGGAGAAGCCCCCGATGGCGATCGTGGCAAAGCTGTGTCCTATCGCATCAAATACATCCATGCCCGCTAACCAGTAGGCGGCGGCGCAGGCGATCGTCAAGGTTAGATAGATATACCACAGGGCCTTGGCCGTCTCGGTAATTCGCGGGGTGAGTTTGCTGTCCTTGATGGGCCCCGGCGTCTCAGCGCGATAGAGCTGCATGCCGCCGATGCCGAGCATGGGCATGATTGCCACCGCGATGACGATGATACCGATGCCGCCCAGCCACTGCAGTTGCTGGCGATAATACAAAATCGATTTAGGCAGGGTATCGAGCCCACTCAACACGGTGGCGCCGGTAGTAGTGAGTCCGGAAATGGATTCGAACACAGCATCGGTGATTGAAATGGGCACCAGCTCGGACATGATGAACGGGATCGAACCAAAAATACCGAGCACCGTCCAGAACATGACCACCACGAGGAAGCCGTCACGCATGCGCAATTCACGTTTGACGTTTTTGACCGGCAACCACATCACGATGCCGGTGATGAGCGTAATCGAAAAGGCATCGAAAAACGGCACCAGTGCGCCATCGGCGTAGATGATCGAGACCAGCATCGGTGGGATTTGGGTTGAACTGAAGACAATCAGAAACAGACCGAGAATGCGCTGGATAAGGAGTAGTTGCATGGTTTAGATAGTGGTCAAACCCATCTAGATAAAGGTGAAGCCGACCTGGAACAGTTTTTCGACCTCGAGGATATATTTCTTGTCCACCACAAACATGATGACGTGGTCTTCCGATTCAATGACGGTGTCGTGGTGGGCGATGATGACTTCCTTACCACGGACGATGGCGCCAATGGTGGTGCCAGGCGGGAGTTTCAGGTCTTCGATTTTATGCCCGACGACTTTTGAGGAATTTTTATCACCATGGGCAATCGCCTCAATTGCCTCGGCGGCGCCACGCCGTAACGAGTGTACGCGTACCACATCACCACGCCGCACATGCGCGAGCAGGCCACCGATGGTTGCCTGCTGCGGCGATATCGCGATATCGATATCACCGCTTTGCACCAGGTCGACATAGGCGGCGCGATTAATCAGGGTCATGACCTTGCGCGCTCCCAGGCGTTTGGCCAGCATCGACGAGAGGATGTTTGCCTCGTCGTCATTGGTCAGTGCGCAGTAGACGTCGGTGTTTTCGATATTTTCTTCCAGCAACAAATCCTGATCGGCGACATCGCCATACAGCACAATGGTTTTCTCCAGCTCGGAAGAGAGTTGTTGGGTGCGCGCCAGGTTGTGATCGATGATCTTCACCTGATACTTGTTTTCCAATACCTGCGCCACGCGGCGGCCGATATTACCGCCACCAGCCACAATGATGCGTTTGTAGGGTTTGTCCAGGCGGCGCAATTCACTCATGACCGCGCGAATATCCTTTTTGGCGGCGATGAAGAACACTTCGTCATCGGCCTCGATCACGGTGTGCCCTTCGGGAATGATGGCGCGGTTACGGCGATAAATCGCCGCCACTCGGGTGTCGATGTTGGGCATGTGTTCACGCAGGCGGCGCAATTCATTACCCACCAGGGTGCCACCGTAATAAGCCTTCACGCCGACCAGTTGCACCTGGCCGTCGGCAAAATCCATAACTTGCAGGGCACCCGGATGTTCGATCAGGCGCTGAATACTTTCGGTAATCAATTGCTCCGGACTGATGAGTACATCAATCGGCAATGCTTCCTGGGCAAACAGCTTCGGATGCTTTAGATATTCGAGTGCACGTACGCGGGCAATTTTGGTCGGGGTATGAAAAATCGTATAGGCTACCTGGCAGGCAATCATATTGGTTTCATCAGAGTCGGTGACCGCAATGATCATATCGGCATCTTCGGCGCCGGCGCGTTGTAGCACCTCGGGATAGGAGGCCTCACCCAAGACCGTACGGATATCAAGATGGTCCTGCAGACCGCGCAACAGGTCGGCGTTGTGATCGACCAGGGTGATGTCATTGGCTTCGGAGGTCAGGTGTTCCGCCAGTGAGCTGCCGACTTGCCCGGCACCGAGTATGAGAATTTTCATGAAAGAATTTTTATTATCAGAAGATGCTGTGAATTATAGCTGAAGCGCAATCAGCTTGGTAACGGTTAACTGGATTTAGTTAGTATCGTCCAGGTCTTTGGGATCGATTTCCAGTGTGCGCAGTTTGCGATACAGATGGGTCCGCTCCAGCCCGACAATCTTGGCAACCTTGCCAACACTGCCACCGTGTTGACGCAGTTGATACTCCAGATAGGCCTTTTCAAATTGCTCGCGCGCCTCGCGCAAGGGGCGATCATAACCCAGCGGCAGGCCGCTGGGGATTTGCGGCACCTGCGCGCCAAGTGCCTGTTCAATTTCGTCCAGGCTGATTTCTGTACCGGCGCCGATGATTAACAGGCGTTGCACCATATTACTCAATTCGCGGATATTGCCTGGCCAATGGTAATTGCGCAGGCGATTCTGTGCCGCCAGGGAGAATTTCCGGTAGGGCAGTTTCTCCTGTTCTACATATAGGTTGACGTAGTAGTTGAGGAGTTCCGGGACGTCTTCGCGGTGCTCGCGCAACGAAGGCACATGCAGGGGCACGACATTCAATTGATAATAAAGGTCTTTACGAAAACGCCCCTGTTCAATTAAGGCCTCAAGGTCGTAATGGGTCGCGGCAATCACGCGCACGAACAGCTGCACCCCGGTGTCACCGCCGACCCGTTGAAAGGTCTTGCTCTCTAGCGCGGAGTTGAGTTTGCCCTGGGTGGCCAGATCCATGTCGCCGATATCCGACAGAAACAGGGTACCGCCGTTGGCGGACTCGAGCAGGCCGTAATGGATCTTGCCCTTTTCCTCATGGCCGAATAATTCCTGGCTAGCGGTCTCGGCGGTAAGGGAGGCGACGCTGATCTCGATAAAGGGGCGATCCTTATGCGGGCTGCAAGCATGCAGGTAATGGGCGAGTACGTTCATGCCGCTGCCGGATTCGCCGGCCATCAGGATCCAGGTATCGTGTTGCGCAACCCGTTTGACCTGCTCGCGCAGGCGCTGCATGACCGCACTGCGCCCGACCGGCTCCTGGGGAATGTGGGTATGACGGCGCAGGCCCTGGTTTTCTCGCTGTAGGCGTTCTGCCTCTAGAGCATGCTCGATAGTGAGTAATAACTTGGCCAGTGACAACGGTTTCTCGATGAAGTCATAGGCGCCGAGGCGGGTCGCCTCCACAGCAGTCTCCACCGTGCCGTGGCCTGACATCATGATGACGGGCATGGGCAGGCCGCCACCGTCTTCGGACCACTCTTTGAGCAGACTGATGCCGTCCACATCGGGCATCCAGATGTCGAGCAGGACCAGGTCGGGACGGCGTTCGCGGTGGGCCTGGCGGGCGGTTTCCCCGTTCTCAGCGATACTGACTTCATAACCCTCGTCTTCGAGGATTTCCTGCAGCAGATTACGAATGTCCGGTTCATCATCGACTACCAGGATATAGGGATTGGGCCGGGGTCCCCGGTTCTCCTGGCGCTCGTTGAGCTGGTCGTGTTTATGCGGCTGCATCGGAGTTCCCTGTTGTGTGATGGGTGTCGGCGGAGAGCCCATCCTGGAGTTCTTTATTGACGGGTAAGCGAATGACGATACGTGCTCCCCCGCCCTCGCGGTTTTCCGCCCATATCATACCACCATGTTCTTCAATTATTTTCTTGACGATCGCCAGTCCGAGTCCGCTGCCGCGGGGTTTGGAGGTGACATAGGGGTCAAACAACTGGCCGAGCATTGCTTCGGGGATGCCTGGGCCGTTATCCTCGATACGCATTTCTACGAACCGGCAGGCCTCTTTCTCCATACATCTGGTCTTGATGCTCAATTCCTGCTGCGGCTGGTCGGCCATGGCCTCAAAGGCGTTTTTGATCAAATTGTGCAGCAACTGACGCAAGCGGCCATTATCGGCGTCGATCTGCGGGGTCGTTTCATCCAGTGAAACTTCGAAACGGCAACCCGCAGGATTCTCGCGATATAGATCGAGGACTTCATTGATCACACTGTTGAGGTCGGTGGGGCTCAGCTGCAAGTGTGGCATGCGGGCATAATCGGAAAAGGCCTTGACCATTTCCTTGAGGGTCTCTACTTGCTGCACGATGGTGTGGGTGGAGCGATCCAGTAATTCGGCGTCTTCCGGTTTCATTTTATGCAGATATTTATGGCGCAAGCGCTCGGCGGCCAACTGGATGGGCGTCAGTGGGTTCTTGATTTCATGAGCAAGGCGGCGCGCGACTTCACCCCAGGCGGCATTGCGTTGTGCCTGAACCAGATTGGTAATGTCATCAAACACGATAATAAAGCCACCGGGTTGTTCGGTTTCATCGATGGCGGAAAGGATACTCCCCCGACACAACAGGACCTGTCGGCCGGTAGTATTGAAAAAGGTGGTCTCTTCAGACCACTGTTGATCCTGGTTTTCCAGGTGGGTCAGGATCATATCGATGAACAACAGGGTCTGCGGGTGTTCATGGGACAACTTATTCAAGGAGAAGCCTTCATAGGTTGTCAACGGCACGCCCAAGATCTGACTTGCGGCGGCATTGCTAGTATGCAACCGGCGTTCGGCATCTAGGGTAATTACCCCGGATGACAAGTTGGTCAGAACCACTTCCAGATAGGCATGTTGCTCCGCCAATTGCTGCTGACTGCGGTTAGCCTCATCGGTCACCATGGCGATCTTTTGCGTCATCATATTGAAAGAATGCACCAGAAAACCCAGTTCATCCTTACCCGTCATCGGCAATTGGGTTTTGTAATTACCGGCGGCCACTGCCTGGGTGCCATCGACCAGGTCACTGATTGGCTGCACCAGTCGGCGCGCAAAAAAGAATGCTACCCAGATGGCCATCAACAAGGAAAGCAACAAGACCAGGGACAGGGTAAATACAAACGACGTTTTTAACGGCTCGCGCAGGTAAATGACTTCGCGATACAAGGTGAAGGAATTCTTGACGCTGTTGGCGAGATTGTTCATACGCTCCGGTACGCTGAAAATACCCTGCAGAATACGCTCTTCGCCCACCGGGTCGGCACTGGGCACAAGCACCGCGACGCGCATAACGTAGAGCTCGCTCTCCGGCAGGGTTTCCAGTTGCACATAGTCGTTGTGATTGCGTAAATGGATTTTGATTTTGTCATCGAATTTGGCCGGCACCAGTTTGTTGGCCTCGACACTGCTGGAGGCGAGGATCTGGCCTTTGCCGCCGAACAGGGTTAATTCATTCGCATCCAGTGACAAGCGCAGGTCATTGATGCTCAGGGGGGTGAGTTCATCGGGGATTAGGCTCAGCTCGGTGGAGATCGATTTGGTCTGCCTAAGGAGATCGCGCATCCGTAATCCCAGGGAGGATTTGCTGAGTTCGAGGGCGTCATTCAAGGCCGCCTCAACGCGCACATCGTACCAGCTGTCGATGCCGCGCTTGAGAAAATCCAGTGAAAAATAAAACACGATACTGACCGGGACAAAGGTCAGCATGGCAAATAATAATACCAGGCGTGCGGTGAGTTTGGCGCCAGTGGTGCCTTTGCGTAAGGCTAGCAACAGGGCGTACAAATTCTTGATAATGAGGCCGACGAGTAAAATAACCGCGCAGACATTAATAAACAGTAATGGGGTGTAAAGCCGGCCGAGGCTAGTCGAACTGTGCATGGCATCACTCAGCAAGCCGAGCGAGGTCAGCAGTAACAGGAACAAGGCCGCAATCGGCTTAGCGCCGGAGAAAAGCCTTTTTATTGCTGCAATGGCCATTTGTACCACTCACTCTCTAAGCGCCATTTTGATGAGATATAGGCTATGGGTCGCATGGGTGCTGGCAAGGCCTCCAGATCAAGATAGGCGTGCAGGCTGACGATGTAACGGCCTTTGTTCTCGGCGAGCTTGGCATCCAGGATCGGCAGGTCTTCGATGTTACCCAGTGCAGATACTGCGGCATGGAGAGTATCGTAATTTTCCTGGGCACCGCTATTGAGATTATTGATGATGTATTTTTCGGTCAGGGCGTGATACAGCAGCAGGTAACCCTGTTGCAGCTCGGCGACCTCCTTGTTCAACCACCACGTGCGTTCACGTTGTACCTCGAGATCGATGAGCACAATGAGAGGCACTCCATTTTTCAAGGCCGTCAGGGCAGGTTCAGAAAAGTGGTAATCGATCTTGGCCGAGAGGGTATAAACCTGATTCCGCAGGCGGGTCTCGACCGAGCGGATGGTGAAGGCCTCATTGGCTGCATAACTGGCGGGTATGCAGAACAACAGGATGAGCAATAACCAGCCAGTACGCGCTGATTTATTGCTTATAAATAGTTGCATAGAAGAACCCATCCATTTGTGCGTCTCCCGGCCAAATTTGGCGGCCGACGCGGGCGGCATGGCCCCATTGCGCCGCAAAAGGCGTATGGCGGGCATCGTTATGTGTCGCGATAAACTCTTGAATTTGCCTATCATTTTCTTCTGTTAGCACCGAGCACGTGGCGTATAACAGCATACCCCCCGATTTAAGCAGAGGCCAGAGCGCGTTGAGTATTTGTGCCTGGGTTTTAGCGAGGCGGGGAATGTCATCGCTGCGGCGCAGCAACTTGATGTCGGGGTGACGGCGGATGACGCCGGTAGCGCTGCAGGGCGCATCGAGCAGGATCCGATCAAAGGGGCGTTGATCCCACCAAAGCCCTGGATCGCTGGCGTCGCCTTGTTGTACCTGTGCCTGCAGGTCCAGGCGGGTGAGATTTTCCGAAATAAGATTAAGCCTTTTTTGGGCATGATCGATCGCCAGTACGTCAATCTCGGGTTCGCACTCCAGAATATGGCAGGTCTTACCTCCGGGCGCCGCGCAGGCATCGAGAATGCGTTCGCCTTTTTGGGGCTGCAAAAGCAAGGCCGCCAGTTGCGCCGCTTCATCCTGCACGCTGAATAGGCCCGACTCAAAACCCGGCAGGCTGGTAATGTCCACGGCCTGCTGGCAAATAATCCCGTCGGGTGAATAGCCAGTGGCGGCCGCCGCCATGCCGCTATCCAGAAGTTGTTGCAGATAGGCGTCGCGGCGGATCTTTTGTCGGTTGACCCGCAAAGTAAGCGGCCCTGCAAGATTATTGGCTTCCAGTATGCGTTGTTTTTCAGGCTCGTTATCGAGTGCGCGAATAATCCAGGCAGGGTGTGAATAACGCGCCACTTCATGGCTGTCGGCTAATACCTGCAGCCGATCAGTTTCCCGCAATAGCTTGCGCAAGATGGCGTTTGATAATCCCTTTGCCCAGCTCTTGCCTAAGGCAACCATGGCATTGACGTTTTCTGAGACACAGGCATGACTGGGTGTCTGCATGTACAGACATTCATGCATGGCGGACAACAGCAAACATTCCACCAGGGCCTCTTTTTGCTTGAGAGGTTTATCCAGCAACTGATCCAGAATGAATTTCAGCCGATGGTAAAAACGTAAGCTGCCAAAGCATGCGGCCTTGATAAATGCGTCCTGTTTGTCTTCGTGACGATTTAAGTGTTTTACAAAGGCATCATCAAGATTGATATG
>Ga0316188_10001345_pt1 | contig 11591 bp, 5 predicted proteins | sample Phiworburrow1_MG_FD_204933 | JGI IMG/M metagenome (GOLD analysis project Ga0316188, IMG submission 204933) | Coastal sediment microbial communities from Maine, United States - Phippsburg worm burrow 1 | ecosystem: Environmental > Aquatic > Marine > Coastal > Sediment | place: USA: Maine... | reverse complement strand
GAGTATTTCCTCCTGGAAGGCGAGTCCCGGCGCCAGGTGCCCTTGCCCAGGCAGGGTTCGGTAGCAGGTATGCTCCAGGGCCAGTTGATCGTGCGGGTTGACGAGGACTGGAACCACCAGGGCAATACCTATGCCCAGGGCTCGGTGGTCGCGGTGAATCTTTCGGATTTCTCGGCTGAACTTGTGTATGAGCCAGCCACCGGCGAGGCGGTCAGCGAGATGGGCCTTGGCGATCGTATGGTCCACCTGCAGGTTCTGGATAACGTGATTGGTCGCGCCAGGCAGCTGGTAAAGAAAGATGGCGTGTGGGTTGCACGCACCCTGGCGCTGCCTGATAACGGCGTGGTGAACCTGGTGTCGGTCAGCGGCGACGATGACAGCCTGCTGGTGAGTTTTGAGAGCCTGACCGTTCCTGACAGCCTGTACCTGGCCAGCCCCGATGGCAGCCTGGCCCAGGCTTATTCCCTGCCCGCTTTCTACGATGCCAGCGATGTGGAAGTTTCCCAGCGATTCGCCACCAGCAAGGATGGCACCCGGGTTCCGTATTTTGTGATGGGCCGTAAGGACGTCCTGGCCAAGGGCAATGCGCCCACCATCCAGTACGGATATGGCGGTTTCCTGGTTCCCATCCTGCCCGAATACTATGACGAAAATGCACGTCCCCAGCATGGCGCCCTGGCTGGTCGCATGTGGGTGGCTCGTGGCGGCGTGCTGGTGCTGTCCAATATTCGTGGTGGCGGTGAGTACGGTCCGGCCTGGCACCAGGCGGCCCTGAAGGAAAACCGCCACCTGGCCTACGAGGATTTCTTCGCCATCGGTGATGCCCTGGTTGAGACCGGTGTGACCACCCCGGAAAAACTGGGCGCCATTGGCCGCTCCAACGGTGGATTGCTGATGGGTGCGGTGCTGACCCAGCGTCCGGATCTGTATGCGGCCATCGATTGCGGTGTGCCCCTGCTGGATATGTTGCGCTATCACCTGCTGCTGGCCGGTGCCAGCTGGATGGGTGAGTATGGCAATCCCGACGTGCCCGCCGAGCGCGCCTACCTTGAGACGTATTCTCCCTACCAGGCGCTGAAGCCGGGTGTGAAATATCCCGAGGTCCTGTTCTATACCTCCACCAAGGATGACCGGGTGCATCCGGGACATGCCAGGAAAATGGCCGCCCGAATGCGTGAATACGGCAACAGCTTTCTGATGTACGAAAACACAGAAGGGGGTCATGGCGGAGCGGCGAACCAGGACCAGCTGGCTTACCGGGCGGCGCTGGAATATGCCTATTTCAGCTTGAAATTAATGAAATGAGAGCCTGGCCACCAGAAGTGGGTGGCCAGGATTTGAAAGATTAATCGCGCCGGAGCCCTGGTCCTTGAGTGGTCGGGAGGGCGGCGTGATGAAACGGAGAGAGTGAGTGCATTATCGACTTTGGATGAAGGCCGGCCTGGTATTCGCGTTTGCCCTGATGTGGATATCGTCTGCTGTCCAGGCCGCGCCCTACCGCTACAAGACCACCGAGAAAATGGTCGTAGTGGGGGATTCCCATGGCGCCTTTGAAAGTTATTCAGCGCTACTGACCGAGGCCGGGCTGATTGATAAGCAGCTCAAGTGGTCCGGTGGGAAAGCAAACCTGGTGAGCCTGGGGGACTTCCTGGATCGCGGTGCGGAATCACGCAAGATTATGGACCTGCTGATGCGCCTGCAGAAAGAGGCTGCCAAGAGCGGTGGAAAGGTGCATGTGTTGCTGGGTAACCATGAGCTCATGAACCTGACTGGCGATCTGCGCAACGTCAGCCTCCAGGAATTTCTTTCCTACCAGGACTTCGAAGATCCACAAGAACGCCTGGCTGTCCGCGAGTACTTTGACCGGTATCCTGAAGAGCGTCGGGACTCGGATTTTGACCAGCTTTATCCCCCGGGTTTCTTCGGTCATCGCAAGGCCTTCTCCCCGGAAGGCAAGTACGGGAAGTGGTTGCGCACACTCCCGTTCCTGATTGTCATTAATGACCAGGCCTTCGCCCATGGTGGGCTGCCCAGGCTGGTGGCGGAGCAGGGGCTGGAAGGCACTAATCGGTACCTGGCCGAGGCAATTGCCCGGTACGATGAGTTGTGGGCGGTGGTCAGCAAGGACATCGGCCTGGTGATGCCCGCGACATTCAGGCAGCGTCCGCGTCTGTCTGACGCATCCATATTGCCCGAGGCTGAGAAATTCAGGCAGCTTTACTGGCAGCCTCTGTTTTCTCCAGAGGGTCCATTGTGGGCACGTGAAGACAGTATGTGTTTGCCGGTCACGGTGGAGGGAACCCTGGACGCCTCTCTTGCGGCCCTGGGTGCCAGGCAACTGGTTGTTGGGCATACGGTTACCTTCAACAAGCGCATTTCCAGTCGACTCGACGGCAAGGTCATCATGATCGATACGGGAATGCTAAACAGCGTGTATACCGGGGGTGTTGCGTCGGCGCTGGTGGTGGAGAAGGGCAAGAATTCGGCCTTCTACCTTGGACAGGGCGGAGGACACGAGATATTACCCTTGCCCAGGCAGGTGGGATCCAGGCCTGCTTCGATGAGTGATGACGAACTCGAGGTATTTTTACGTGAAGCGCAAATCGTGCTTGCCGAAGACCTGGGTAGGGGGATTACCAAGCCAAAACGTGTGGTCCTTGAGCGGGACGGTATCCAGCTGTGGGCCATCTTCAAGGACGTAAGATATAGAGAGCAACGCATGGGTAACACCATCGTTGAATTCGCCGATCACTGGCGGAACGAAGTCGCCGCTTACAAGTTGGATCGACTCATGGGCTTGGAAGCGGTTCCGGTCACCGTGGAGCGTGAGGTGGAAGGCAAGCGAGGCTCATTGCAGTTCTGGGTTCACGGGCTGGTGAACTGGAGAACGGTCACCGAGGCGGGCAAGGCGCCGGGAAACTGGTGCGAAATGCGGCCCCAGTACCAGGTTCTGAAAGTATTTGATGCACTGGTTCATAACCTGGACCGGACCCAGGAGAACCTGGCATTTGAAAGATCTGACTGGAAGTTAATCCTGATCGATCATTCCCGTACTTTTGCTGTCAGGCCAAGAATTCTCGACAAAGTTGAGTCCGAGTTCCTGGTGGTGACTCCTGCCATGGCGAAACGCCTGGAGGCCCTGACAGAGGAGTCGGTACTGGCCGCCACGCAGCCTTACCTGAATCTGAGCCAGGTACGCAGTCTCATGGTCAGGCGCGATATTCTTTTGCGCGACTATCTTGGCGAGAGACCGGAATCAGCTGTGCCGGAAATTTCCGGCGTCGACTGAGCTTCTTCTATCGCCTATGAGCCCGTTTGCGGTGCGGCCTGAAATTCCGGTCGCGCAGCTTTCCGGGCGTATTCCCTGCCGGCGTATGTGGCAATGGCCACCATCAGGAAGGCCAGTAGCGTGTCAAAGACCAGGAACTCGCGATGCCCCCAGTCGAGTAAGTTCACTCCCACGTACACAGTGGCTGCCGCCACCAGGTCCCCACATCGGAAAAAGACCGTATCGATGGCGGTCTTGGCCTCGTATTTTGCTTCCCTGCTTGCGGGGAGAAGCAGGGCATTTCTGCAGGTATTGAGCAGTGAATAGTCCAGGCTCTTGATGGCAATCACACCCCATTTCATGACTATCAGCGCCGGTATTGCGGCCATGCCCATAAAGGAAATTGCGAAAAGCAGCGGCGGTATGGTTACCGCGACCTTAACGCCAAAGGCGATGATGATTCGGGAAACCAGAAGCAGTTGAATGCTGCTGCTGAGGATTGTTATCCAGGAGAAAAGATCACCCATGAAGGCGGCGATCATGGCCTGTCTCTCGCCTTCGGGCAGCGTCATGGAAAGCTGCACAACGTAATCTGACATTACGTACTCACCGGTAGTGGTGATCCAGTTGAGCATCACTACCAGGGTGGCCAGGCTCAGCAGGTACCTGTCTTGTAATACCAGGCCGAGGCCGCCCAGGGCTTTGGTAACAGCATTGTCCTCGCGGCTGATTTGTTTTGCCCGGGCGCTGGCAGGGACAGCATTCCCGGCGAGTCGACTCAAGGGCAATGACGCAAGGAACATGCCGGCCGATAATATCATGAGGCCGCCGGCCCCCAGCCAGGGGTACAGGAACTTGGCAATCTGGGATCCCAGCAGACCGCCCACGGAAATTCCGAAGGCAATGATGGCAAATAGTCGCTGCCCCGCTCTCACGCTGAACAGGTCCGTGGCGTAGGCCCAGAATTGAGAGGTGACCATCACACCTACAGCACCGGCGTATACATAAAAAGCGAAGCCCACATTCAGGCCGATATTTTCCAGGGCATAGAAAATCAACAGGCCCATTGCCAGCAGGAAATACACGCGCTGTATCAGCAGGGATTTTCTCTGCATACGGAACAGCATGCCGTAAAAGGGAAGCAGGATAATCAGAGCCAGGGCCTGGGCCCCGGTGGCATATGTGCGCAGGGCCGCGTCGCCTTCGGTGAGGATGAGGGCCTCGCGAACCGGCTTGAGAAGGTAGTACGCCAACATGATTACTGTTGCGTTCAGAAGCAGCAAGGCGATCACCTTGCCTTCGCCTGCGCGAATACGCGTAAACAACGACAGCAATCGTTCGAATGGCGACAGTCGGAGAGTTTCTGGGGTCATTTTTATCTTAATTATAGTTAGCTATACAGGCGTGGCGAGTTAAATCCTAGCAGTTCCGATGAATTAATGCGCAAGCACGAATCGGAAAAATCGGAGAATATTTATTAAGAAATTTTATTGAGACCGACCTAGACTTAAATGAACATGTGATTTTTTACGACTAAGAGTTGGTTTAATCGGCGATGGTAAGCCCAACCATTAATCTGCTAACCAAGCTTTGTTTGGCTTTAATTTTCTCCTTGTCGAGCATGTCTGCCGGGGTGAATCGGTCCGCTGGGTCGCAGGAGCCAGCCGCTGAACACACTCCCCAGAAGCGCGCTTACAGATTCAGCGACGTGGAGACCGTCGTGGTGATCGGAGATTCACATGGCGCATATGCCAACCTCCTGGAAGTACTCAAAAAAGCCGCAATGGTTGATGAGCATGCCAGGTGGGTTGGGGGTAACGCTCACCTGGTGAGTCTGGGGGATTTCCTGGGTCGGGGTGCGGAATCAAGAAAAATCATGGATCTACTGATGTCCATGCAAACTCAGGCCAGGGAGCAGGGTGGTTGGGTTCATGTCCTGCTAGGTAACTATGAGTTGATGAACATGGTTGCTGATACCGCCGAGACCAGCGTTGCGGAATTCCACTCGTACCTTGACCTGGAGTCCGCTGAGGTAAGGGAGGCAGAAAAGCTCCGCTATGAGGCCCTGCCGGCCGAACAGCGACAAATCAGTTTCAACGAAAAATTCCCTCCCGGCTTTTTCGGCCATCAGCTGGCCATGTCGAACAAGGGTAAATACGGGGCCTGGTTAAGAACGCTGCCCTACATGATAGTGATCAATGACATTGCAATGGTGCATGGCGGGTTGCCTGAAATGGTTGCTGGGCTGGGTTTGGAGGGTACGAACCAACGCCTGGGTGACATGCTCCGTAACTATGAGACCAGTTGGGACAATCTCGCTGCAGAACTGGCGTTGAAAGGTTATACCGGCTACACGGAGCGTAATGAAATTGCCAAGGCGCTTCCGGAAAGCGTTGCCGGAGATTTTGTCCAGGCGGCCCAGGCGGATTTGTTCAATCCCAGCGGGCCGGTGTGGGCCTGGGAGGAGTCGCTGTGTGTGCCGCTGTCAGTGGAAGACACATTGCTGGCGGCACTGGACGTCTTGGGTGTCAAGCGGGTAGTGGTTGGTCATGCGGTCACACCGGATCACAAGATTGGTACCCGCTTCGATGGCCGGGTTGTGATGGTGGACACCGGAATGTTTTCCGATGACTACCGGGGAGGCAGGGGATCGGCCCTGGTTGTGAAGCACGGGACCATGAGTGCCTATTACACGGACCAGGAACAAGCGGGCCAAGTGATGGAAATGCCGCGTCGGGTGGGTGCCAGGCCGGGAGGGCTGACTGATGACGAACTTGAACAGTTCTTGCTGACGGCCGACATCGTAGAGCTGAAAGATGTGGGGGTGGGGGTCACCCATCCGGTTGAAGTCGTGCTGGAAAAAGACGGGCTCGAACTCAGCGCGATATTTAAAGACGTGGACTTCAAGGAAGTGCGCAAGGGACGGAGAATCGAGGCCATGGGTGACAGCTGGCGGCACGAGGTTGCCGCCTACGGTGTCGATCGCTTGCTTGGCCTTGAACTGGTTCCGGTCACTGTAGCCAGGACGGTAAATGGCAAGCAAGGATCGCTTCAGTTCTGGGTGAACAGGCTGGTTAACCAGATCGAGATTCTGGAGGACGATATTGAAGTTGGCGGCTGGTGCCCCATGGGACGTCAGTACGAATTGATCAAGGTATTCGATGCCTTGATTTATAACCAGGACCGGACGCGGCAGAACATGACTTTCGATTCCCGCTACTGGAGAGCGATCTTGATTGACCATTCCCGTTCTTTCGAGTCGAACAAAGGTTTCCCTGCCGCGGTAAAGAAAAACAAGTACCTGTTGGTGCGTCCTGCCATGGCGAAGAGGCTTGCGGGCCTGACAGAGGAAAATCTTCAGGTGGCCACCCATGGTTATCTGAAGCCAATCCAGGTCAGAAGCATCCTGGCGCGTCGAGACAGGCTTCTTAAATCCTGTCTGGCTGACTAGTCGTCAATGATTAGCGTGACGCCTTGCCGGTTAAAAGCATCGTTGGCCTTCACCTGGAAGCACGCCAGTGCAGAGTAAGGGCATTGGCTCGATAGCCTCATTTCCAGGATTTTTTTTTGTGACTTTCTTGTCGAGACAGTAGTCGCCCCACGCATGGCGAAATAAATTCCGCCATGTGCGATGATTTAAAACCCAGGTGGGAATCGGAAAATCCGGACAATACTGACCGGAAAAAATTATTTTAAATCCACCTGGAATCTGAGACAGTCGAAGCAATAGAAGCAAATACATAAAGTCGACCATTCAGGGAGGGTGCGCCCATTAAACATTTGACACGATTCTATCTGTTTGTACTTGTCGGGTTGTTCGCCCTGTCCCCCGGCGTATGTTGGTCAGTTGATACTGCCTACAGGTTCAGCACCACGGAAACCGTCGTGGTGGTTGGAGATACGCACGGCGCCCACGACTCCCTTGTGAGCGTCCTGAGAAAAGCCGGTTTGCTTGACGAGAAAGAAAACTGGACAGGAGGGAAGACCCATTTTGTGAGTCTTGGGGATTTTCTCGATCGGGGTGCCGACTCCAGGAAGATCATGGACCTGCTCATGTCCTTGCAGGAGCAGGCCGCGGCTGCCGGAGGCCGGGTTCATGTCCTGATGGGCAATCATGAGCTCATGAACATGACGGCTGATACCCGTGATGTGAGTGCCGCCGAATTCGATTCCTACCGGGACCTCGAAGCGCCCGAGGTGCGGGTTGCGGAACAGTTGCGTTACGAAACCCTGTTGCCGGAACAGAGAACGAAAAGTTTTGATCAACTATATCCGCCCGGATTTTTTGGTCACCAAGCGGCAATGTCGGAAACCGGTACCTACGGCGCCTGGTTACGCAGCCTGCCCTATATGATCGTGATCAACGACATGGCCCTGGTTCATGGAGGCCTTCCTCAAATGGTCGCGGATTTGGGCCTGGAAGGGACCAATCAGAAACTGGGTGAGATGTTCCGCGCCTACGAGACTAGCTGGAATGCGTTGGCGAAGACCCTGGGAAAGGAGGGCTACCTTAACTACGACGAGAAATTTGATATCGCTTCGGCGCTTCCCGAAGAGATAGGTGGAGAATTTCTCGTTGCCGCCCATGCGGAGCTTTTCTCTCCGGATGGTCCCCTGTGGTCCAGGGAGAATTCTGTATGCGCCCCGTTGACTGTGGAAGATACGCTCCAGGCGGCGCTGAACAGCTTGGGCGTCAATCGTGTGGTAATTGGCCATACGGTGACTCCGGATAACCTGATCGGGACCCGCTTTGAGGGCAGGGTGGTCATGGTGGATACGGGCATGCTTTCCAGGGTTTACGAAGGCGGGAGGGGCTCAGCCCTGTTGGTTCAGGGCGAAAAACTCAGTGCCATCTATGAAGACCGTGATGCGCGCAGCGAGGTACTGGAAATGCCACGGCGCGTGGGGATCCGTCCCGGAGGCTTGACTGACGACGAACTCGAACAGTTCCTGAAGACTGCAAAAATCGTGCGGACGGTGGAATTGGGTGAGGGGGTTACGAAACCGTTACGCGTTGATCTGGAAAAAGACGGGATCGCACTCAGCGCAATATTTAAAGACGTGGACTTCAGGGAAGTGCGCAAGGGTCGGAGAATCGAGGCCATGGGTGATCGGTGGCAGCACGAGGTCGCAGCCTATGGCCTGGATCGTATGCTCGGGCTGGAGTTGGTTCCGGTAACGGTCCCCAGGGTTGTTAATGGAAAACAGGGCTCGCTCCAGTTCTATGTGGAAGGGCTGGTCAACCAGATTGATATTCTTGAACAGGAATTGAGCCCCGGAGGCTGGTGCCTGCTGGCGCCACAATATGAAATACTCAAGGTCTTCGATGCCCTTATTTTCAACCAGGATCGAACCCAGCAGAACCTGACTTTCGATACGCATTTCTGGAGAATAGTGTTGATTGACCACTCCCGTTCGTTCGAGAGCAGCAGCACGTTCCCGATGAACGTAAAAAAGAGCCCCTACCTTGTGGTGCGTCCTGCGATGGCGAAAAGACTGGCCACATTGACCGAAAATAATGTGAAAGTCGCAACCCGTGGTTACCTGAAACCGGTTCAGGTCAGAATGGTTCTTAAAAGACGCGACAGGTTGCTGAAATCCCACCTGGCCGAGGACCAATAAGGTAGCTGGTGATAGCCGTCACGGTGGCGCGGCTGCCAGGGAGTCTGGCTAGTCTTCGATGGTAAGCCTGAAAGTCTGGCTGGTGCACAAGCCATCGTAATCCGTTGCGATGATTCGTATTACCAGTTCTTCCCGGTGTCCCACCGGGGGCGTTGCTTCGATGAGCTGCCTGCGCTTGTCCAGCCGCAGCCAGGCTGGCAGGGCGGATCCGCAGTGCAACTCGGCGCGTATGGTCAGCACCTCCCCGGGGTCGTTATCAAGGAAGGCATTAGGTGGAATGATGTGATGAGTACACCGCCCAGGGCAGATGGTGGCGTCAGGTATTTGTTGCCCGACAAACGGGGCGGAATTGAACGCCGGCAAGGCAATACGCTGGGCGTAAGACTTGCCGACAAACAGTGCCACAACCAGCATGCATGCGGCCAGTGTGATATTTACAACAATGAACTCGTTGTGACCCCAGTGTAGAAATTCAACGCCGATCAGCACAGTAAAGGCAGAGAGCAGGTCGCCGAAGCGAAAAAACAGCGTGTCTATCGCCGTTTTCCCTTCATATTTCACCAATCTTGAAGTGGGAAGTAGTAGCGCGTTTCTGCAGGTGTTAAGCAGCGAATAATCCAGGCTCTTTACCGTAATGACCGCCCACCGGGCTACTGCCAGAAGCGGTAGCGCCCCCATAAACATATAGCTGACCACGAAAATCGCCGGGGAGACCGCCAGCGCTACCCTGATCCCGAACTTGATGATGATCCTGGACACAAAAAGCAGCTGGAATATCGCGCTTAGCAAGGTCACCCAGAACATGATCCCCGCCTGGAATTTGCCAATCCAGACTTCCCGGCTGGCCTCCGGCATCGTCATGGACGCATCCTTGATGAAATCGTTCAACACGAATTCACCGGTAGCGCCTGACCAGTTTAATAACACCACCAGCACTGCGATGGATAACAGGTAGCGGTCTTTCATTACCAGGGCGAGGCCGCCAAAAATTTTCTGGACAGAGTCCGCCTGGGTCTCCATAGGCGGTGGGCGGCTCTCCATCGGCACCGAATCATTGGAGAGCTTTGACAGAGGCAGCGTTAACAAGAACACCAGGGCTGCCGCGATCAAGAGCCCGTCCGCGCCGATAAAATCGAGCAGGTGTTTGGCCAATATCGTTCCGCATAGCGCTCCCAGGCTGATTCCCATTCCAATTACAGCAAACAGTCGTTGACCGGTCTTTGGATTAAACAGGTCGGTGGCAAATGCCCAGAACTGGGATGTCACCATAACCGCCATGATCCCGCTCCAGATGAACAGAACAAAGCCGATATGGAAGTCCAGTTTGTGGGCAATGAAAAACGGAATGAGGCTGATTGCCAGGATAAGGTTGATCCGCTGAATCAACAGGGACTTGTTTTGCAGGCGAAACAGCATGCCGTACAGGGGCAGTATAAATATGATTAAAGCCGCCTGGATCCCGGAGGCATAGCTTCGCAACGCGGCGGACCCTTCCGTAAGAATAAAGGTCTCCCTGGTCGTGCGTACCAGGTAATACGCGCACATCAGCAGGAATGCATGTAGCAAAAGCCAGGCCACGCTTCGTCCTTCACCCGGACGAATTGTGGTGAACAGGCCTATTAACTTTTCGAACGAGGTCAGTTCGGATTTATCTACTAGCACATGGCTTCCTATGGCCCGGCCCGGGGCCTGCGCGCCGGGCAGACAGCGTCTGAATGTACCCGGCTCGGGCAGTGTTCAATACTTTCCTTCCCGCGAGAAGTCATCGGGCTATCGCGGTAACAATACTTTATAACCCGGATTCCGCAATAGCCTTCTTACATTTGTCCGCCTACTTGAAAGGCGTAGACATTCAAGAGCAGTAAGCCCTGTTCCCGGGACTCAATTCTGATTTGGCCAAGCAGCTCTTGAAAAGTTCCGGACCACACTCAAAAGCCAGCCATTCGCTCATGAAGTTAAGCTCATTGCTGGAATTGCGTAGCGGTGGGGCTATACTGGTTACCAAGCAGAGCAAATTATTTGCTGCTGCGGTGGGTGTTTTGACGTGAATTTCACGGGCAGAACTTTCCATTAATTCCACATAGCAGGTAGAAAAAATGTCGAAAGAACTTACCGCACTTGAGCGCGCGTTCAAGAATGCCGAACGTGAATTTGTCAGGGTTTCTCAAAAAACCTTGAAATCTCTGGACAGGGAGTCAAAGAAAGTAGCCCGTGATCTTCAGCGCGCCAAGACCCGTGCAGAGCGTTATAAAAACGATGTCATGAAAAAATCAGAGAAGCTCGCCAAGACTTCTGCTGCCAGTGCCAAGAGGCAGTTGCGCTCCCAGATCGGAAAGCTGGACAAGCTCTTGAATGAAGCCATGGATGAGGTCGAAGCGCACAAGTTTAACCTGGCCCCTCTGCGTGCGCAGTTGAAGAACGCCCGGGCTTTTGCCATGAAAGCAACTCACCTGAGCAAGGCTGTCAGCCAGAAGGAGAAGGAGCTCGAAAAGAAAGCAGGTAAGAAAAAGCCGGCCAGCAAGAAGAAAGTAGCCAGCAAGAAGAAGGTGGCCAGCAAGAAGAAGGTAGCCAGCAAGAAGAAGGTGGCCAGCAAGAAGAAGGTGGCCAGCAAGAAGAAGGTAGCCAGCAAGAAGAAGGTAGCCAGCAAGAAGAAGGTAGCCAGCAAGAAGAAGGTAGCCAGCAAGAAGAAAGCGGCGAGCAA
>Ga0316188_10001343_pt1 | contig 11597 bp, 10 predicted proteins | sample Phiworburrow1_MG_FD_204933 | JGI IMG/M metagenome (GOLD analysis project Ga0316188, IMG submission 204933) | Coastal sediment microbial communities from Maine, United States - Phippsburg worm burrow 1 | ecosystem: Environmental > Aquatic > Marine > Coastal > Sediment | place: USA: Maine... | reverse complement strand
ACAAACATTATTATTGAGTAAATTTAAAAAAAAATCTGCTTTAAAAAGATAAAGCAGATTAATGAGGGGAACTTAAGTGAGAAATTAGGGTTGAACCAACTCCCACTTAAATTTTTCAAACAAATTAGTTAACTGCTCTTTGTTCTTTATGTCACACACTATGATATTGTAATACCCTTTGGTAACCAAGGCTACAAGGCCTTGTTTTTCTAATTCTGAGTTTACACTTTCTAAATATGAATAGGCCCAATCATCGTCTTTAGGCGATGAAAATTTAAAATCTTTGGTGATCAGCAATTCATTAAAGGAGGTAGCCACGCTTTCAGCATCGTCGCCATAGGTCATCAACTGAAAATATTCAAGTATTTTATTGAGTGCCAACTGAAAATATGGGTATTCATCATCACTAACCGTCCAATCCGTAAGGTATGGGTTCGGTTCAAGTACGATTTCGCCGTTGGCATTTTCAGATCCCCAATTCTTATTGGATGAAACGGCAAAGTCCTTATATACGTAATCAAATACTTTTGGTTTTGATAAGGCAAGCCAGGTTTTGTAAACTATTTCTTCCTGCTCTGCTTTGGTGTACAAGTCATGGCCTAAAAGTTTTACAATTTCGGTAAGAAGTTCCTTTTCTATGCCGAGCTCTGAAGTTTTCGGATCGGCTTCTTTATATTTATAGATATAGCTCCTAAATTCCACATTTGAATAATCCATTTGTCCAAATGAAATGTAGTTAAAAGCCAAAAATATAAAAATAGTGAGTAGTTTTTTTTTCATAGGCGCAATTTCGTTCAACTTCTCAATTTCGAAAAACATAACACTAAATTTTAGATTAAAATCCAAGCATTAGTCGATCAGTTTTTTCTAAAGAAACTATACGAACTTTAGGGGGTTCAACTATTTTCTTAATGCGAATTTACACATATCAACTGAGAAATACAAATTTTATTGCATGTTAATGGATACTAAACTAGAAAGTTAGGCCCTTTCAATAGTTTAATTACTTAACATAACAGGCATTACGAGCATGGTAATTTCCTCACCTTCCTCTAAACCGTCAATAGGCGTAAGAATACCTGCCCGATTGGGAAGTGACATTTCCAGAAGGATATCATTTGAATTTAAGTGGTTCAGCATTTCCAATAAAAATCGCGAATTAAAGCCAATTTGCATATCGTCTCCTTCATAGCTGCACTGCAATCTTTCATCCGCTTTATTCGAAAAATCAAGGTCCTCAGCTGATATTTTTAATTCGGTACCAGCCATTTTCAAACGTATTTGATGTGTGGTCTTACTCGAAAAGATGGATACCCTTCTTACAGAATTATAGAAGGCATTTCTATCCATGGTCAATTTATTGGGATTTTCTTTTGGAATGACAGCTTCATAATTTGGGTATTTTCCGTCAATAAGCCTGCATATCAAAGTGCTGCTTCCAAAGCTAAATTTGGCATTGGTATCATTGTATTCAATCACAACATCTTCTTCATTACCCGACAATATATTTTTAAGCAACGTGAGCGGCTTCTTTGGCATAATGAATTCAGCAACCTCATTGGCACTTACATCATTTCGGATATATTTTACCAGTTTATGGGCATCAGTAGCAACAAAAATCAAATTTTCGGGACTTAACTGAAAAAACACACCACTCATTACCGGTCTAAGGTCATCGTTGCCTGACGCGAAAATTGTTTTAGAAATTCCAGTGGCCAGAATACTCGCTTTTAATGTAGTTCTGCTCGGAGACTCTAATTCAACGGCCTTTGGGAACTCTTCTCCATCGGCATAGGCCAGGGCATATTTTCCACTGTCAGAATTGATTTCAATGGTATTGTTATCTTCTACCTTAAAAGTAAGGGGTTGTTCGGGAAATGTTTTTAAAATATCCAAAAGCAATCTTGCCGGAACCGCAATGGCTCCTTTTTCATCTGCCTCAACGTCAATAGATGTAGTCATAGTTGTTTCCAAATCAGAGGCTGAGATTCTCAATTGATTGTCAGTTAACTCGAATAAAAAATTATCAAGTATGGGCAAGGTGTTATTGCTATTGATAACTCCTCCTAAAATTTGTAATTGTTTCAATAATTGAGAACTGGAAACTATAAACTTCATTCTTTGTGATTTTGAAATATTTTGATTTTAAATTGAATGCAAATTGAGAAGTTAAACAGCAAAAACAAATTGATAAATGATCAGGCTCCGATACTCATCTGTTAGTCCTTCATGAACTGCATCAAGCATACAAATATATTATATTAAACTTGAACTTCGAAAATTAATTTGGCTTGAATTTCAACATAATCATATGTTAAGGTTTTCTTAATACACACTTTTGATGGTTAAATTTTTTAGATTTGCTGCAGTTCATTCGATTTGATGAAATGAAGCCTGTTTTTTTGGGAACAGGACATCATTCGGATTTGCTCCATTACCGATGATGGATGAATGGTCTTGTATATAGTTAAACGGCCCTGTTTCAGGGATAAACAAAAAGCAAATGAATAAATTTTTACTGTTTTTTTCAGTATTCCTTATTATTTCAATTCAAGGCTATGCACAGCAGCCTAAAAAATTAAGTGCTGATGAGATTCATGAATCAATAAAGAAATTGAATTTTTTAGGTTCCGTTTTATATGTGGCTGCCCACCCTGATGACGAGAACACCCGGTTGATATCTTATTTTTCCAACGAAGTTCACGCCCGAACAGCCTATTTGGCGATTACCCGAGGTGATGGAGGTCAGAATTTGATCGGACCCGAGATCAGAGACTTATTAGGAGTGATAAGAACCAATGAGTTGCTTAAAGCAAGAGAAACTGATGGAGGAGAACAATTCTTTACCCGTGCGAATGATTTTGGTTATTCGAAGCATCCTGACGAGACCTTAAGTCTATGGAATAAAAAGGAAGTACTCAATGATGTGGTCAAAGTCATACGAAAATTTCAGCCTGACGTCATTATTAACAGATTCAATGCCGAGTCGGCCGGTAAAACCCATGGTCATCATACCTCATCAGCAATTTTGAGCACCGAAGCGTTTGATCTTGCGGCTGATTCCAATTATAAATCAAATGGCGAAGCGCCCTGGACGGCCAAAAGATTATTTTTTAATACGCATTGGTGGTTCTATGGGAGCAGAGAAGAGTTTGATCAAGTGGATAAATCAAATATGATTTGGTTTGATACCGGAGTTTATTTTCCCACTTTGGGAGTTTCCAATTCCGAAATTGCCTCATTGAGCAGAAGCATGCATAAATCACAAGGATTTGGAAGCACTGGTACCAGAGGAAGTGATAAGGAATACGTTGAATTGATCAAAGGCGACAAGCTGTTAAATGGATCGGATGTATTTGAAGGAATTAATACAACCTGGACAAGAGTTGAAGGAGGAGCAGAGATATTGGGAATTTTGGAACAGGTGGAAAAGGATTTTGATTTCAGGGATCCGTCCAAAAGTATTCCCAAATTGATGAAGGCCTATCAGCTTATTTCAAATGTAAAGGATACCCACTGGCGTGAATATAAATCCAAAGAGATCAAAGATATTATAGCTTCCTGTGCCGGATTATACCTCGAGGGAATTGCCAGTGAGGCAACCGCCACAAATAATCAATCGGTTGCAATAAAAATAGAGGCCATAAACAGGAGTGATCAAAAAATCAGTTTGGAAACCATTGCGTTCGTTCCACAGGACATCTCGATCAAAGTGAATCAGGTTCTGCTCAATAATGAGCCTTTTTCAAAAGAAGAAAAAATCAAGATCCCGGAAGGCATCAAATTCACTTCACCCTATTGGTTAACCGAAAAGGGAAGTATAGGAATGTACAGTGTAGCTGACAAGTCACTTATCGGCAATCCTGCCAGCCTGCACGAATTAAAAATTGCTTTCAATCTGGATTTTGATGGTGTAAAAATGACGATTGTAAAAGACATTGTATACAAATATAACGATCCGGTAAAAGGAGAGGTCTATCAACCTTTTGATATTGTACCTGAAATTGCGGTTGACATCACGTCAAAAGTGGTTATTTTCAGCGAGGTTATCCCAAAGGAGATTCCGGTTAAGCTAAGAGCTTACCGAGACAGTATCAGAGGATCTTTGGCGCTTAAGATACCTTCAGGATGGAAAGTTGAACCGAAACAGATCGATTTCCATCTTTTGGGAAAAGGGGAGGAGCAATCATTCTCCTTTACGGTTACACCACCAGAAGGGCAAAGTGAAGGATATGTAAACCCTGTGGTCACGGTCAACGGAAAGACCTATGACAAATCGATTGTTGAAATCAATTATGATCATATTCCAAGACAACTGGTTTTATTACCCGCTGAATCGAAGGTAGTAAGATTGAATCTTGTCAAAAAAGGACAGTCAATCGCTTATATTAAGGGTGCAGGAGATGAAATGCCGAAATATCTGAAGCAAATAGGATATGACGTGGCAGAAATAGATCCTGTAAGTATAACTTCTAATTCTCTCAGCGATTATGATGCGGTTATTTTGGGCATCAGGGCATATAATACCATTCCGGAACTTAAAATAAAGCAACCTATTATTCTGGACTATGTAAAAAATGGAGGTAATGTCATCGTACAGTACAATACCAGTCAGAACCTGGTAGTTGAAGATAATTTAGCTCCCTATATGTTGCAACTTTCCAGAGACAGGATCACAGATGAAAATGCCGAAGTCACCTTTCTTGACAAAGCGCATGAATTATTGAACCTGCCAAATAAGATCGTAGCTGAAGACTTCAATGGGTGGGTTCAGGAGAGAGGTTTGTACTTTCCTGATAAGTGGGCCGATGAATTTACTCCCCTTTTGTCTTTTCAAGAAAATGGAGAAGGGCCCATGAAAGGGAGCCTTCTGGTTGCTAAATACGGAAAAGGTCACTATATTTATACGGGTCTGTCATTTTTCAGAGAATTACCCGCCGGAGTTCCCGGAGCATATAAATTGTTCACCAATATGATTTCCATAGGGAAAAACGATTTTGAAACAGAATTAAAAAAGTAAATCATGAACGATCCCCAGAAATCAGTATCCGGCAAATGGAAAAAAGAATATACTTTCTTATTGATCGCTAATGCCATTTATATTCTCATTTTTTATATTCTTATGCAATATTATACACTATAAATGGCAATATTAGACTGGTCAGTTTTATTGATAACGTTACTTTTCATTGTAATCTATGGTTCCTTAAAAACAAAGGGAAGCAAAAATGTCAATGACTTTATCAAAGGAGGTAATGAAGCCAAATGGTGGACCATCGGTTTATCTGTGATGGCCACACAAGCCAGCGCTATAACTTTTCTTTCTACCCCAGGCCAGGCCTTTCACAGCGGGATGGGTTTTGTACAGTTTTATTTTGGTTTACCCTTGGCCATGATCATCATATGTCTGGTGTTTATCCCTATTTATCACAGACTAAAAGTGTATACGGCCTATGAGTTTCTCGAAGGCAGGTTTGACGTGAAAACACGAACTTTGACCGCGATCTTGTTCCTGGTTCAGAGAGGTCTGGCAGCGGGAATTACCATTTTTGCTCCGGCAATTATTCTTTCTGCCGTTTTGGGATGGGATTTGTTAACCCTGAACATTATCATCGGAGTACTTGTGATCATTTATACAGTTAGTGGAGGCACCAAAGCCGTAAGTGTGACCCAAAAGCAACAAATGGCGATCATATTTATAGGGATGTTCGCAGCTTTTTTTATTATTCTGAGTTATTTGCCACAGGACATTTCATTTTCCAAGGCGCTTAAAATAGCGGGTGCCAGTGGTAAAATGAAAGTATTGGATTTTTCTTTTGATTTGAATAACAGGTATACGGTTTGGACTGGATTTCTCGGAGGTACCTTTTTAATGCTGTCGTATTTTGGCACGGATCAGTCTCAGGTACAGCGTTATTTATCGGGTAAATCAGTACGAGAAAGTCAATTAGGGCTTTTATTCAACGGGTTTTTAAAAGTACCCATGCAATTCTTTATTTTGTTGGTCGGAGTTATGGTATTTGTTTTTTACCAATTCAATTCTGCCCCGCTGAATTTTAATCCTGCGGCTACTGAAGCAGTGATGAATTCTGAATATGCCCAAGATTATACTGCTCTTGACAATGAGCACAAAGAAACAGAAATCCAGAAAAAAGAGGCACAATTATATTTTGCGGCTCATCCTGAAGATCAGAATATCATTGATAAAATAGCTGATCTCAACAGCCGGGAAGTTGAATACAGGGCAGCGGCAAAAGAATTGATCTTAAAGGCCGACCCTTCCAAGGAGGTTAATGATAAGGATTATGTATTTATTCATTTTATTCTGAATAACATGCCAAGAGGCATAATTGGTCTGCTGTTGGCCGTAATTCTCTCTGCAGCCATGTCATCCACCGCTTCTGAATTGAACGCTCTTGCTGCCACTACCACAATGGATTTATACAAGAGGGGTCAAGGCGATGAGAAAAATGCCATGCACTATGTTTCGGCAACGAAATGGTTCACATTGGCCTGGGGGTTCCTGGCGATTTTAGTAGCCAGTATTGCCAACTTGTTTGACAACCTCATCCAACTGGTAAACATCATTGGTTCCATTTTTTATGGCAATATATTGGGTATTTTCCTTCTGGCATTTTTTGTGAAAATGGTGAAGGGCCACGCAGTATTCAAGGCAGCCATAGTCACCCAATTGATCATCATTGCCATATTTTTTGCAGATGTTCTGCCTTATCTATGGCTGAATTTACTTGGATGTGTGATGGTGATGGTGTTTGCCATACTTTTTCAATTCATTCAAAAAGATAAAAAGACCTGATGAAGAGTAAGCACAAAAAAAAACCTCAAGAGAAACTCTGAGGTTTTTTTTAAAAAGATATGCAGGAGTTTATTCAACAGGGATATTTAATTTCACCTTATCCCAGGCAAAAACAATTCCTGAATTGTCAATTGCGTACATCAATTGTTCCTGAACATCATTCACAAACTCAGCATTGACAGTTAACCTCAATGCGTCTTCGGCTTCTGAATAAGAAAAGGCTCCCCATGCATCATTTTTTTTGCTGAAAATAGCAACCCATTCCCCATTTTCATTAGGAATAAGGAAAAATCCATATTTACCCGCAGCCAATGACTGACCTCCAATTTTCACATCCTTATCAAAACTGATGGTCGTATTTTCGTTGGCGCCTGCACGCCATACTTCACCATATTTTTCAAGGCTGCCCCAAATTGTTCTTCCTTTAACGCTTGGAGCCCCATAATCAATCATCACCTTTGTCCCGTTAACGGTTCCATCGGTTTGAACCCTTGGGCTTTTTTGGGCACAACTTATTGAAGTAATTAAAAAGAAGGCAATTAATACATGTATTTTTTTCATAGTTAAATTTTATTTACTCCATTCTGCAATGGATTCCTTATTCATTTTTACGTAATCAGCATTACCGGCCTTTTCAGCAGCTTCCATTGATTTTTTGGCAGTTTCTATGGCTCCATTTTTATCGCCTAGATCAGCCTGGATCAAAGATTTTTGGCGAGACATCCAGAAGGCTTCTGGATTCATCTCAGCCGCCTTTGTAGACCATTCAAGCGCTTTGTTGAGGTCTTTGCCCGTGCTGCGGTAATATGCTGCGGCACTGTTATAATCATTGGCCGAAGGACCTGCAATGGCAGCTTCAATGCTCTTTGTGGCGATTTCGTCTGTAGGAGTTTCAATTTTTAAGGCAACTCTTGTGTTGTCCCACATGATATTCATCTCTCCGGTTGAACCATCGGCCAAATTACCGAATCCAATGGTGAAATTTTCCATATTTCCGTCCATGGTAATCACTTTGGCTGAAACTCTTGCGGCTACCTTACTTTCGTCCAATTCAGCCGGGGCACCGCCTGCATTATATTCTGTATAGAAAATAACTTCCCAGGAATCTTTATTAGGAACGGATAGAATGGCATAGGTGCCTTTTTTCAATTCTTTGCCATTGATGCTAACGTCAGTGCTCGTCGTAAATTGGGTTCTCATATTGGCTCCTGTTCTCCAAAGTTTTCCATAAGGGACAAGATCTCCAAAAATGGTTCTTCCGCGCATCGCCGGACGTGAATATTCAACCGCAACATCGGTTAAACCTATCGCCTGCTCAATTTTGGCAGAAGGGCTTGGTGCCGGTGTTTTAATCTGAGCTTGAAAAGTAAAGGCGCTCATTACTAATAAAAGTGTAATAATTTTGGTTTGCATAGAATTTAGTTTTTGTTAATAATTGGTTAAAATTACGTGAAATCATTGTATCCTTATAGATTCATAAAGAATTTAACAAAAATTTATGAGGAAAAAAAAGGAATAAAAACCCTTTAAAAATTAGCTGTAGCGTTTTTTTCTCAAGAAATAAAAAGTCCACCCAAAACCAAAGAGCAGTATCAGCGGCAGGATAAGGTTAAACATTTGCCAATAGATCCTTTCCTGATAGGCTTTTTCCTTGTCCAGAAATTGAATTTGCAATGATTTTGACCTTAACTTCATCAAGCCGTTATCATCCAATAAAAAATGAATGCTGTTTAACAACAGATCCGCATTTCCATACGTTTGGCTGGTCCATTTATCTTTATCCAGGGCTAAAGGCTCTCCTCTCATAATTTCATTTAAGCCTATATCTCCGTCACTGATAACGATCATTTTGTTTTCAATTCCGCGTGCCTTGAAATCAGGATAGTCAAAAGGCATAATTCTTGCGTCGTAGGCAGATTTGAATGGCCCCTCCAACAGAACGCCAAAAATGGTATTGGCATCTTTAAAACTGTTTTTATCCGCTTCTTCGGCAATTTCGCTCAAGGCAATATTACTTGGGGTACCAATAATTTTAGCCAGAGGCGAAGAATTCAGAAGGACCGTTTTATTCAGGCCATTGTTTAAGGTGTCCATACTACTGGGAAATTTCAATAATACGGGATCAATATTTTTAGTTACCGGATGTGAATTATTGGGAAAAACCAATGGAAAATATGGCCATAAAAAATCCTTGTATTGTACCTGGTTACCCGTATTGCCTGATGCCAGCCGAATGGTTGAACTGTAAAGATCTTTCGTAACATTATAATTTATTCTTATGCCATAACTGAACAGGAGGTCGGTCAGGTTAAGGTCCCTGTTAAAAGCGAGCGACTTACCGGTCGCCATCAAACTATCCATTTCAGCATTTACGTTATCCAGTAGCCAAAGCGTTTTTCCTCCTTGCATGATGTATTGATCAATGGCAAATTTTTCTTTTTCTGTTAAGGCTTCAGAGGGCTTGGTCATGATGGCAAGGTCATAGGCCTTTAAGTCATTCAATGTTTTAACCGGATGATTTTCAACCGAATCCAGGGTAAATTCGGCCAATCTGTAATAGTCACCAATTTTTTTTAGAAAACTGTACAGATAGATGTCATCAGGTTGTCCGTTGCCTTTTAATATGGCGATTGTTTTGTTTTTTTCTTCACTTACCTTGTGTATGGCATTGGCAAATTCATATTCCAGATTTTCAATGGAATTCTGCAATTGCTGTTCCTGGCTTGGTGCAATTGAATTGACCAAAAGTGAAACATTCTCTTCCTTGTCATTATAACTGATGACTGCCCACGGAAATATAAGGGCCTCTGATACCTTGGTACCCTCCTGAACGGTTAAACGACTCGGTTGTAATCCTCTATTGATCAATTCTTTGGAATTGCTCATCGGGTCAATGAATCTGAATTTAATCAGCTCATTAAGGGCGCTTAATTCTTCAAGAAATTGAGCAGTTTCCAGTTGAATTCGTTTAAACTCCGCAGGAAACTCCCCTTGAAGGTATACCTTGATGTATAAAGGTTGATCAAGACTTTCAATAAGGGTAACGGTTTCATCAGACAGGGTATACCTTTTGTCATTGGTAATATCGAATCTGAAAAAATAATATCGGCTGACATAATTCAGTCCCAATAAAAGGACGAGGACAGCAAATATTTTCAGATATGATTTATTTCGGGTCATAGATTCCGTTCTTTAAGGTATTATTTGCGATCAAAATTACTTTTTGTAAGCCATAAAAAGAAAAAGGTGACACTTAAAAAGTAGATCAAATCCTTTGAATCGATCACTCCTCTTCCTATGCTTTCAAACCTGGCATGCATCCCAAAATTTTGAATATCCAAGTTCTTTACAAGATTCAGATCAGCCATTGCCTCAAACCCGTAAAACATAAAAAAAGAAACTGAAACGCCCAGGATAAAGGCAACAATTTGATTATTTGAAAGGGTAGAGGTAAACAATCCAATGGAGGTAATGGCACTGGCTAAAAACAGCAATCCGAAATATGAACCGATAACACTTCCATAATCAATACTTTCGGGCGTTGCTGCCAGTTGCATGATGGTGTAAACATAGCTTATGGTGGGTATCAGGGCCAATAGGATAAGCAGCAGGGAACCGAGATACTTTCCAACGACTATTTCCCAGTGACCGATGGGTTTTGTTTTGATGATTTCAATGGTTCCTAGTCGGATCTCATCTGAGAAGCTCCGCATGGTAATGGCGGGTATGATAAAAATAAAAAACCAGGGTGTTATGTAAAAGAAATTGGTCAGGTCAGCAAACCCGGCATCCAAAATATTAAAATCACCTTTGAACACCCACAAGAACAATCCATTGATCAACAGAAACAGAGTGATCACCAGATATCCTATTGGAGTTGCAAAAAATAAATTCAATTCTTTTTTTAAAATGGCTAGCATCAACGTTGATTTTTATATGGGTTCAAGGGTTCAGTTTCAAGTATTTTTGCTCAGGCTCGCTATCGTATCAACACTCCAGGCTATTGGTTCTTCCGAAAACATGGTTTTGGTTCTTGCCCAAACTTCCTTGAAAAACGGAGATTTTCTATACTCATTCAAAGCTGATTCAGAGACCCAGTGACTATAGGTAAAAAAGACGCAGGTATTATCGCGGTCTTGGTATAATTCAAGAAATTCACATCCATTAAATCTTATAATTTTATCCTTAATGCTGTGAAAACTAGCCTGAAAATCGGCAATTTTGTTTTTATCAAATGTCATTTTTACAATTCTGACAAGCATGCCTAACTAAATTTTATATGAATCGAACCGTGATATTGTCTCTATAATTCAATCCCAATAAGCTTGAAGCTCCGCCAACGGTTTTTAAATTACTTCTGTACATTGAAATCTCCAAAAAATCGGAAGAATTAAAAAGAGCGAGTCTTTTGCCGTCATCCTGTCTTTTATCCACGGAAATTGAAAAATCAACGATGTCATTATATTTCTCGTAAATTTTGGTGAATTTATAATTTCTTGCGATAATTTCAAACTCTCTTCCTTTTCCAACGCTTTGAAATACATTTTTGGCGATGTTACTGATCACATTACCAAAGTTATCAATATAGATGATACTTCCTAAGATTTGATTTTGCTCGTCATTGACCCTTGGCTGGACCTCAAAGATCTTTTTGATATCAGTAATCCGCTTGCCAATGACCTCAAGCATTCCCCCCCTGGCAATGTGGCAGGCCACTTTAATAAAAACCCCCAAAATAGCAAAATTGGTTTCGGTTGTATTCTGAATGGTAATTTCAACG
>Ga0316188_10001342_pt1 | contig 11597 bp, 7 predicted proteins | sample Phiworburrow1_MG_FD_204933 | JGI IMG/M metagenome (GOLD analysis project Ga0316188, IMG submission 204933) | Coastal sediment microbial communities from Maine, United States - Phippsburg worm burrow 1 | ecosystem: Environmental > Aquatic > Marine > Coastal > Sediment | place: USA: Maine... | reverse complement strand
CATTCTATCGAGTTGGATAAGTAAACACTCTTGCAAATTTCTTGCCCCTATTCCCGGCGGATCAAAAGATTGGATTTGCCTTAATACTTCCATTACTTCCTCCAAATTGGTTTCAATTTCTTGGGTGAAAGCCAAATCATTAACTATCGCTGCAATATCACGACGAATGTATCCGTCACCTCCGATACTGCCAATCAGTTGTTTGCCGATTGTCAATTGCTTTTTGTTGAGACCTAAAAAACCTAATTGTACATTCAAATTTTCATGAAGGGAAGTAGTACCCACAACCGGCGCATCCTGTTCTTCAGTTTTGTTTCCAAGATTTTGAGTTTTATATGAATATTCATCATCGTCCTGCAAATAATCTTCAATCTCCGACTCAATTTCAGCCTCTTTTTCCTTCTCTTCATCGCTAGTCTGATCGTCATCATCAGAAACATCAACGTCGGTATCTTCATCAATTTCGAGCCCCTCTTCCAGAACAGGATTGTTTTCCAACTCAGTTTGTATGCTCGTTTCCAACTCTGCCGAAGTTACCTGCAAAAGTTTCATAAATTGAATTTGCTGGGGCGAAAGTCTTTGTTGTTGATTTTGAGTAAGTCTAAATCTTTGCATCGTTCTATTATTGAATTGCCTTATTATTTGTCAGTAAAATTAACATTTTGCCATAAGATAAAGTAATTTGACCTGATTAATGCTTACTTTTTCATTTCTGAATATCATTTTCATTTTGGAAGTACTAAATAAAATACCGTTTTTGCAACATTATTGTTAAATCATGAAGAGGAAGAAAATCAACGAAATAATTGTCACCAGTCCGGAAGGACAAACTGTATTGATAAAAGGATGGGTTCGAACTTTTAGAAATGACCAATTTATCACTGTCAACGATGGCTCTACTATTCATAACCTACAAGCAGTAGTAGTGGAAAATACAATTTCGGAAGAGACGTTAAAGCGAATTTCTACCGGTGCCTGTGTTAGTATAATCGGGGAACTAGTAGCCTCACCGGCCAAAGGACAAAAAGTAGAGGTAAAAATAAAGACTTTAGAAATTCTTGGCGACAGCGATGCAAAAGATTTTCCTATACAACCAAAGCATCATTCTTTAGAGTTTCTTAGAGAAGTTGCCCACCTACGGTCACGCACCAACACTTTTGGAGCAATTATGCGCATACGACATTCTATGGCCTATTCAATTCACAAATTTTTTAACGACCGTGGCTTCTTTTATATCCACACTCCAATCATTACTAGCTCAGATGCTGAAGGGGCCGGGGCTATGTTTCATGTTACTACTTTAGACTTGAAAAACATTCCGAAGGATGAGTTAGGGAAAGTAAATTATCGTGAAGATTTTTTTTCTCGTGAGGCAAACCTCACAGTATCAGGGCAATTGGAAGTTGAAACCTATGCTATGGCTCTCTCAGAAACTTATACCTTCGGTCCCACTTTTAGGGCCGAAAATTCTAATACTGCCCGACATTTAGCCGAGTTTTGGATGGTGGAACCGGAAGTAGCTTTTTATGATCTTAATGACAACATAAACCTTGGAAAAGACCTATTAAAATATATTGTAAATTATGCCCTTACACATTGTGCAGATGACCTCGAATTTCTAGATAAGAGAGCAGAAAAAGAGGAGTCGGCCAAACCAAAAGAAACTAGAAACGAACTAGGACTACTGTCACGATTGAAGTTTGTAGTAGAAAATGATTTTATGCCCATTTCCTATTCCGAGGCTTTCGATATTTTGAAGAACTCCAGTCCCAACAAAAAGAAAAAATTCCAGTTTCTACTTGAGAATTGGGGTATAGATTTCCAAAGTGAGCATGAACGCTTTTTGGTAGAAAAATATTTTAAAAAACCGGTAATTATCTACGATTACCCCAAAGAAATCAAGGCATTTTATATGCGTCAAAATAATGACGGAAAAACTGTGGCGGCAATGGATATTCTTTTCCCTGGTATAGGTGAAATCATAGGTGGGTCGCAACGAGAAGAAAGATATGATAAACTGCTGAATCGAATAAAAGAGTTGAAGCTACCTGAAAAAGACCTTTGGTGGTATTTGGAGTTGAGAAAATTTGGGTCAGCACCACATAGCGGGTTCGGTCTTGGTTTTGAAAGATTTATCCAATTCGTCACCGGAATGACAAACATTAGAGACGTAATACCCTTTCCACGGTTTCCGGGTAGTGCTGAATTCTAAACCGTATTCTCTTTGTCTTTATTTTGTTTTCTCCAATAAAAAAAGAAGGGGATTCCACTTGCCATTAACCCCAATCCAAGCAGTGCCTCCCGCGGTCTGCTAAGAAAAGTGGCTATTACAAGAGAGGCACAAAATAGAATAAATAGTGCCGGAATAACGGGATACCCATAGGCTTTATAGGGGCGGTGCGCTAATGGCATTTTGTATCGGAGGATAAAAACCCCTAGTGTGGTAGCTCCATAAAAAATAAATGCTGCAAAGATTAGCATATCTGTAAGTTGGTCGAAACTCCCGGAAAGGACTAAAATACTTGCCCATATCAATTGGTAAATAAAAGCTTTTGTAGGAGTGTGGTATTTTGGATGTATGTAGGCTGTGGATTTAAAAAAATGGCCTTCGCGGGCCATGGCAAAATATAACCGTGGGGGCATTATCAAGGTGGTATTGGTGGTTCCAAGAGTGGTCATGAAAATCAATGCAGAGATAAATATTACCCCTGAGTTTCCTAAAAAATGTCGTACCACTTCAACGGCAACAATTCCATTCTCCGAATTACCCACCTCAGCTATTTTGTCTATTGGCAACACATAAAGAAAAGTCAAATTAACTAAAATATAAACCACCATGACAAAAGAAACCCCAAATACCAAGGCTAATGGTAGATTGCGGTTTGGATTTTTAATTTCCCCTCCAATATAGCCTGTGGTTGCCCACCCTTCGTAAGCCCAAAAGGCAGCCAACAATGCGGCAAACATACTTTTTATAAATTGTCCGCTATACCACGGAGTCGAGACATAGTTAGAAGAAACAGTCTGGACATTTTGCATACTTCCATCGCTAAGAGTAAATCCCAAAATAATGATTACTAATAAGCTTATCATCACTCCATATAGAACAAGGCGACTCAAGCGTTCTCCGCCTTTCAACCCAAAACAATTGACAACTGAAAGAACAGCTAGAATAAATATCGTCATAGACTTGACCCCAAAATTGTTGAAAGGAGTAAATATCCCCAAAACAGTCATCTCTGATAGAGAAGGATTGAACTGTGGCAACGGTACGATAGTATTTAAAGACTCGGCACACACATAAGCTATTGAGGCTAAAGAGGCGGAGCGAATTACCGCAAACGAAGTCCAACCATAGAGAAAGGCAAAAAATCGATTATAAATTTTTCTATAATAAACATATTCACCACCCGAATCTGCCAACATACTTGCAATCTCTGCATTGCTCAATGCGCCACAAAGTGTAATAAACCCGGCCAATAACCAACATAGCAAAACTAAACTTGGGGAAGATAAATCTCCAGCCATTACAGCAATTTTTTTATATATTCCCGAACCAATTACCGAACTAACGGTAAGAATAAAAGCAGAAAACAGTCCTAAGACAGGAATTAGCTTTCCTGAGGATGTATTTGTCATATATGTGTAACAGTAAAGTTCATGGTATTAGTATTTTAAGTTTCAAATAAACATAAAAAGAAAGATATATAAGTAAATGATGGGGTATTAATTAGATAAATGTTTCTTACTGACATCTAGGAATGCTTTTGGCAGGTATTCAATTATATCACTTGCTATCAATGAGTGATGACCTTTTTCTTTCAGTGCCAAATCTCCGGCAAGACCATGTAAATACACTCCTATCAAAGCCGCATTTATTGAAGAGTATCCGGCTGCTAACAAAGCAGTCAAAATACCTGTTAGAACATCTCCACTACCACCCGTAGCCATACCCGGATTACCTGAACTATTGAAGAATACTTTTCCGGTGGGAGTAGCAATTGAAGTATAAGCTCCTTTTAAGATGATAACAGCCTTAACTTTTTTTGCTAAATTAATTTGAAAATCCAAGCGTTCAAAATCATCTTTCCATCTACCTGTCAGCCGCTCAAATTCACCGGCATGAGGTGATAAAATACTTCCATTAGGAATTAAATCCAGCCAATCGGGGTGCTCACTCATTATATTTAGTCCATCAGCATCTATTACCAATGGTTTGCCGGATTTCAAAATTTTTAAAAATGCCTCGCAAGTTATCGGGTCGAGCCCAAGTCCGGGACCAATACCTACTGCATCTATTAAGTCGAAGTCAATCAATGGATTAGCAGACCAAACCTTATCCTCAACGTCCATAACAACCATAGCTTCGGGAACTGAAACTTGAAGAATATGATAACCTGATTTTGGTGCATTCACAGTTATCAATCCAATGCCACTTCTCAACGCTGCTCGGGTGGCTAAGATACAAGCTCCCATTTTGCCATAACTGCCCGCAATCATTAATGCTTTACCATGACTTCCCTTGTGGTCAAAAGTAGAATATGATTTTATCAGTCCTTTAACGTCATCCTTTGTAGTCCAGAAATAGAAACTGTCGGCGGACTCAACGAAAGATTCGCTCAAGCCAATGTCCACACATTCCCACTTTCCAAGATATTTGCCATTTTCGGGGAAAAAGAAAGATAATTTCGGTATTTGAATTGTATAAGTATAGTCGGCCATAACAATTTTTCCACTAGAATGTCTGTCTATCATCAACCCCGAAGGGATTTCGATGGCTATGACCTTGGCAGGGCTACTGTTGATCAACTCTACTACTTGGGAGTAAATTCCTTCTAGTGGTCGATTTAAACCTATTCCAAAGATAGCATCAATCAAAATATCAACCTCTAAGAACATATCGGCAGTTTGGACAGAAAAAATTTCTACAACAGGCTGTGACAGTCGCCCTAGGTTTGCTTCAAATTCCGGTGTGGCAGAAGCCCCACCTCTCACAATCCATATCTTCACTTGGTATCCCAAATCACTTAGTAGCCTGGCTATTCCCAGTCCGTCGCCACCGTTATTGCCGGTACCACATACAACTCCAACTTTGATTGATTTAGATAATTGACGGGTCAGTATATTGACAATTGCAGAGCAAGCCCGCTCCATTAAATTGATTGAACTGATTGGTTCATTTTCAATCGTAAAAGCATCCCACTCTTTTAATTGGTGATAATTTAAAATTTTTAGCATCCTCAAATTTTACTTAACTCCACAAATTAAAAAATTTTAAACTCAAAATCACATTAGCATGAATTTTGAAATTCAGTATTTGTAATCCGCAATCCCAATAATACAAATTACAAAACCGCAATCTCTCCTTTCAAAAAAAATCTGATTAAATATTTATTCACTATTATTCGCTTTACAAATATTACTCTGAAATTAAAACTTATAATTATTATTGACTTAAAGTCCTGATTATTAATTGTATATGACACTACACAACGCTATTTAATTACTAGTTGGTGGAAAATTCTACGATTTCAGTCCATCCTTATCGGTTTTAGTGGTTTCTTGGCTTTCATAGTAGTATTGTTACAACAATTAGAAATTAAAACCCGGAAAAAAATTATCCTTGAACAGATAAAATGTAGGGAAATTAAAGTTACACTCTATCGTAAAAAGTCTTGTTACCACTAAATAATCTTCAACTATTTGGGTATTTCCATAAATCGTGAATAAAGACAGGTATAAAAATTCTTGTTGTTACTGATAGTGGTAGAAAACCAAAGTATTAAATTTGTAGCATATTTGTTACACAATATCAAATCATTTCATAACTTGACACCTAAACCTAACTCCAAAACTATATTTATCATTAAATGGATGAAAATTTAAACTTAACAAAAAAAGAACAAGTTATAAGAGTGGCCGCAAATCTTTTTAGAGAGAAAGGATATGCAGCCGCATCAATGAGAGATTTAGCTCAAAAACTTGGGATTGAGGCCGCAAGTTTATATTCACATATAAAATCAAAAGAGGAAATTCTCCAAAGTTTGTGTTTTGATATGGCGGCAGAATTCAGAAAAGCCTTAGAAAATGTCGAAAATCAAAAAATTAGCGCAAGCGAAAAATTAAGAATAGGAATCATTGAGCATATCAATGTAATGGCAAAAGATCTTCCATCTTCCGCTGTATTTATGAATGAACATCGTCACTTGAGCCGACCTTTTTTAAATGAATTTTTACTTTTGCAGATTAATTACATAAACCGATTTAAAAAGATAATAGAAGAAGGAATTAGCAAGGGGGAGTTTAAAATGAACATTGATAAAAAACTTGCTGTGATGACCCTGTTTTCTTCGTTAAATTGGATGCCCCTATGGTATGACGACAAAACAAACGCTGTCCCTACTGACCTAGGTGAACAGTTGGCAGATATTTTGATTAATGGCTTGAAGCAGTAACATTGCGCCTTTAAAAAGTTGTCTCCTAAAAAAGGCATAACGTTGTTTATCAATAGGTTACTATTGCAACCCTGCCTGACACGTTATAATATTTAACCCTAGAAATTAATCCACATTATCATGCAAAAATCTATTCCCTCCTGACAAATTATTATTCTCATTTAAGTTATACTTTGAAATAAATCTATTGGACGAATGAGTGGTGCTTTCCAGTTTAATTCCTCTCCTAATGTAAGCCGGATTTTGCCACTTATCATTGTATTCCTCTTTACTCATCTCGTGCTTGCTTCCCCCTTTCAGTAGTTCTCTTCTTTTTTGAGCTTCCATTTGAAGTCTTTCCTTTGCTTTGTTCAGCTCAATCATTCCTTCACTGTTAATAACTTGATCGGCAATGATATCGTTGCCAAAAGTGTATTCATCTTCAAATTCCATTGGAACGTCTTCTTCCGTATTGTTATTAATGATTGGACTTTTATCAAAAAGATCCAGAATATATTCCTTGCCTTTCAATAATAATCCATCAGGCTCCTGAGATCCGGTTGTATCTTCTTTTTGACCCTGTTTGTTGTCGTCAGATAATTTAGGGAGCTCTTCCGCCTTTGGTTCAATTGAAACTCCATTATTGGCAAATTTTTCTTCTTGCGTGAATTCCTTTGACTTTTCAAACTCATCATTGAACTCATCATCGGTTCTGTTGCGTGAATTTTTATTCACAATTTCAACTTCCAAGCTTTTATCATTTACCACGCCACTATCTATCTCTAAGTGGTTTATCGAATTGCTTTTTTCCAAATCATGGACAACCTTCCCTTCGTTTAAATTAAGCTCTTTCTTTTGGTCGTGGACAAATCCGGTTGCTATTATCGTCACTCTGATGCTGTTGCCCATAGCGCTATCTATTCCATGTCCAAAAATAACTTCGCATCCCTCACCTGACTGTTCTTGAATATAATTTGTAATCTCACTCAACTCATCCATTCTCAGTTCAGCGTCTTCTCCTGAAATAATGGAAAGCAAAATTCGTTTTGCTCCAATGATGTCCCTATTATCCAACAAAGGAGAAGATATTGCCTGCATAGCAGCTCTAATGGCTCTGTCCTCGCCACTAGTTTGAGATGAACCCATCAAGGCAGCACCGGCCTCGTGCATGACAGTTCTTACGTCTTGAAAATCTACATTGACATATCCTGACAAGGTAATGATTTCGGCAATTCCCTTGGCAGCCACCGTTAACACACTGTCCGCTTCATTAAAAGCTTGACTGATAGGCAAATTACCAAACATTTCATAAAGTCTGGTATTTAATATTACAAGTACAGTGTCGCAATTTGCCTTCAACTCATCCAATCCTGTTTTTGCTTGTGCATACTTTTTAGGACCTTCAAAAGCAAATGGCATAGTCACAATACCGACAGTTAGTATATCCATTTCCTTAGCTATTTTAGCTATGATAGGAGCCGCTCCTGTGCCTGTTCCTCCGCCGAGTCCGGCGGTGATGAAAAGCATCTTTGTGTCTGTCAATGAGTCTCTTATCTGCTCAATACTCTCAACTGCAGCCGCACTCCCGACCTCAGGTTTAGCCCCACAACCGAGCCCCTCCGTCAGGTTAGTACCTATTTGCAGTTTAATCGGCACTGGGCTACTCCTCAAGGCTTGCAAATCTGTGTTGCAAACAATAAAATCTACGTCTTTAATTCCAAGCCTAAACATGTGGTTGACGGCGTTGCTTCCGCCACCACCTACACCTATCACTTTGATGATTGATTTATCACGTTTAGGTAAGTCAAATTTGTATGTTGAACCTGAATTATTCATAACTTTTGTATTTAATTATTTTCTGATTATTAATATTCATTTTTTAAACTATGCTCGTCAATAAGTAAGCCTTTCAGCTTGTTGCCGATATTTAAAATAAGGTCAGAGGCAAAAGGTTTTTTCTTCATTTTTTCACTCTTTCCGTTCAAAGCTTCCCGATACCCTTCTTCTCGTTTATCAAGTGAAATAAATCCGGCAAGCACTAACCCTACTGCTGTAGCATACATAGGGCTCTTTACGGCCTCAATCTTGCTCTTACCCAAATGCTCGTTAGGGTATCCAATTCGGGTGTCCAGACCTGTCATAAATTCAACAAGATGCTTTATTCCATGAAGTTGTGCCCCACCTCCTGTGATTACTATTCCTCCTGCAAGTTTATTTTCATATCCACAACTGATAATCTCGGTATGCACGATACCAATAATTTCCTCCATACGAGCCTGAATAATACAAGCCAAGTTATTGATAGATATCTCTTTAGAAGCTCTGTTGCGGATACCTGGTATAGAAACAATTTGGTTCTGATTGGCCTCTTCTGCCAATGCTCGGCCAAACTTAATTTTTAATTGCTCTGCCTGTTTGACCATAACTTGCAATCCGGTTTTTATATCATTGGTTAAAACATTTCCACCGAATGGTATAACATGGGTATGCCGAATTATATTATCATGAAATATTGCTATGTCGGTAGTTCCGCCACCAATGTCAATCAGGCAAACCCCAGCCTCTTTCTCTTCATCGCTCAAAACGGCCAAACTCGAAGCTAAGGGCTCTAGGATGAGGTCCTCATTTTCCAGACCTGCCCTTTTAACACATTTATCAATATTATTAATAGCGCTAGTCTGCGCTGTAATGATGTGAAAATCAGCCTCTAATTTTACCCCGTTCCAGCCCACAGGGTCGCTGATACCATCTTCATGATCAACCATATAGTGTTGGGGCATAACATGAATAATCTCACTTCCGGGAGGCATAACAATGCGATACATCTCTTGAGTCAATCTGTTAACATCTTCAATATTGACCTCCTCGCCGTATGAAGATCTTGTTATACTACCGTGCTGTATAGTACTTCTGATATGTTGACCGGCAATACCAACATTTACGATTTTAATATTGACATTTGAAGCTATAGAGGCCTGTTCTACCGCCTTCTTTATTGACTCTACGGTCTTATCAATATTTGTAACCACACCCTTGATGACGCCTTCGGACTCGGCCTGACCCAAGCCCAAGACCTCAAGTTTACCAAATTCATTTTTGCATCCTACAATAGCGCAAATCTTTGTTGTCCCTATATCGAGACCGACGATAATTTGTTTATTTTCCATTTAATAATAATTTATCTATGTTGCACATTCCCATTTTTTAAATTCATTTATTCTGCTATAATCTGTTTTTCGTATTCTAAATTTACCCTGTAATATTTTGACCATCCTTTTACCGGAAGAATCTTCTTGTAAAAGACTTTCAATTTTTTAAATTTTTCATCATAATTATCAACTTTTCCAAACTCAACAATTTGTTTTGTTATTTGAGGATAAAGAACAATATAGCCACTCCTATTTATTTCCAGTTGGGCTACCTGAGCTTTCCAAAATTTATCATCTTGGATAAACAATAGCATATCAAGCAATTTTTTACCCTCCTCATCACTTACCAAACTACCAGCCTCTAGGTAAGGTTTTAAATTTTGGCCTTCGATAATAAGGCATCGAGAAATAAATTTATCCGAAACATCCATGATTACTCCGTCTTCAGAGATATATGCATCAGGACCATCATGTTGAACTATTCTTGCAATAGGTCTTCTTAATTTCACTCTTACTATTACGTTACCGTTTAGGTCTGCATAGAGTTGAGCATCTTTAATGTGTTTATCATAAAGCAATTTTTCTTCAAAGAAGTTTAAATCAATTTGTGATATATTCAAACCCCTAATAGATTTTCCTTTCTTATCAAGCATATTGAGAATATCATTTTCATAATAAAATTGGTTTTCAGTTATATTTTCAAGTTCAACATAAATATTCTTGCATAGGACTGCACCTTGCTTTCGTTCAACAAAAGAAACTAAAAAAAGAAGCCCCACCAGTGCAAAAACATAGTTTATTTCCGGTCTTATGTTCCGTTTAAATTTCATTGCGTTGCATTAAATTTTCCTTTATAGGACTAACTAAAGAATCTATATCACCGGCTCCTAAAGTTGCCAGTACCTTTATTTCTAATTTATTGAGTTGGTTCAATAAATCGTTTTTGTGGCACAAAATTTTGGTTTTACATGTTATTCCATTAAAAATAATTTCTGAACTTACTCCTTCCATTGGCAACTCCCGTGCAGGATATATTTCTAAAAGCAATATTTCATCAGCCAAACTTAGGCTTTGGGCAAATTCGGAAGCAAAATCTCTTGTGCGTGAATACAAATGGGGTTGAAAAACTACCGTAATCTTTTGAGAAGGGTATATTGTTTTTAATGATTTTAAAAAAGAAAGTATCTCTGCCGGATGGTGGGCATAGTCATCAATATAAACTAAATCATCTCTTTCAATGATATATTCGAACCTTCTTTTCACTCCGGTATAGGAACTAAGAGCACTTTGTATAACATCAACCTTGACACCGAGCTGATTACAAACAATCAAAGCTGCCAGAGCATTTTCTACGTTGTGGATTCCGGCTACATTTAACTCAATATTAATTGTCTTTTGAAACCCAAGAACATCAAATTTGAGGCTACGATGGCCTAACACAAGGTTGCCAACATAGAAATCGCCCTCATCGAGGCTATACGATTTACAAACGAAACCCCGACTAGCAGAAGTTAATTTTTCGACTGACTTATGAATTACCAAAAACCCTGATTTATCAATTTGACCAACAAAATCCTTAAATGAGGTAAGTAAATTTTGATGATTGCCATAAATATCAAGATGGTCGGCATCGGCGGAGGTTACTACTGCAATTTTAGGAAACAACCGTAAGAAAGAGCGGTCAAACTCATCGGCTTCAGCAACTAAAAAAGTTTTGCTATCCATATTACCCTGAAAAATCAAATTTGAATTATAGTTGTTTGCTATCCCCCCTAAAAATGCAACCAAACTCATATCGGCCGATTTCAGAATATGAGCAATCATTGAAGAGGTGGTAGTTTTTCCATGAGTGCCGGCTATAGCCACAGTAATGAAGTTTTTAGAAATTAACCCTAAAATTTCAGACCTTTTGTGCATAGGGATCTTATTTTCCAAGAAAAAATTATATTCCGCATTATCTACAGGCACAGCAGGAGTATAAATAACCAAAGTATTCATTGTCAAATAATTAGAA
>Ga0316188_10001341_pt1 | contig 11597 bp, 4 predicted proteins | sample Phiworburrow1_MG_FD_204933 | JGI IMG/M metagenome (GOLD analysis project Ga0316188, IMG submission 204933) | Coastal sediment microbial communities from Maine, United States - Phippsburg worm burrow 1 | ecosystem: Environmental > Aquatic > Marine > Coastal > Sediment | place: USA: Maine... | reverse complement strand
GTTATCTCCCGGCCATCAGTTAGTTGATGACGATTTCAGTCATCATGCCGCCGTGTTCTTCTGTACCGTTGCTGAGCTCTTGCAGGTTGGTCGAGTACAGGAAGTAGGTTCCCGGCGCGACGCCCGTGGTATCGATCAGCACGTCCACCGCCTCGCCACCGCCAAGGGTGATCGAATTGGTCTCGTAGTAAAGGTCTTTACCCTGGGCTCCGGTTGCCGGTCCGCGCAGGATGTGTGCGCCCTGGCCCACGACCTGCATTGTAAGACCCGTGGTGGCCAGAGTATTGAACTCCGTCACATTCAGGTTACTTATACGGAGCAGGATGCGATCGCCCGCGGTCGCTGTGACGACCGACCCGATGGCCTGGGACGTCTCGCTTGCGCTGGTCACACCGGAGCTGGTCTTGCCGCAGTTCTCATCGTCCGCCCCGCAGTCGGCACCACTAGCCACACTATTCGGCAGAAGGTCGCCGGTGGCCGGATCGAACCGGTTAGCAATGCCCGATCTGGCACCAATGGTGTCAGGGTAGCCGCGACCGTTCAGCAACGGGTAGTCATCGTGCATCTCGGCAAACGGCAGGGGCTGTACGGCAATGTGCTCCTTGTGGAAGTTCGAATCGAAGCCACCGATCTGGATCGGGACCACCACGTCGTAGCCGGTGGTGCCGTCCGTATCGTTGTAGGCAAACTTGGTGTAGCCACCAACGCCACCGACAACCTCGTTCTGCTTCGGATTCACGTACAGGTTACCCAGCATACCCATCTGCATGTGCTCGGCTGCCTCAACATGGCAGTGATACATGTAGGTACCGGGCTCGACCACGTTGTAGTAGTAGGTCAGGCTGAACCCTGGGTTCACCGAGATACTGGCCTCTGGCACACCGTCGAAGGCCGACGATGCATTCGGGAAGCCGTGGAAATGCACGGTGTGCGGATCAAACAGGTCCGGACGCATCAGCATGCCCACGTTGGTCAGTGTCAGGAACACCTCCTCGCCTTCGTTGAACTCCAGGGTCGGAGCCGGGAAGTTGGCGTTGAGGAGACCCTTGTCGATGGCCAGGTTGGAATTCTGACCAGTCAGGTCGTTGAAACCGAAGCCATACAGCTCGGTGTCGTCGGCCATCCTGGCGAAACCGTCGCCCGCACCCAGGTGCCTGCAGACGATGCCGGGCCTGGTGCTGTCAACCCAGTTCCTGGTCTCGGGGTCGATAATGCCCTCACCCGCATCCAGCTGTCCGTTCTTGTTGGTATCCAGCGGGCACTGTACGAAAGAGGTGGACTCCGGCGCACTGTTCTGGCTGTAGCTGTACAGGACCATATTGTCTATCGAGGCATCGGGTCCTGGACGGAACCAGACGATATCGAACACGTTGTTGCTGTCCGGCTGAGGACCACCAGCGGTGAAGACCCAGTTGCCGTCGCCATCCACCACAGTGCTACCAAGCGAGACGCGGTTGTTGTTACCACCGCCACCACCGCCCGGAGGATCCCGGAAGATAGTCAGGGTCGCACCAGGTACACCGTTGCCACTGAAGTAGTAACCATTACCCACGACGTAGCGGGCATCGGTCACACCGATCTCACGAGTCAGCGTCACCGTAGCGGCCGGAGAATCACCCGCGTTGTTGGACGCTATGTAGGTGAAGCCAGCAGCGCCAATGAAGCCCGGGGCCGGAGTGTAGACAAAGCTGCCATTGGCCGCCAGAGACACGCTGCCCTGTGCACCATCCATGGCAGTTCCGATTCTCGCCGTGACCACACCAAAGTTGTTCTGGTTCCGGCGATTGTCGTTACCCAGCACACCTGGCACACCGACCACGAACTGGCCACCGCTGTTCACGTCGTACGAGTCATTATTTGCGACGGGCGCGTTGGCGTTGCGAGTTGCGATCTGGAAGGTGTTCCTGTCGGAAAGAACGCCGTCAGAAACAGTAACCCGCAGGTTGCTGATATTGCCTCCGTTAGGCGGATTGGGCCAGGTGATCACACCCGTGGTCGGATTGATCGCCATACCTGCAGGCAAGCTGTTGTTGTTGCCGTTACCACTGCAATTACCGCGGCACAGGCTGTAGGTCAGCGTGTCACCATTGGGATCGACGGCCACTACCTGCAGGCTGAAGTCTATACCCTGGTAAGAGGATATGTTGTTGGTGTTGTTGTTACAGCCTTGGCTTTGAGTGTCGCACGGGAAGGTGATCGTCGGGGCCTGGTTGCTGCCCTCACCTATCACGGCACCGGGTACCTCATCGGCACCGATGTCGTACTCGGCACTGGCCAGATCCGCACCCTGGGGCCGTGCTTGACGATCGATGTCAAGACGGTTGTTACCGGCCGCAGTGGCACCCGCATCGACGGCCAGTGAGTTGGCCAGCAGGTGATAGTCGCCAACCGGTGACAGGGGTCCATAATGCACGTCGATGAAATTACCGCCTTCATCCGCTGCCGCAGCGGCGGCAATGGTCGGCGGTTCGCCACCAGGCACATAGGTACCGTCTGCATTGATGGTTCCAAACCCGGGCTTGTCGTTGCGGTAGCAACTCTGCACCAGGGAGCTGGAATCTGTCGCAGTTATGCAGGTCTGCGCATCGACATCCGCGTCGGGGATCAGGACATTTCCGCCACCGTCTGTCACGCTCGCGCTGGTCTGAATGACACTGTAGGAGGTGGTCAGCGTGCCGCCTCCCACTACGCCGAAATCGGCGTAGGCAGGATTGGCAGTCAACAGTTCGCCAAAGACACCGCCGTTCTGATCCGGCGCCGTGGATGACCAGTACTGTGAGCGATTACCCAGGACGATGTTGTTCACCATGGTCGGGTCGGAGAACGACGCGCCGCCGATTCCGCTGCCCAGCAACTCGGCAGAGTGCGGGTAGGACACGATACCGGCCGGCTGCGGGCAGGACTGGACAGGGAAGTTTGCCCCTGCACAACCGCTGAAGGCCAGGGCCGCCGTCGCCGTGCTGTCGTTGTTCATCACCGTATTGTTGACGATGCGAACATTGGCAGAATCCTTCAGGGAGATACCACCAGCCGTCATGCCCGCCACGTTGTTGACGATCATGTTGTTGCTGACATCCACCGCGCTGTTGGCCAGGCCACTGGCACGGATGATTGCAATACCGCCACCGTCACCGGAGCCGGCATTGTTGCCCTGGATCTGGTTACGCACAACCTGCACGTCACCGGAACCGGCGGTAAGCGTGATAGCGCCGCCCACCAGGGGTTCATGGCCGCCCACCAGGATGCCGGCGCCACTGCCACCGGTACCGGCGGTCTGGTCGAAGCTCTGGTTGAACAGCACCTTGTTATCGGCGATCAGGCCATTGTTGCTCAGGCCATAGTGAGCGATACCGCCACCGTCAGCCTGGGAGAAGTTGCCACAGACATTGTTGCTGGTGACCTTGTACTGGTCACTGCCGGTATACAGACCGATGCCTGCGCCGGGCTCGAACAGCGAACCGTTATTGGCAACGTGGTTATTGTGGATATTGACGAAGTCGTTATCGCCATCGGCCCAGTTCTCGTCTGCGTCCAGCAGGGCGGGCGGTCCGATGCGGATACCGGCAGCGCCTACGGTAGACTGGTTGTTGGCCACCAGGTTGTTGCTGATTTCCAGGAAATCTGCGTAGGCGTTGACGACAATACCGCCGGACTGGTCAGCACCGGTGATGGTAAAGCCATCGATACGGGCCGCCTTGGTGCCGTTAAAGGCGCCATTACGGGGGGCCACCAGGATGCCGGCGCCTTCGTCATTGCTGAACAGGCCGGATCCGGGCAGGTAGCCGCACTCGGCAACCACCGCGGTACTCAGGATATTGTTGGTCTGGGTCGGAAGCAGGCCCAGCTCGCCGGTGCAGTTGGCGAGACGGTTTACCTTCTTGCGCCACTCACCGATCTTGCTGGTGGGAGTCTGGGTAGCGCTGATTTGGGTGCTGCGACCCGAACCCTGGAGCTGGATTGGCTTGGTGACGATCAGGGACTCCAGGTAGAGGCCATTCGGAACCAGCACCACGTCGCCGGCGTTTGCCCGGTCGATTTCGGCCTGGATCAGACCATCGGAGTTCATGTCGCCCATTGGCACTTGATGGACCTGGCTTTCTGGCACGTCGATAATGACGGTCAGGCCGTCCACGGTGGAACGACCACTGTCAGCACGGGTGATCACCAGCTGGCCAGTGCCGATGTTGTCCGGGATAGTGGCCGTAATGGCGGCTGCGGTCCAGGTTACATTGGTCAGCTCAACACCGTTGATGGTGACCGTACCGCTTGACCCGAAGCCATAGTCACGGGTGATCGTGTCAGCGTTGGTGCCATCGAGACGTACACCCTGGGGATCGCGCACCGTGACACTGCTGCCCAGAGAGGTGATCTCTATGGTCCGCGTCCCGTCATTGGGAGACACGTAGGGGCCGTTAAAGCCAGCGGTGCTGGTCACGTTGGCGTACTGGATGACCGGGGTCTCGGTCGGATATTCGCAATCCACCGCCCAGTTGCCAGGTCCGGCAAAGGCCGAGATGGGCAGTACCGGGGTATCCAGGAAGGTGGTCAAACCGGCCTGGAAGTTCAGGGTGTAACAGAACTGGGTGTACTGCGAGTTGAAATTCGGCTCTGGCTCGATCGACCCGGTAACCGGATCAACCCGGAAGGGTGAGTTCAAACACACCTGCAGCATATTGGCAGACACGCCCGAGGCAAAGGGGGCATTGATGCGGTAGCTGGAAGGCACAACCGCGTTGTAGGTGCCCCATGCGTCGGTGGTGGTGTGATAGACCTCGTTACCGGCGTAGTCACGCACGGACACGGGGATGAAGGACGGCGCGAACTTCTCGCCGAAATTCGGTGAATTCGGATCGAACTCGTTGGCCAGGTCATTCAGCACGAAGCCCTGGATGTGACCACCCACGGGGACCTCTGTGTACACGAAGAAGTCCGCCGCGGCGTTCTTCTTGGCGCTGACCTGCACCAGCTTGCGATCGCAAAGCGGGCGGGTTGAGCCAGCAAAGGGCGCCTCGATGCCAGGGAACAAGGACAGTTCCTCGCCGACCGCGATCACATTCGGATCGCCCACGCAGACGGGGGGCAGGGCCAGGGGATTGATGGTGAAGGTGTCACCAAAATCCACGTTCTTGCTCTGCTCCTTGAGGGTTTCGTAGCCGGGAGGAGTCTTGGCTTCCACCACGTAGAAACCGGGCTCCAGGACAGGGCCGTTGAAAGGCGCGCCCAGGCCATAGCCACCGTCGAACACGGCGGGGCGAATCTGGGCGTAGTTACGCAGACCGTCGTAGCAACGGCCATTGAACTGGTTGGGAGTCTCGCCCTCGGGGGCAAGGTGGAACGCGGACGCGACACTCTCTGTCACGTAGTCCGAATCGGCCGGGCAGTCGGTGGGCGGATTGTCATCAAAGCTGTCCGTATGGGTGACCAGGATGGCGTCGCCCATGTCGAATGTACCGTTACCGTTGTGGTCCACGTCCTCAGGGCCCATGACATCGCTGCCGTCTTCCCATCCCAGGGGATAGTTGTCGACGTCGGCCAGTTCGAGGGCGCCACTTAAATTGACGTCAGCGATAGTGCCGTTACGGTTCGCCGCCTTGTACAGGTTGACCTGGACGCGGGGCACACCCGGCTCCCAGGGCTCGGCCGCAGCATAGCGCGGGTCATTTTCGGCACGGGTGGTGGCGTAGAACACGATACCGCTGATACCGCCATTCTCTGCTTCGGTGTAGGGCACCTTGCCCCACTCGAAGCGGGTCTGGGTGCTGATGAAAGCGTTATAGCCCTCGGTCAATGCGGGGCCGGTCTCGGTGCGAGTCCAGCAGGGTCCGTCGGGCCCTTCGCAATTGGTACCGCCATCAGCCGGGTTCTGCTCCTGGGGATTGAACATACCGTTGCCGATCTGCTCCTGGATCGTACCGGTGCGATTTTCAAAGTCGCCGACGGTGCCCTTCACGGGACCACCGTTATCATTGGCGATGGTCACACCGGTGGGCTTGAAGCGTGCATAGTCCACTTCGGCCACCAGCCAGCTGAAGAAGGGGAACACTTCTTCCATGGGCAGGTAACCGTCAAGGTCGGTGGCGGAGGCGGCATAGATACTGCCGTCGCGGTAGCGCAGGTTAATGGCCTGCTCGGGAATGGGGTCTTCGCATGCCTCGCGCTGGCCGTTACCGGCGATACCGCCCGTCCCGCCGTTCTTGGCACAACCGTCATCCATGAACACGAAGTGCTCCTGGGTCTGGAACCAGCGGAAGGTTTTCACCTCGCCCATGTCAGTGGTGGCGGCGTCTGCCACGGTGACGTTCTGGATATTGAATATATTCAGCAGGTAGGTATCCCAGACGACCAACTGGTAATTGCCGGCGGGCACGCCGGTAATTTCAAAGCTGCTGTCGTCGTTACATGCGGCCGCGTACAGGCCCAGGGTGCCGGTGGCGTTATTCAGGCCTATCCAGCAACTGGGCAGGGGGGCGCCGGCGGTCCAGTTAATGACCGGAGGACGCGTCATACGCATGTTGTTGATGCTGCCGATAATGGTGCCGTTTCCTCCCAGGGGAGCGAAATTAGCCGGGCGGATGAAGCCAAACTCGGCATGGTGGCCGGCTGCGCCGAACTCGGCGAAGTAGCGGGGCTCCCCCGCCTTGACCCACACGTCCAGGCCGGGGGTGCCTTCGATGGTGGAGGTCTGCTGCCAGACGTCAGCGGTACTGTAGGGGTCCGCGTAAGGGGGAACGACGCGCACGCCATACTTGCCGGGGGCCAGGTTCTTGATCAGGGCATCACCCAGGGCCAGGCCATAGGGGTTGCGTATAGGATCGGCAACCTCATCGGCGGTGATGGTGTGGATGGAACCGTCACCCAGGCGCTTGATCACCGGGGCGCCGTCGCCGTCGACCGCGTCCTCGTAGACCGTACCCAGTGGGTTGCCGTAGAAGTCAGTGCTCAGCTGGCCACCCGTGAAGTCATAGATAAACACGGAGAAACCGCCCACGCCGACCTCACCGGTATCCCAGACATTGTTGATGGGCGCATTGTCCTCGAAGGCGCGCACATACACCTGGGCAGTGGGCAGGGGCTGGGGCGTCACAAGCACCGACACGCCGGCAGCGATCAGGTCGCTACCCAGCACGTGACGGCCGCTCATGGTGAAGCACTGACCGGGGGCCTGGCAGTCAACACCGGCCGGCTGGTCGGGCATCACGCTGACCAGGTAATGCTTGCCGGCATCCAGCGCGCAGGTATCAGGAAGGGTCGCCATCCCGCCATCGGAATGACCGGCACAAACCACAGGCATGTAGCTGCGATACAGGTTTGTTGCCTGGGTATCCTCCAGGGCAGTGCCCGGCACGGCGAGATAGGTCCTGTCCTCCTCCACCAGCCAGCGGTAGCCGATGCCGATTGGCGCCGTGGCTCCGTTCGCAGACGGGGTAACGACTGTCACGGTCGCACCAAATGCTGTGGCTGACATGCCCAGAAAGGTTGCAATCATCGCTAACAGCCAAAGCCGGCTATCACTAACAACACGACCACTTATTTTTGCTTGTTCGAACATCTTCTGTCCCCTATTGCGTGCGCCTTGCGCTGCGGCGAGTTCTGCTATCGCTGTCGTTCCTTTGTGGCTGCTGCGTATGTCGCAGCCTCGTCGGAACAATTACCTGAAAAATTCAACTCTCCGGACCAATTAGAGGAATCGGAGAGATTCCAGTGCACAGGCTAACTCGCTGAAGCACCTGAAAAACATCGGGTTGATATCGTAGGGAGGGGGGGGGTAAAGAACGCAGGGAGAGGGTAGGGTTATCCTGTAGACTGAGTCTTGGCGCTCATAAGAATCAATCGGTTATACAGGCCCAGCACCTTTGGAACATAATCCATGGTCTCGGCAAAGGGCGGTATTTGTCCACCGTATTTGGCCACGGCCTGCTCTCCGGCATTGTAGGCGGCGAGCACGAGTTCGAAGTCCTGGTCGTAGCGATCCAGCAGGTCACGCAGGTAGCGCGCCCCTGCCCTCAGGTTCTGCCGGGGATCAAAGGCATCCACCACGCCATAGGCCCTGGCGGTGGCCGGCATCAACTGCATCAGGCCCTGGGCCCCGGCACGGGAAACCGCATCGACGTCAAAGCCGGACTCCACTACGATGACCGCCCGCAGCAACTCGGGATCCACGTCGGCAGCGCTGGCCGCCTCGCGTATCATCGAATCGTATCTGACCGATAACCTTAATAAGGAGGGATGCAGGGGAGAGCCCGATCCGTCCTTCGTCTCCGCCATAACCCGCTCATAGTTATCGTCTACGGGTACGTTGCTGAAGTGGGTGACGCCATCGGCATCGATATAAGCATAGATGTCCGCCTGCCCGAGGGCGGGCAGCAACAGGGCAAAAATCATGCAGGCGCGGAAATCCATCAGCTACTAATACATGACTGGCGTCTCAGAAACAGGTAGGGAAAAGCTGTAGATTGGCGAATGCAGTATCCGCCCCATTGCGCCGTGGATCAGCAGGTGCATACTGGGATGTCTTAAAATCCGCGCGCGAAGGAAGAATTGATGCGTATGACAATGACTATGCGGCTGGCAGCCATTGCCGCATTCACAAGCCTGGGGATGGGGACGGCGACCGCCGATCACCATAACGGCGAGGATCAACAGCAGGCCCATCAGCACGATATGTCCGGGCATGCTGCCGAAGCGGCAACCGATCAGCCCGCAGCCGATCCCCATGCCATGCATAAGAACATGATGCACTCCAGTGAGGTCAAGGTGGTGCACACGGCCTATGACCTGCCTGCGGTGAGCCTTACCAATGAAGCCGGACAATCAGTCGCCCTGCAGGAGATCCTCGGACAGGACCGCGCCGTGGTAGTGAATTTCATTTTCACCACATGCACGACGATTTGTCCGGTCATGACCTCGACCATGCTGCAGTTGCAGAAGGTGCTCAAGGACGATGCCAGCCAACCCTACTATGTCTCGATCTCTATCGATCCGGACTACGACTCGGCCGAGGTGATGCGCAAGTACGCGGCGCGCTATGGCGCGGACTGGACCTTCCTGACCGGCACGAGCGAAGACATCACCACCACGTTGCAGGCGCTGGACGCCTACCGTGGCAACAAGGTCAATCATTTCGCGCTCACGCTGATGCGGGCTGCCAACCAGTCCGAATGGACCCGGGTCGAGGGCCTGGGCTCGGCGCAGGAACTGGCGGATATCTGGCACGCGACCGCGATGTAGGCTGACGACCATGTTCAAGCGTTTCCTTGTTCTTCCCAGCCTGCTGCTGGCCTGCCTGGCGCTTGAAGCGGGTGCCGCAGATGCACCCGCGGCAGCGCCGAATCCGGACCAGGAGCTCCTGGAACAGGGACGGTTGTTGTACCAGACCGGATTGCGACCTGACGGGTCTGCAGTACCCGCGGTGGTGCACGGTGACGTGGTGCTGCCGGCCGGCGCCGGCGCCTGTATCAGTTGCCACCGTCGCAGCGGTATCGGGGTGGCCGAGGGTGGCGCCACACGTTCCCTGAACCTCACCGCGAACGCCCTGTTTGCCCCCGCCGACAAGCCCCCGATTCGGCCGGCCTACGATTACGACAGCCTGGTGCGGGCCATGAAAACCGGTATCGTCCCGGGTGGACGCATGCTCGATCCCATCATGCCGCTTTACGACCTGAGCGCGACAGAGGCCAAGGCCCTGGTCGCCTACCTGGGATACCTGGGGAATGAGTCCAGCGCCGGCGTCTCTGACACCGACATCCAGATCGGCATGGTGCTGGCCCCTGACGCAGCACCACGCGAGCGGGAGGCCGCCCTGGCGGTGGCCCAGCGCTGGGTCGAGATCAAGAATGCGGAGAGCCGGCGAGAGTCCGAGAGGGCCGCGGCTGCCAATCGCCATTATTACGGACGCAGCATGCAGCGGGCATTCCGTACCTGGAAGTTGCACGTGCTGACGCTGGAAGGCTCCGAAACTACCTGGGCCGCGCAGCTACAGAAGTTCTACAACGAGGTCTCGCCCTTTGTCATGGTGGCGGGCGCTGCCGGCCCTGGCTGGCCGGTCATCGACCAGTTTTGCCAGCAATTCGAAGTGCCCTGCATCCTGCCCCTGACTGAATTCGCACCGCCGGGTGAGCCGGGCTTTTATTCCCTGTATTTCTCCTCCGGGATAGCCCTTGAGGCGGCGGTCGTCACCCATCACTTGCGGGACGGAAAACTGGACTCCCAGGCGAAAATCCTGATCCTGTATCCGGACGATATGGCCGGTCAGACAACAGTCAAGACCTTGCGTCAGCAGCTGGCGCGGTCCGGATACACCAACGTTGCAGCGTCACCCCTGCGGGCGGACAAGGCTCCAAATGCCCAGGCCTGGGACAGCTTGCTGCGCACGGAACAGGCCCAGGTGATGATCAGCCTGGTGCCTGCAAACACCCTCTCCGGTCTGGTTGCCCAATCCCCGGAGCAGACCCGCCTACCCGAATTGATTTACACCGTGGCCTCTTCCTCCGACTGGGCCTCGATCCCGGGTGCTTCCCAGGCCCTGTCTGAGCGGGTACGTCATGTCTATCCCTACACCCTGAAGGAGCCGGGACTTGTCCAGTTTCCCCGTGAGGCGGTGTGGCTGAAATCTCAAGGACTGTCTGATCTGGATCCCCTGGCTGCCGGCAAGGCGTTATTCGCATTCAAGGCGCTGGGTATGGGGCTGATGGACATACAGAGCAATTTCTCCGGCGCCTACCTGATGGAGATGTTTGAGCACTCCCTGGACGGCACCCGCCTGACCTCGCTGTTGCCAAAGACCTCGCTCGGGCCGGATCAGCGCTTTCTTGCGCGCGGAGCCTGGGTGGTCCGCCTGTCCGGCAATCCAGAGGCCGCCTATAACGACGGGGTGTGGATTCAGCCCTAGTCGCACTACCGCGTTAGCAGCCGAGCACGGCTCCCGGGTTCTTTGACGTCTTTTGCTGGCCGACCCAATCGCATTCCCTGTTGGCACCGGCCACGATGTAGGCGACCATAGACCCGCCTGCCAAACTGCGGCTTGGCAGGTGGCTCCGGATTCCGAAACATCGTCCCTCGAGTGAGTCTCGCGAGCTGTCCCAGCCGCCGCAAGCGGGTGGCAGAATAGATAGCCGAGTGAATACACGTATTTAGTTTAGCCAGTCCAGACAATGCCTTGTCGCTGGCAAAGGCGAACAGGCCAGGAACATAGAGTGAGCAAGGTGGCAATCGACAAGGGAAAGCTGTTCGTGGTGTCCGCCCCCAGTGGGGCCGGCAAGACCACCCTGGTTAACGCCATCGTCGACCGTCTGCCCCGCCTGCGTCTGTCGGTCTCGCACACCACACGGCCCCGGCGTGAGAACGAGGTGGACGGCCGTGACTACCACTTTGTTTCGCGCGAGCAATTCCAGCAGCTGGTTGCAGAGGATGCGTTTCTTGAACACGCGGAAGTCTTTGGCAATTGCTATGGCACCAGCCGCGAGTCGGTCCAGGACCTGCTGGACCAGGGATTTGACGTCATTCTGGAAATTGACTGGCAGGGTGCCGAGCTGGTGCGTCAGCGTATGCCCGCGTGTCGCAGCATTTTTATCCTCCCGCCCAGTGCCGCGGAGCTAGAG
>Ga0316188_10001340_pt1 | contig 11608 bp, 11 predicted proteins | sample Phiworburrow1_MG_FD_204933 | JGI IMG/M metagenome (GOLD analysis project Ga0316188, IMG submission 204933) | Coastal sediment microbial communities from Maine, United States - Phippsburg worm burrow 1 | ecosystem: Environmental > Aquatic > Marine > Coastal > Sediment | place: USA: Maine... | reverse complement strand
ACCTGCTGGAACAGACCCTGGCGGACTACGCGCGGCAACTCGAGCAGCGGGGCGAAACGTTCAAGCTGCAACTGTTCTTCGATCGACTTAATGCGATTGACAGTATTCCGATCTCGCTGGCTCGCTGGGAGATGACGGGGCTCGATGACAAGGTGGAAAAATGATCCGTGAGTTCTTGAAGTGGGCCGGCATCCTGATCTTGCTTATGATTTCCGCCTGAAGCGCCCGTATCATCAGTAGCCATTCACTCGCACAGGGAAAGCCCCAGATCATGCAATACAAGGCCATCAAACTCGTCAAGCGCCCGGAGCTGCACATCACGCCGGATCTATTTGAAACCGTAACGCTGGAAACGCCGGCGCTCGTGGACGGGCAGGTCCTGCTGAAGCAGACGCACATGTCACTCGACCCGGCGATGAAGGGCTGGATGACCGATGACCGGAAAAGTTACATCCCGCCCGTGGAACTCGGCGAGATCATGCGTTCGAGCGGGGTCGCCGAGGTGGTCGAATCGCGGCATGAAGGCTTTGCCGTCGGCGATCGCGTGGTCGGCATGATCGGCTGGACCGAATACGCGGTCAGCGACGGAGCGGGCCTTAACAAGCTACCGCCGGACATTTCGGCCGAGGCCGTCCTGTGCGTGTTGGCGTTGCCTGGGCTCACTGCCTACCAGGGCCTCATGGAAATCGGCAAACCCAAAGCCGGCGAGACACTCGTGGTGTCGGGCGCGGCCGGGTCGGTGGGCAGCATGGTGGGGCAGATCGCCAGGGCCGAAGGCCTTACCGTCATCGGCACGGCGGGTAGTGATGAGAAATGTCGCTGGCTCGAGGACGAGCTGGGTTTCGACAAAGCGATCAACTACAAGTCCGACGATCTGGCCGAGCAGATGGCCGAGGCGACGCCTGAAGGCATCGATCTCTATTTCGAAAACACGGGTGGCCCGGTCCAGCACGTCGTGTTCAACCGGATGAACGCACACGGCAGGATCGTCGTTTGCGGCATGATCGCCGATTACAACACGGCAACGCCCGCACCCGGGCCAAGTTGGATCAACATCATCAAGCGGCGGCTGACGATCACCGGTTTCACGATGCCGGATCACTGGGACGAGGTGCCGGGCATGATGCAGAAGCTCGCGGCCTACCTGGCGGCGGGCAAACTCAAATACCGTGCGCACAAGCTCCAGGGGTTGGAAAGCGCGATCGAGGGCATCAACCTGCTGTTCACGGGCGGCAATACCGGCAAGCTCATGGTGGAACTCTGATTCGAGCCGTTGCGGCACCAGGTTAAAGGCAGAGTTTTGTAAGAGGGGGGCTTTGGTCCCCCTTTCTTATTGTCCCTCCTCGAATACGCTGCGTCCGCCGACCACAGTACGCAGCACGCGCGTGTCCCGGATGTCGTCGACGTCGATGGTGGTCAGGTCGCGATCGAGGACAACGAAGTCGGCAAGCATGCCTGCCTTGAGCATGCCGCGGTTGTCTTCGTCGTAAGACGCGTAGGCGCCGGCAACGGTATAGGCGCGTAGCGCCTCCTCCACCGTGATCTTTTGCTTTGGCACCCAGCCTTCCGGATGCGCGCCGTCGAGGGTGCGCCGCGTCACGGCGGCATAAATGCCTTCGATGACGGATGCGGGCGCGACGAACCAGTCGCTGCCGAAAGCCACGTGAGCGCCGTCGTCGAGAAGCGAACGAAACGCGTAAGTGGTCGCGGCGCGCTCGGGGCCGATGACGCGCTCGGCCCAGCGACCATCGTCGATCGCGTGATAGGGCTGCATGCTGGCGATAATGTCCTGTGCCGCGAATCGCGGCAGGTCGTCGGGATGGATGTGCTGCGCATGTTCCATGCGGAAGCGGCGATCGCGCGGCCCATTGGTCTCCGCCACGTCGAGAAAGATATCGAGCAGGTCGCGGATAGCGCTGTCGCCGATAGCGTGCACGGCGACGTGCAGGCCCGCGGCGTCGGCAGCGGTCACCCAGGTCCGCATATCGTCGACCGGGTTGATCAGCATGCCGCGGTCGTCCGGCGCATCAGTGAAGGGCTCGAGCATGGCCGCCGTGTGCGAGCCCAGCGACCCATCCATGAAACCTTTAAGAGCGCCCGTCGTCAGCATCTCGTCGCCGCGACCGTTCCGCGTAACGTCGGCAACCAGGTCCTGCCACTCGGCGAGCGGCACTGCAGCGTAAATGCGTACCGTCAACTCATCGCGTGCCTGCGCCCGGCGGAACACGGCGATATTGTCGAAATTGCCCATGTCGTGCACGGTCGTCACACCGTTCGCCGCGAGGTACTCGAGCGCAGCACGCAACTGCCGGTCACGGCGCGCGGCCGGCGGGGCCGGCACGGCGGCGTAGACCGGGTTCATGGCGTTATCCTTGAGCAGGCCGGTGGGCCGTCCGTCCGCGTCGCGAACGATCTCACCGCCCGGGATGTCGGGAGAGTCGGCGTCCACGCCGGCGGCCGCAAGAGCGAGCGAGTTCCCGAGCGCCATGTGCCCGTCAAGCCGGTACACCCAGACCGGGTTGACGGGCGTCAGGTCGTCGATCCACTCGCGAGTCGGCAGTTCGCCTCCCCAGGCTTCGTGGTCCCAGGTGCCGCCGAGAATCCATTCGCCGGGCTCGATCGTCCTGACGTAGTCGGCGAAGCGTTCACGGAATTGCTCGCGGCTCGTGACGTCGCGGAGTTGCACGGATTCGAGCGCCTCGCCGCCATCCAGAAAGTGCACGTGGCTGTCGATGAAGCCGGGCACGACCAGCGCGCCCCCGTCGACGAGCTCGGTGGCTGCCGTCACATAGGGCGCAATGTCCGCGTCGGAGCCAACGGCAAGGATGCGCTCGCCGTCGATCGCTATCGCTTCCGCCCAGGGCTGTGCATCGTGGCCTGTCCAGATGCGTGCGCCGGTGATGGCTAGCGTCGCGGCTGGCTGTTCCGGCGCGCAGCCGGCGAAGGTCGAGAGAATGAGAAGGGCGAGAATCGAAAACGAGCGCATGACAGACTCCTGTGTCGCATCGCCGGCCTGGCGAGTTCCAACGTACACTTTAGCCGATTACAGCCCTCCGAAGGATGGAGTTCACAAACCTCCCGACAATTGCCCTAGAATAAACTGCTCAGTCGAACAGGCAGGTCTATGAGTCGGATCGTGTCAATAGCCAGTGAACTGCGGCGTCGTCACGTCTTCAGGGTAGCTGGTCTCTACATCGTTGGTGCATGGGTGGCGTTGCAGGTATTCGATCTGGCTTTTGCATCCTGGGGGCTGCCCGATACCGCGTTGCGCTTCGTGTGGATTGCAGCAATTGTGTTGTTTCCACTTGCTCTCGTTTTCGGCTGGCGCTATGACATTACGCCCGACGGAATCGTGCGTACGGCACCTGCTTCGGGTAACGAAGATCTTGGTCTCAAACCCGCAGACTACGTCGTACTCATTGGAATCCTCGCAGTACTCATTACCAGTGGCTGGTTGCTGGCAGGAAGAATTTCTGGTGAATCGCCTGCAGAGGCCGTAGTCGATATCCCGAGACTAAATGTCGATCCGCTTTCCATAGCGGTGCTCCCTTTCGCCACGCGCAGCAACGTCGATGACACCGCGTACTTTGCCGACGGCATTCACGACGATCTTCTGACGACCTTGTCCAAAGTATCCGCGCTTAAGGTCATCTCACGTACTTCTGTGCTGAAGTATCGTGAGACAAACAAGAATATCCGCGAGATCGGGCGTGAACTCGGTGCCGCGAATGTTCTTGAGGGCGGTGTACAGCAGGCAGGGGACAATGTCCGCATCAACGTGCAACTGATCAATGCAGAAACAGATGAGCACCTATGGGCGCATACATTCGATCGCGAACTTTCCATAGAGAATGTTTTTGCGATACAAACCGAAATCGTGGAGACCATCGCCGCGCAGCTGGCTGCTACGTTATCGCCGGAGGAGCGTGCTCGCATCAGCCGCGATCGAACCGACAATCTCGAGGCCTTTCGTGAGTTCACGCGGGGCAAGCAGGATATGTCCCTTGCTTCTTTCAAAGGGTTGAACGATGCCGTGACTCACTTCGAGTCGGCCATTTATCTCGATCCGGAGTATGTCCTGGCGCATGCGGCGCTTGCGAACTCCTACGCATCGATGGCCGGCACCGGAGCGATTCCGGTATCCGAGATGATTGCAAAGGGCCGTGAGTATATCGACAGGGCAGTGGAGCTGGACGCAGACAATGGCTTTGTACAGGCAGTGTTGGCGCGATACGCGGTGGCAGCAGGAGATCCGGCAGCGGAGAATCTGTTCCTTCACTCCCTCGAGCTCGCGCCAAACGACGTCGATGTGCTTAGCATCTATGCCACTCATCTTCGTACTGCCCGCCGCAGCGAAGAAGCCCTGCCCATACTTGAGCGTGCACTGGATCTCGACCCCCTCTCCGTCCTGCTGTATCACGATCTTGGTCGCGTGAACCTGTGGATGGGAAACTTCGAGCCCGCGCTCGCGGCATTCAGGCGCATTGCTCAAATCAACCCCGGCAATCCATATGCCGCCCATGGTGCAGGGATGGCGACCATCCTCAGCGGACAACTCGCCGAGGCCGGATACTGGTCGGATGAGGCGGCACAAGTGGACCCGGCAGACTACGAGAATCCCTCGACCTCGGTGTTCATCTATGTGAGCGCAGGAAATATGGAAATGGCTGAGCGCCGACTGATGGATGCTCTCGAACTTGGTCCGGAGGAGCCGTATCCGCTGGCAGCAGAAGCTTACTTTCTGCTTCATAAGGGCGAGAGAGATAAAGCCATCGATATTGCCAAGGCTTCGCTGACGAGGGGGCTCGATGATCGCTGGGGCTCTGACATGGTGTTCCTGCGCCTGGTTGCCGACGATGCGCTGACCACCGGACGTTACGAGGAGGCGCTGGCGTGGTTCGAGCAGAAAGTTCCGGAACTGGTTGGCGAGCTACCCCAGGTCGATTCGACCAACATCCAGAAGGCCGTAGATCTTGGTCACCTGCTGTTGGCATCTGGCAGCGAGGCGCAAGCACGGCACCTGTTCGAGACCGTTATTGAGACATTCGATGCAGAGTACACGCTCGGGTCGGCGAATTACCCGTTGGGTATTTCCAAGGTCGAATCACTCGCCTTGATGGGTCGCCATGACGAGGCCTTATCAGAGTTGGGTCGACTGGTTGATGATGGCTGGCGCATGAACTGGCAATTTCATGGCTTATTGACACATCATCTCGACGCCATTCGCGACAGAAAGGAGTTCAAATCGATCATGGCAGATGTCGAGGCGGATCTGCAGAGGCAGAATCGCGAGTTTGATCCTTCCTCACTCTGACAGCGCTGGCGACCGAGTTTCCTTGCCGCCGACGTTCCGATGTCCCTCGATAGTCTGTAGAATACCCCACCTGCAAAAGCGCCCGTAGCTCAGCTGGATAGAGTACTGCCCTCCGAAGGCAGGGGTCACAGGTTCGAATCCTGTCGGGCGCGCCATATTTTTCAACGGGTTACGTGGTATCCGAGCAATCACGAAAGTGCGTTGTGACCACCACGTGACCACGTTGTGACCAAATCAGATTTCCCTGTAACTGGTCGACCTGGATTTGCCCCGGCTCAACGAAGGGTCCTTTTCGGATCAAGTGTTGCGAATGGCGCCGTCCGCTTCACCCTCAATAGCGGCCGCTGGAGCGACCGCTTTCGAGGTACCATGGACTTCTGCTAATGACCCTTTGCAGCCGTTCGCAACGTCTGCGATTTCGGCCCGTACGGACCCGGCATCACGGCCACGGTGCTCGAGAATCCGTTCAATGACCGCCGGTGCCTCGATGCTGGCGATGGCGCGCAGCCAGCCGCCGCACTGCTGGCAGGTCTCGATGTCAATGGCGGACACCCGCCTGAGGCGTTGTGCCCATGACATTGCCCGTTGCCGATCGGTGGCTGATACCTCGCCACGTTCAGTGGCAGCGGCGGCGTGTATCCTGGGCACAACCTGTGCCCGGTCGGGGCTCGCCGGCGCGAACACGCCGTGATACCTCGTCAGGTGCGCGCGGGGCTTTGGCACCAGCGCGACGAGTCGCGCAATAAAGTCCTCGGGCTCGAAGATCACGTGCGTGGTCCCGTCGCGATACGGCGTCTTGAGTGCATAGCGTACGTTCCCGCCCCGGGTCAGTGACAAGCGCCCGGTGGCGACCGGCGGTCTCGAGACGTAACGCGCCAGGCGTTCCACCTTGTCTCGTTGCGACGCCTTTGCAAGTGGGATAGGCAAAAATCCGGCTTCAATCAACAACAGCCGACCCTGGCCATCGCGCTTCGAAGCTACTGAATGCAGCCCAGGACATACTGCATTCTGCCAGTCGGTTTATTACCGAAAGAAAAATCATGCTCGTCTTCAATAGTCGAGAGGCGAATGTCCGTCGTGCCTTGCGCGGTCAGTGCCTGCAGGGTCGCGGAATCAAGTTCGAATTTGACGATAGCGTTGCGGTCGGTAAGCTTGACCGACTCATAGGCAGCCAGTTCCACGATCGTATCGTCCGCCATCAGTATGAGCAGCTTGCCGCCTTCTGGGACGGTCGGTTGACCGTAATATCCGACCAGGCCTATTCGCAACGCCAGGAACTTTTTTCCGTGTTCGATGGCGCCGGCCATCCAGCCGTAATTGACCGCCTCGTTCCCGGTTGGTCGAAAATGCTTCCATTTCGTTAGAACGATTTTTTCCTTGGTGAATGGATCTGCCTCATTCGTCTTGTATTTGCATTCGTCAGCGCTTGCTGTCGACGCTACGAACAGGATGATCGTGACGATCAGCGCGGTGCCGGAAATTGTCATGTGGCCTCCTGAGCCTGTCGCAAGCAGCTGACGACCTTACTGAGTGCACCGCTGCCCGTTTTGTTGATTTTGAATTCGATGGAGCCGGCATCCGACACGAATTCATAACTACCACCCTCGGCGGCGATTCGAATGTAAATTGCGTCCTGAGCGGCTAACGCGTCGGCCGCTTCTGGGTCGAGACGATAGGAGAGGTTGAACTTTGTCGAGACGACATATATCCCCGCGTCATACATCGCCCGAGTCGTTCCCCTGACATCCCAAATTGCAGGCAACCTGACGACCGATTGGTCGGCCAGCGTAATTGCAAGACTGGAGTCTTTGGCTATGAATAGCGCGTCGTACAAGTCTTGCTCATTCGGTGCGTGTTGCGTCGTGTCGCTCAGCTTGACGCCCACGGAAATGGAGTTTTGCTCCCCTATGCCGATTGCCCGCACTGACATTTCGTGCCGGTTGCCTATGATTTGCTTGAATGACGCGCTAATCCAACTCGTCATATCGACCGAGTCTGTCGTGACGAGTTTTTCCTTGGTGAAGAGATCGATTTCATTCTTTCGGTAATCGCAGTCGGCAGCATTTGCCACTGAACCTGCGGCCATCATCGAGATTGACGTCGCGACCAGCAACGGGCGCATTACAATGCGGCCTGAATGCATTCGATGGCTTTCGTGATGTCACCAAAGGACTTCTTGTGAATTGCGACGTCGTATTGCGTATCGGCGGCTTCCACTCTTATGTTGGTCGCCCCCTGACGGGTCAGTGCAGCTATCGCCTCGCCATCCAGTGCGTAACGGATGTCTGCTTCAGCCTCTATCTCGAATGATGAAGTGATATTCATCCCAGTTTCTGGCGGTGTGACGGCAGAGTTCACTCTTACTTCCTCGGCGGAAAAGAGTGTCACGATAGTCTCGTCGGCCATCATGATCAGCAGCCTTGCACCTTCCGGAACAACGATCGTATCTTCCAGTTCGTAGCTCGGTGGCTCAAGGTCGCTGAGCCCCGTTAACTCAATCTTTATTCGAAGGCTGATCTCGTCTGCCTCATACCATGCCGAAGCAAAGCCGGCAGCCGTGTCCATGGACCTGTCGCCGAGATCGCCGAAGAAGGACTCCATCGGGTCCCAGCGGGTCCATAGCGTTCTGACTTTGGTGAACTTATCGACCGAGTCGTGCTGAAATTTGCAACTGGCCGCGTGGACGGCGCTGCTGGCGAAAAGTACCGACACAACAACGAGCACGAGTACCGGTTTTTTCACTAAATGCACGCCAGCACTTTCTGCATCTTTTTCGCGCCCTTTTTCCCGAACTTGTAGTCTTTGTCTCCGCCGTTAGTCTGCAGTCGAATGTTCATGATGCGCTTGGTCAGCAATGCATTCAGTGTATCGGCGTCCAGAGGAAATTTAACGACCGCTTCTACAACGTGCCAAGGGTCCCGGTCTCCAATCACTTCCTCTTCCGTATGCAGTTCGAGAATTGATTCATCGTCCATCAATATAAGCAGCCTGCCGTTCTCAGGAATGACCAGCTCACCGTCGCCGGAGCCCTGGTCAACGCGCAGGGCGAAGTATTTCATGTCACCGATTGAAACGCCGGCGCCGACAACGGTGCCTCCAATAATGACCGTAGTAAAAGTATCCCATTTCGTCCAGAGTACTTTCTCTCCGGTTCGGCTATGGATCGTGTCGACGTTGAATTTGCACTTCGCGTGTGCCGGTACGGCCGTTAAAGATATCGCCAGCACCATTAGTACCGTTACCGTTCGTCTGGTCCCTAGAGTACGCATTTCAATGCCCCTTGAATGGTCGTCATTGATTTCTTCGTGATGATTTTGTCGTCCCAGATCAGGTTGCGACGACCAAAGTAGCGATCTTCGTCCGGCAAGGCCTGTCGCAATGCGACGACACGATTGTTGCTGAGTAATGCAATCGCATCGTCATCCAATACGTAGCGTGCCATGACTTCACTGTACGTAACGCGATAGTCGGGCCTTTCATTGTCCTCCCACTGCGGCATTGTCACCGTAGCTGGATACGCAAAATCTTCAATGGAGTAGAGAAGGAGATTGGTTCGATCTTCAAGCGTGATTCTGAGCGCAGACCCTTTGGCGATGACGTAAGGCCGGTTTTCCAGATTCGCGACGAAGGGTTTCAGCCGCAGATCAAACTTGCCCGTTTTCTTCTTGTAGTCGCTCTCTTCCAGCACAATTTCGAATTCGGGAGGGATCGCGTGGTAGTGCGTCACCCCGTGTTTGAATGCCAGGAAGATGGTGCCGCCGTCTGAAATAGCCTGAACCGGGCTGATTTTCGTGCCAGGACCAAAGCCTAGTTCGTCGGGTTGATTTATGAATTCCCAGGCAGTGCTGATGATTTTCGCATTGGTAGACGGGTTGACCGTTTCCGGCTCGTACGTGCACTCGGCGGCTTGAGCTTGGGTTAGGGAGGGCAAAAGGAATGCTGCGATTATTGAGAAGGCGAGTTTCTTCATAACATCGGATCCTGTGAGCGGAATAGCCAAAGTATTCGGATTTGTCCTACTGAATGCACTGGATGGAAGCTTTGATATCGTCGACGCTGGAACGGTGAATTGCGATATCGATGTCGCCACTGACGTTGGTCACTCGTACGCTTGCAGCGCTCTGCGCCATCAAAGTGTCGGCCGTGTCACCAACAAGCTCGTAGCGCAGGTTTACGGCCGATGTAATAGAGAACCTGTTGCTAACAAGCGGGTGGGGTTCCAGTAGCGAGATCTCAGATTCGATTTCTCCGTCCTGGCTGGCAGGAAGTTCGACAATCGATCCGTCCGCCATCGTTATTTGCAGTTTGCTGCCTGCAGGGACGGCGAGTAGTTTGTCATGGTCTTCCTGCGAGGGTTCGGATTTGAATCTTTCGTGGTGATCAAACCGAAGACCAAGATACAGTTTTCCGCCCTCCGATATGGCCGACACCGACGAACCGGTGGTTTCTTCACCTCCGCCGACCCAGCCCGTGACGATTGGATTCCATTTCGTGCGGACAGTCTTCGTTCCGCTGAACATGTCGCTGTCGTCTTCCCTGAATTTGCACTTGGCTGCAAAGGCGCTTGTGCTGAGCAACAATGCCAGCATCGCGATAAATATCGGAAAAATCCTGATCATGTTGTTGCTCCCTTAAGGCATTCGAGAGCGTGCCTTATGTCATCAAAACTGCTTTTCTTAAAACGAACGTCGTGTTGCCCGGTGACGGTAATGATCCTCACCGCATTCGATTGCTGCGCCATCAATGCCGCCATGTCGTCGGCGTCCATAATGTATTGGAATGTCGCGTAGCTCGTGAACCACCCGGGCGGTCCAGGAGTAGTATCGGCAACGACGTCGGCATACGCGTATAAGGAGATGACGGAGCCATCCGCCATTGCTACTTTGAGTTCACCGCCGTCAGGAACGACGACAGACTTGTCCAGGTCTTCCTGTGTCTGGCCTGTGTTTTGCCTGACGTATTCGATCTGAATGCTAAGAAACCGTTTGTCACCTTCGGCCCGGGCAGACACAAGGCCGGTCATTTCACGAGTTTCATGCCTCAAAAGGTTTGTCAGTTCTTTGTATCTAACGACGACGACAAGTTCTCCCGAATTCTTGTCTACCGCGTTGTGTGCATATTTGCAGCTAGAACCGGCTGCTAGTACCGGGCTGCTGCCCAGCGAAGTCAAAATCGTCATGGCGCCAATGATGGCCAGAATGCTCTTGATACCGTATGCCCCTGTAATCGAATGATGATCAGGATCGAGCGCCCGGCGAGCACGCCTTTGAGACTCAGAAGCAGGGGAATCATGGATTGTTGAGTTTTTTCCAACTGCTCCACTACTTCTATACGCCGAACCATAGGGGATTGATAGTGAACGGAGCCTGAACAACCGAACTAATGTTGTTCCTCTTTACCTCCCTACCCCAATAGGTTCGTCAGCGTTGATGCGATTGGCTAGATTTTCGATGAACACATCCTTTTTCAATCGGGCCTCGGAGAGTCCCGGAAGTGCCATGCCTTCGCGCAACCAGGATCACGGCATGGCATACGTCGTCGTTATGCTCCGGTCCCGAAAAACGGACATCTGAATTAAGTCCCAATGTCTGCTTCTGGCCGTTCTGAGACGGTCGCCAGGAAACTAAATGAGGGGCTGCTTCGCCTCGCATAGCAGCCGGTCGAAAAATCTGAGGTAATATGACGGCTTGTGACCCGAAGCGGACATCATCGATTCTGCGGCGGATACGGATTGCGCAGGCTGCGGTAACGGTGTAGCGAGTCATTCATGGGGCTGCTGTCAGAACTCAGGCGTCGCAATGTCTTCCGCATGGCGGTGCTGTACGTACTAGCGGCCTGGGTGGTAATGCAGGTGGCCGGGGTGCTCATGGACCTCGGTGCGCTGCCCGTTGCTATTGGTCCCTGGGTATTGTTGGTACTTGTGATCGGATTCCCGATCACACTGGTCTTTTCCTGGCTGTTCGAGATCACGCCCGAGGGACTCGCCCTCGAGAAAGACGTTCCCGAAGGCGCGTCAATTACACACATCACGGGCCGGCGGATGGACTTCATCGTCATCGCGATCCTGTCGGCTGGACTGCTCCTCTTTGCTTACGACAAGTGGTGGATAGGCCCGCCACCGGAAAAATCCATCGCGGTATTGCCGTTCCTCAACCGTAGCACAACGGATGACGACGCATACTTTGTCGATGGTATCCACGATGACATCTTGACGCAGCTCGCGAAGATCTCGTCTTTTGGCAAAGTTATCTCCCGGACATCGATGGAACGCTACCGGGAAACCACTAAGCCTCT
>Ga0316188_10001339_pt1 | contig 11609 bp, 11 predicted proteins | sample Phiworburrow1_MG_FD_204933 | JGI IMG/M metagenome (GOLD analysis project Ga0316188, IMG submission 204933) | Coastal sediment microbial communities from Maine, United States - Phippsburg worm burrow 1 | ecosystem: Environmental > Aquatic > Marine > Coastal > Sediment | place: USA: Maine... | reverse complement strand
CTGGTAGCCCATGTCGCCCCAGGCCGGCTGCGTGGCGTCGCGCACGACCATGTTCAGCGCGTCCAAGCCACCCAGCAGGGTCCACAGCAGCAGCACCGTGGCCGAAAACGTCATGCTGAACAGCCCAAGTCGCCCCTTGGCCAGCGTGTAGTCGGCCGCTTTGCGGTGCACCGCAAGGTCGACGATGCCGGCGAACGGCTCGGGGACACGATCGCGGTGCGCGGTGACGTGCCGCATCTGCCGCGTCGACAGCCACAGCCGCGCTGCCAGCCAAACCAGCAAGGAAGCTGCGAACACGAGCGAGACAGTGAAGATCTGCATGGGCCCCAAGTGTAGGCTTGGCCTCACAATCCAGCCCTTTGCGCGCGGAAAGCCCCATGACGGACCCCTTGCTGCCCAGCCACGAAAGCAACCTGATCTGGATCGACCTGGAGATGACCGGGCTGGACCCGTCCAGCGACCGCATCATCGAGATCGCCGTCGTCGTGACGGACCCGCAGATCACGGTGCGCGTGGCGGGTCCGGTGATCGCCGTGCACCAGAGCGACGCCGTGCTGGACGCCATGGACGCATGGAACAAGGGCACGCACGGCAAGAGCGGGCTGATCGACCGCGTCAAGGCCTCCACCATCGACGAGGTGGCGGCCGAGGCACAGGTGATCGCCTTCCTGCAGGCCTACGTGCCCAAGGGCAAGAGCCCGATGTGCGGCAACTCGATCTGCCAGGACCGCCGCTTCCTGGCCAAGGACATGCCGGCGCTGGAGGCCTTCTTCCACTACCGCAACCTGGACGTCAGCACGCTGAAGGAACTCGCCCGGCGCTGGAAGCCAGCCGTGATGGAGAGCTTCAAGAAGGCGCAGGCGCACACCGCGCTGGCGGACATCCACGAGTCGATCGACGAGCTGCTGCACTACCGGCAGCACTTGCTGGCTGCGTGAAAACCCGAATCGGGTTACAATTACAGGTTAAGTTCATCCCCTCTGACCACGCGGCCACCCAGGCTGGCGTGAAGCGCTCCGACAGCTGCGGGGCGGTCGGCGGCGATGCCGTCGCCGTAGATCCCTCGATTTCAAGCGACTCCACCCTTGCGGCGCTGCTGTGCGCCGCTGGCGTGCCATCGTGTGCGCCGCCCGCGAGATCCTGACATGAGCTTCCAGAGCCTGAACCTGAACGAACGCCTGCTGCGCGCGCTTGCCGACAGCAACTACACCGAACCCACGGCCGTGCAACTGCAGGCCATCCCGCCCGCGCTGGAGGGCCGCGACCTGATGGTCTCGGCGCGCACTGGCAGCGGCAAGACCGCTGCCTTCGTGCTGCCGGCGCTGATGCAGGTGCTGGCGGCGCGCGCCGCGGCGGATGCCGGCGGCCCGCGCCGCGACCGTGGCACCGTCTACGGCCCGCGCGTGCTGGTGCTGGCGCCGACACGCGAGCTGGTGCTGCAAGTGGCCAAGGCGGCCGCCGACTACGGCCGCCACATTCCCGGCCTGCGCGTGGCCACGGTCGTCGGCGGCGTGCCCTACGGCGCCCAGTTGAAGGCGCTGCGCGGCCCGCTGGACCTGCTGATCGCCACCCCCGGCCGGCTGATGGACCACATGGCCAACGGCAAGGCGGTGCTGCAGCACGTGCAGACGCTGGTGCTCGATGAGGCCGATCGCATGCTCGACATGGGCTTCATCGACGACATCCACCACATCGCGCAGGCAACGCCGAAGGCGCGCCAGACCGTGATGTTCAGCGCCACCTTCGCCGGCAACGTGGGCCGCCTGGCGCAGGACCTGCTGCGCGAGCCGCTGCGGGTGGACGTGGCATCGCACACCGACACCCACGCCGACATCGAGCAGCGCCTGCACTGGGCCGACGACAGCGCGCACAAGTCGGCGCTGCTGGATCACATCCTGACCGAGCGCAGCGTCGACCAGGCGCTGGTGTTCACCAGCACCCAGCGCGATGCCGACTGGCTGGCCGATCGGCTGGCCGACATGGGCCACCGCGTGGCCTCGCTGCACGGGGGCATGCCGCAGGGTCGGCGCAACCGCGTGCTGCACGGCCTGCGCACGCGCGACCTGCGCGTGCTGGTGGCGACCGACGTCGCCGCGCGCGGTATCGACGTGCCGAGCATCAGCCACGTCATCAACTTCGGCTTGCCGATGAAGGCCGAGGACTACGTGCACCGCATCGGCCGTACCGGGCGGGCCGGCCGCAGCGGACTGGCCGTGACCCTGGCCGAGCGGCGCGACGCACCGATGATCCACCGCATCCAGCGCTTCACGACCCAGGACATCCCGGCCGCCGTGATCGAAGGCCTGGAGCCGCGCCGTCCGGCGCCGGTGGTGGAGCGCCCTCGCTTCAAGGACCGGGCGGCCGGCCGCTTCTCAGACAAAAAGCGGCAGCAGCCAGGGCACCAGCACCGAGGTCAGCAGGGTGGATACCGCCATCGCGACGCCGGCGAAGGTGCCGGCGATCGGGTCCACCTGGAAGGCGCGCGCGGTGCCGATGCCGTGCGCCGTCATGCCGACGGCCAGCCCGCGCGCCGCCCAGTTGCGGACGCGCAGCGCGTCCAGCAGCGGCGTGGCCATGGTGGCCCCCAGGATGCCGCTGGCAATCACCAGCACCGCGGTCAGCGACGGTAAGCCGCCGACGCGCTCGGCCACCGCCATCGCCACCGGGGCGGTGACGCCCTTGGGCGCGATGCTGGCGATCAGTTCGCGCGGCGCACCCCACAGGCGCAGCACCGCCATCGCCACGGCGGCGCCGCAGATGTTGCCGAACAGCAGCGTCAGGGCTGCCGGGCCGATGGCGGCGCGCACCTCGGCCCACTGGTGCCGCAGCGGAATCGCCAGCGCCACGGTGGCAGTGCCGAGCAGGAAGTGCACGAACTGCGCGCCGTCGAAGTAGGTGCCGTACGGGGTGCCGGTGGCCACCAGGATGCCGACCAGAACGGCCACCGACAGCCCCACCGGGTTCGCCCATGGCGACCCGCCGAGCAGGCGCTGCAACTTCAGGACCGCCACGTAGACACCCAGCGTGAGCGCCAGCCAGAGCAGCGGGCTGGCGCCCAGGTAGACCCAGAGCGAGCGGACCGGCTCGGGCGTCATGGCCAGCGCCGCTGCAAGGCGGCGAACAGCAGCGCACCCAGCCCCATCGTCACGGCGGTACTCAGCACCACGCCCAGCAGCAGCGGCGCCCACCAGGCGGCGATCAGGCTGGCGTGCAGCATCACGCCGACGCCGGCCGGAACGAACAGCAGCCCGAAGTTGGCGAGCAGGCCATCGGCCACCGTCGACAGCCGTTGCTGCAGCCGCGGCAGCGCCGGCCACGCCAGGAACAGCGCCGCCATCCCGATCACCGGTCCAGGGATCGTCAGCCCGAGCAGGTGCGCCAGCGTCTCACCCAGCAGCTGGAACACGAGCAGGGTGGCCAAGGCCTCGACCACCGGTCAGGCCCGTCAGAGGGCCAGCAACTCGACTTCGAACACCAGCGTCGCGTTCGGCGGGATGACACCCCCGGCGCCGCGCGCGCCATAGCCCAGCTCGGGCGGGATCACCAGCACGCGCGTGCCGCCGACCTGCATGCCCTGCACGCCCTCGTCCCAGCCGCCGATGACGTGGCCCGCGCCGAGCGGGAAGCTGAACGGGTCGCCCCGGTCCTTGCTGGAGTCGAACTTGCGCCCGCGCTTGTCGTCGGCCGCCGGGTCGTGCAGCCAGCCGGTGTAGTGCACCTTGACGCGCTGGCCCTTGGCGGCGGCGTCGCCCTTGCCGGGCACGGTGTCTTCGTATTGCAGGCCGCTGGCGGTCGTGATCATCGGACAGGTCTCCTTGCCTCAAAGAGCGCGATGATGCCAGCCCAGACGGGCACCGCCCGTGAGAGCCAGTCCGACGGCGTCGCGGCCCCGGGCACCGTCACGCCCAGCACGTGGCCTGCCGCCTGCAGCGTCGTGACGGGATCGCGCAGGTCGAGCGCCTGCGCCCCGTTCTGCTTGCTCAGCTTGTGGCCGTCGGTGCCCAGCACCAGCGGCGTGTGCAGGTAAAGAGGCGTCGGCAGCCCCAGCGCACGCTGGAGCAGGACCTGGCGCGCGGTGTTGTCGGCCAGGTCCTCGCCGCGCACGACGTCGCTGACGCCCTGGTCTGCGTCGTCCACCACCACCGCCAGCTGGTAGGCCCACAGGCCATCGGCCCGTTTCAGAACGAAGTCGCCCACGGCGCCAGCCACGTCCTGCGACTGCGGACCCAGCCGGCGGTCCGTCCAGTCGACCTTGCCTTCGGTGCGAAAGCGCCAGGTGCGCGCCGGCCGGCCGCCCAGCCCACCGCGTTCGGGCCGACAGGTCCCGGGGTAGGGCCGCTCGCTGAAGCGGTCGAACACGACGGCGCGCTCTGCCCAGGCCCGCTCGATGTCGCGCCGGCTGCAGGCGCAGGGGTAGGCCAGACCCGCGGCGACCAGGCGCGACAGCGCGTCGGCGTAATGCGCTTCGCGCCGTGACTGCCACTGCGGCGGCTCGTCGGGGACCAAGCCGCAGGCGACCAGCTGCGACAGGATCAGCCGGTCGGTGCCCGGCGGGCAGCGCGGGTGGTCGACATCCTCGATGCGCACCAGCCAGCGGCCACCGTGGCTGCGGGCGTCGAGCCAGCTGGCCAGCGCGGCCACCAGCGACCCGGCGTGCAGGGGACCGGTGGGCGAAGGCGCGAAGCGGCCGACGTACCCCAAGCCGTCATCCCGCCAGGCTCAGGCCCGCATCATGCCGGCAACCGGCCGGCGTGGCGTTCGATCAGCGCGCGGCGTGTGGCCGGGCTGTCGAGCCGGCCCAGCCACCACTGCAGCGCCCGTCCCAGTCCCGCGGCGCCACGTTCCGCCCGCCATGCGTAGTGCAGCTGCGCCTTGTAGTCGCCGCGCACGGTGTCCCGCTGCACCAGGTGGCCCGCTTCCAGATGCGGCCGCGCCAGCGGCTCGGGCAGGTAGCCGCAGCCCAGGCCGCGCAGCAGGGCCTCGAGCTTGGCGCGCATGCTGGGCACGGTCAGCACGTCCTGGCCTGGCAACAGGTTGAGCGTCAACCGTGTCAGTCGCTGCGCGGTGTCGGCCACGGCGACCGCACGATGGGGCACCAGCGCGCTGTCGGGCAGCGGTTGCCCGGCGACGGCCAGCGGGTGGTGCGGCGCACAGCAGAAGACAAAGCCGAGGCGCCCCAGGGCACGCAGTTCGATGCCGCCCGGGTTCGCGAAGTCGCCGCCGATGCCGATCGCCAGGTCGACCTGCCCGGAGACCAGCGCCTCCCAGGTGCCGGCCAGCACCTCGGTGCGCAGCCGCAAGCGCGTCGGCGGCGCGCCCGCTGCGTCCTGGCCCTGGGTGCAGAACGCTTCAACGAGCTCGAACACCGTTGGCGTGGACAGCAGGTCCTCGACCGCGATCGCCAGCTCGGTTTCCCAGCCGCTGGCCACGCGCTTGACGCGGTTCGCCACGGCGTCCATTTCCTGCAGCAGGCGGCGGCCTTCGCTGAGCAGCTCGGTGCCTGCCGCGGTCAGCTGGGCCTGGCGCGAACTGCGGTCGAACAGCAGCACGTCCAGTGCGTCTTCGAGCTGGCGCACGCTGTAGGTCAACGCCGACGGCACCTTGCCCATCTCGCGGGCGGCGGCGGCGAAGCTGCCGGTGCGGGCAATGGTGTCCATCATCGCCAGCGCTTCGGGAGTGAGGGCGTTGCGGCGGTCGGGCATGGCGGGATTGTGGCTTCAACGCGCTTGAATCGTGTCGACAACGGCGGGCGACCGGTCGGCGACCGAACAGGGCCCACGATCAGGGCTTCTGGAGGTCGACGATGATTTCGCTACGCAAGTCCCGGGAACGCGGCTACGCCGATCACGGCTGGCTGAAGAGCTTCCATAGTTTTTCATTTGCCGACTACCACGACCCGGCGCACATGGGCGTGGGCAACCTGCGCGTGATCAACGAGGACCGGATCGCCCCCGGCACCGGCTTTGGCACACACGGGCACCGGGACATGGAGATCGTCAGCTACGTGCTCGACGGGGCGCTCGCGCACCAGGACAGCATGGGCAACGGGGCGCCCGGCGCGGCCCCGGGCAAGTCGGCCGGCGTCATTCGTCCCGGCGACGTGCAGCGCATGAGCGCAGGCACGGGCGTGCGGCACAGCGAGTTCAACCACGCCAAGGACACGACGACGCACTTTCTGCAGATCTGGATCCTGCCGCAGCGCCTGGGCATCGCGCCGGGATACGAGCAGAAGCATTTCGACAGCGCGGCAAAACGTGGGCGCCTGGCCCTGGTGGCCTCGCCCGACGGGCGCGACGGTTCGGTGACGATCCATGCCGATGCCTCTCTCCGCGCCGGCCTGTTCGACGGCGACGAGCGCGCCGAGCTGGCCCTGCCCGCCGGGCGTCTGGGCTATGTGCACGTTGCCCGCGGGCAGGTCGACGTCAATGGCCAGACGCTGCACGCCGGCGACGCCATGACTCTGCGCGACGAAGCCGCGATCCGGCTCACCGACGGCCGGCAGGCCGAGGTGCTGGTGTTCGACCTCGCGCGCTGAACCGGGACCGCCCTGCGGTCGTCTGCCTCGCCTGGCCATTCTTTCAATCTCAAGGAGATCCATCCATGAACGTCCCTGCTCCCCTGTTTGCCATCGCCCGCGTGCTGATCGCGCTGATGTTCGTCCTCGCCGGTTTCGGCAAACTGTCTGGCCTGGAAGGCACGGCCGGATACATCGCCAGCAAGGGGCTGCCGCTGCCCTGGCTGCTGGCCCTCGCTGCCGGTGTGCTCGAACTGGTCGCCGGCGTCGCGCTGGCCATCGGCTACCGCACGCGCCTTGCTGCAGGGGCGCTGGCGCTGTTCACGGTGGTTGCCACGGTGCTGTTTCACAACTTCTGGGCCGCACCCGCGGATCAGGCCTTCGTGCAGCAGCTGATGTTCATGAAGAACCTGGCGGCGATCGGCGGCCTGCTGCTGGTGCTGGGATTCGGCGCCGGCCCGGCGAGTCTGGACGCCCGGCGCATGACGGCTGCCTGACGCCGGTCGGACCCGTTACGTCGCGCTGGATGCGACAGGCAAGTGGCGATGCGCTTGTCACGGTCGCGACCGTGAGCCAGGGCGCTGCGGTTTCACCCGGGCGGGCGTTTTCAGCAGTGTCTTCGGCCCACCACGCATCAGCGTGAAGTCACGAGGGCATCTCGCCGGGCGAGGGCGGGGAAGAGGCGGCGCCAGGCCAGGGCGACCGCGATCGTGCCCAGCCCGCCCAGCAGCACCGAGCCGACGGCGCCCAGCAGGGCTGCCGTCGCTCCGGATTCGAACTCGCCGAGCTGGTTCGACGCGCCGATGAACAGCCCGTTGATGGCGCTGACGCGGCCTCGCATCTCGTTGGGTGTCTCCAGTTGCACCAAGGTCTGGCGGATGACGACGCTGACCATGTCGGCCGCGCCCGACACCGCCAGCGCCGCCATCGACAGCCACATGGTCGTCGACACCCCGAACGCCAGGATCGCCCCGCCATAGATGGCCACCGCGCCCAGCAGGCGGGGCCCGGCACGCTGCACGATGGGGTGCCGTGCGAGCCAGAGCGACATCGTCAGCGCGCCCAGCGCCGGCGCCGTGCGCAGCAGCCCCAGTCCCCAGGGCCCCACCTGGAGGATGTCCCGTGCAAAGATGGGCAGCAGGGCTGTGGCGCCACCCAGCAGCACGGCAAACAGGTCCAGCGAGATCGCCCCCAGCACCACCGGGTGGCGCCAGACGAATCGCACGCCGGCCAGCAGCGTGTCCGCCGTGACCGGCATCCTGGGCGCCGGTTCGTGCTCATAGCGAATCGCCAGCGTGAGCCCGGTGGACAGGGCAAAGAGGGCCACGCACAGCCCGTACACCACGCTGGCCCCCAGCGCGTAGACGAGGCCACCGAGCGCCGGGCCGGCGATGATGGCGACCTGCAGTCCGCCGGAGCTGAAGGCGAGCGCGCGCGACAGCACCTCAGCGGGCACCAGCAGCGGCGTCAGGGCCTGTGTGGCCGGCATCTGAAAGGCCCGCACGGCCCCCAGCGCCACCGACACGGCCAGCAGCATCGATCGCGAAACGCTTCCGCTCGCGCTGGCCACGCACAGCGCCAGCGCCAGCGCGGTCATGGCAGCCATGCAGCCGGCCAGAATGCGCGCCCGGTGCCAGCGGTCGACGGCCTGCCCGGCCGGCAGCGCCAGCAGCAGCGCCGGCACGAACTGGAGCAGACCCACCAGCCCCAGGTCCCACGCCGAGCCCGTGAGGTCGTACATCTGCCAGCCCACGGCCACCATCAGCATCTGGCCGCCGCCCACGCCGGCCAGGCGCGACCACCACAGACGCATGAAGCTGCGGTGCGCGCGCAACGGCGTCGGGTCGATCAAGGCCGGCGCCTGTCGTCGTGCCCGAGCTCGTCGCCGCTTATCCTGGCGCTTTGCGACCGGAGGGCGGGCAGGTGGCGGACGTGGGTTTGTGGGTTCTGAGCGTGCTGCTCATCGTGGCGGGGCTGGCCGGCGCCGTGCTGCCGGCGCTGCCGGGCACGGCCCTGGTGCTGGGCGGCATCGTGCTGGGTGCCTGGATCGACGATTTTGCCCGTGTGGGGACGACGACGATCGTCGTCGTCACGCTGCTGGCCGTGCTCGCCTGGGTGCTGGACTACGTGGCCGGTTTGCTGGGCGCCCGGCGCGCGGGCGCCAGCCGACAGGCGCTGATCGGCGCCGTGTTGGGCACGGTGGCGGGTCTGTTCATGGGCCTCGTCGGCGTGCTGTTCATGCCCTTGCTCGGCGCTGCGGTGGGCGAGTACATCGCGCAGCGCGACCATGGCCGCGCGATGCGCGTCGGGGCGTCCACCTGGCTCGGCATCATGGCGGGCATGCTGGCCAAGGTGGTGCTGGCCTTCATGATGGTGGGCGTGTTCGTGATCGCCCTGCTGGTCTGACACTCAGGCCCCGAGCAGGTAGCCGACCCACTCGCGGACCCATAGCCAGCTGGACTGGATGCCGGTGCCGCCCGGCAGCCAGTCGGCCACCTGCCACTCGTACGGCGGGGTCACGCCCACCGGGGCGGGCAGGATTTCGAGCGGCTGGCCGCTGCGCTCGGCGCCGCGGCGAAATGCCCGCACGGCCCGCTTTTCGTGAAAGTCATGCGTCACGAGCACGATGCGCTGGATCCCGGCCTGCTGCAGCATCGGCACGGTGAGCAGGCCGTTTTCGGTCGTGTCGCTGGAGCGGTCCTCCAGCCAGCGCAACGGGAAACGGAACTCGCGGTCGGCAATGCGCGCGGCAATGTCGGCTTCGGTGGTGCCGAGTCGGCCGCCCCGGTCGGCGCCGCCCGAGAAGGCCACCGGCAGCCCCGTGCGACGTGCCAGCCAGATGCCGTAGCGAAGCCGCTCGATCGAAAGCGGCTTCAGGTTCGACATGCCGTACTCCGACTGCAGCGGCAGGCCGCCGCCACCGAGCACGACAATCGCCGTCGGCGGGCCCTTGGCCGCGTCCCGCGCCAGGGCCTCGATGTCGCGCTCGGTCAGCGCCGGTGGCGAGCGGTGCACCGTCATCCCGATGTACTTGCCCAATGCGGGCGTGGCCGTCAGGTACAGGCCGACCACCCCCAGCATGATCAGTGTCCAGGCCAGCATGCGCTGGCGGAACATCAGTCGTGCGCCAACCAGCACCAGCAGCAGCAGCGGGACCGGTGGCAGGATCAGGGCGCCGAAGAGGAACTTGTAGCCCTCCAGCCCGAGGGCGGTGACGATGTCGTTCACCGCACTGTGCCTGTCTCGTGGGCCTTCGGCCGGCCAACGGAACTCGCGCCGGGGGGCGGCAGCGACAGGTCATCTCGAACAGGCAGGGCGGTCATGGCAAGAATCTTTCCCGATAATGACTGGAGTTTAAGGAGTGCACCGTGTCGGTCGACTCGATCACCCCGGGCAGCGGCGGTTTCCGGGGCGCCGGAGGGGCCTGCAACGCGCGCAGATGTGGCGTGAACGCCAGCTGACAGCGAGGCAGCGGCAAGACATGAACGAAATCGTGGATCGCCTCTGGCTGGACGCTCCGGCCATGGCCCTGCGCGTGAGGGCTGGTGCGCCGATGCAGGCCGAGTGCAATCGCGCGGCGGACCTCTGGGGCCAGGGCCACGGTCTGCGGAGCGAGGATTGGCAAGGCCTCGCAGATCGGGCGCTGGCCGAGGCGACCGATGTGTTCGCGACCACGCTCGGGCCGCAAGCCCAGCGCGTGCAGTGCCGTCGCGTGGTGCTGCCCGGCGGCCCGCTGCTGTGGATCACGCCCGAAGCCCCGGCCGCGCCGGCGCCCGCGGTCTCGTTCGAGCGCGCGCTGGCGCTGGCGGACGTGTCGGTCTGGCGCAGCGATCTGCACACACAGCGCGTTCAGTTCAATGCCGTCGGCTACGCCCTCATGGGCATGCAAGCCCTGCCAGACGGCATCCCGATTCGGGACGTGCGCCAGGCCATCCACCCCGACGACCTGCAGAAGGTTCTCGATGCGCACGAGCAAGCCCTGGCCGGCGATCGCATCGTCGATGCGGAGGCGCGCTACGCGTTGCCGCAGGGCTGGCGCTGGCTGTTGACGCGCCGGGTGGCCGAGCGGGATGCCCACGGGCGGGCCGTGGCGCTGGCAGGTATCAGCATCGACGTCACCGAGCGGCACGCCGAACGCGCCGAGGTGGCCGCCCGCATCCAGCAGACCGAACTGGTGGCGCAGGTGCTCGGCGTCGGTTTCTGGTCGCAGGACGACGACGCGACCACGCCGACCTGGGACGCCCAGATGTACCGGCTCTACGGTCGCAGCCAGGCGCTTTCGCCACCGACGCTGGCCGAGTGGATCGACGGCTACGTGCATCCCGGGCAGCGAGACGACGTGCGGCGGCGGCTTGAGTCCGACCTCGCTGCCGACGCGAAAAGCACCTTGATGACGGTGCAGCTGGCCACGGCCGGCGAGGGCGACCGCTGGGTACGGTGCTGGACGAGGCGACTGCGGCGCCCGGACGGCCAGCGGTTCGAAGTTGGCGTGCACCTGGACGTCACCGAGCAGCGACGCGCGGAAGCCCTGCAGACCGAGGCCGAGCGTGCCGCCCGGTTGAGCCGGGAGAAGTCCGCCTTCATGGCGCTGATGAGTCACCAGCTGCGCACGCCGCTGAACGCCGTGCTGGGCTTCACCCAGTTGCTGGCGCAGGACGCGACCGAGCCGCTGGGCCAGCGGCAGCGCGAACGGTTGGCGCGGATCGACAGCGCGGGGCAGGAACTGCTGGCGATGGTCGACGACGTGTTCGAGCTGGCGCAGCTGGACGTGGACGGAAAGACGCCGTCGCTGCTGCCGGTGCCTGCGTCGCAACTGGTCTCGCAGGTGTACGAGGCGGTGCAGCCGCTCGCCCGCCAGCGGGGCGTGCAGTTGCGGTTGGACGACGAGACCGGCGCCGCGGCGCTGGCCACCGATCGACGTCGTTTGGGCCAGGCGCTGGTGCACCTCATGTCCCACGGTGTGCGCACCAGCGAGCGTGGAGGCTGGGTCGGCCTGCAGGCGGCGTTGCTGGACGATCGTTGTCTGATCACGGTGCGCCTGGGCAGCGGAACGGACGACGCCGGCGAACAGCGTGAACTGGCCTTCGATACCGTG
>Ga0316188_10001338_pt1 | contig 11610 bp, 10 predicted proteins | sample Phiworburrow1_MG_FD_204933 | JGI IMG/M metagenome (GOLD analysis project Ga0316188, IMG submission 204933) | Coastal sediment microbial communities from Maine, United States - Phippsburg worm burrow 1 | ecosystem: Environmental > Aquatic > Marine > Coastal > Sediment | place: USA: Maine... | reverse complement strand
GTTGCTGGCGGATAGCGGTCTTGCCATTCTCGCGGCCACGGATCTGGACGATGCCGCCCGCCAGGCCGTGGCCGCTACCAGGGAAGCCAAATAAATGTCCGTACTCGTGAACAAAGACACCCGCGTCATCGTGCAGGGTTTTACCGGTAAGCAGGGTAGCTTCCATGCCGAACAGGCCATCGCCTATGGCACCAATCTGGTTGGCGGCGTGACCCCGGGCAAGGGCGGTCAGATGCATTTGGCGCGCCCGGTGTTTGATACGGTCTGCGATGCTGTGCGCGAGACCGGCGCCAATGCCAGCATGATCTATGTCCCGGCGGCCTTTGCGGCGGATGCCATTCTCGAAGCGGCCGATGCAGGCATCGAGGTCATCGTGTGTATCACCGAGGGCATTCCCATCCTGGATATGCTGCGAGTGAAAACGGTGTTGAAACAGACAGCCTGCAAACTGATTGGTCCCAACTGCCCCGGCATCATCACCCCCGGCGAATGCAAAATCGGCATTATGCCTGGCGCCATTCATCAACCGGGGCAAATCGGTATCGTCTCGCGCTCCGGGACCCTGACCTATGAAGCGGTGTATCAGACCACGCAGAATGGCCTGGGGCAAAGCACCTGCATCGGGATCGGCGGGGACCCGATCCATGGTCTGGATTTTATTGATTGCCTGCGATTATTCGAGGCCGACCCACAAACCAAAGGCATCATCATGGTGGGTGAGATCGGGGGCAGTGCCGAGGAAGAAGCGGCCCAATTCATCGCCGAGCATGTGAGCAAACCGGTAGTGGGTTACATCGCCGGGGTTACTGCACCTGCGGGCAAACGCATGGGACATGCCGGTGCCATCATTACTGGTGGCAAAGGCACAGCGCCGGGCAAGATGCAGGCCTTGCGCGATGCGGGCGTGCACATCTGTGAGTCACCGGCTATGCTCGGTCAGAGCATGCTCAAAGCGATGCAAGAGCAAGCCGTGTCGTGAGTCGTGTGCGCCTGCTGCTGGCACAACTGAACTTTGTGGTCGGTGATATCGAGGCCAACCGCGATCAAATCCTCGCCGCGTCTCAAACCGCGACGCGTATACACCAGGCGGATATCATAATTTTCCCCGAACTCGCGCTGACCGGTTACCCACCGGAAGACCTGCTCTTGCGTGCGGAGCTCTATGATCGATGTGACGCCGCGCTACAGGTCATTGCCGCAGCCTCGCAGGATATCACCATCATCGTCGGGTGCCCGACGCGAGCGGGCAAGCAAATTTATAACAGCGCCCTCATCTACCAGGGCGGCGAACGTATGGCGGTTTATCATAAACACGCCTTGCCCAATTACAGTGTGTTCGACGAGAAACGGTATTTCACGCCCGGGCAGGAGGCCTGTGTGGTTGACTTACACGGCATCCCCGTTGGTATCACCATTTGTGAAGATGTGTGGGTCGAGGCGCCGATCCAAAAAGCCGTTGATGCCGGCGCGCGTTGTATTATCAATATCAATGCCTCGCCCTACCACACGGGGAAGGCCAGCGAACGCGAACAGCTGGTCCAGGCCCATGCGCAACATCATCAGGTGCCCATGGTGTACGTCAATCTCATTGGTGGCCAGGACGAACTGGTCTTCGATGGCCACTCCTTTGTCTACGATGCCGCTGGTCAACTCATGTTTCGTGGCGCGGAATTTGAAACGGCGCTCTATGCGGTGGACATTGAGTATGTGAACGATCAAGTCACCATGAATAAACAGGCCTGTACTGAGTTACAGTCGGAAAATGAAAATATTTATCAGGCCCTGGTCACGGGTGTCCGCGATTACGTGTACAAGAATGGTTTTGACGGGGCTGTCATCGGACTTTCCGGCGGGATTGATTCGGCACTGACCCTGGCGATTGCGGTGGATGCCTTGGGCGCACAAAACGTGGAGGCGGTCTCCATGCCTTCGCGCTATACCGCCGAGATGAGTATCGAAGATGCGCATGCCGAATGCGACAACCTGGATGTGTCATGCGAGGTGATATCCATTGAGCCGGCATTTCAGAGTTTTATGGCGCTGCTCGAGGCGCAGTTTGCCGGTTTGCCAAAGGATACCACCGAAGAAAATATCCAGGCCCGTTGTCGTGGCGTGTTGTTAATGGCACTCGCCAATAAAAAACGCAAGATTGTTTTAACCACCGGTAATAAGAGTGAGATGGCGGTTGGGTATGCCACTTTATATGGCGATATGGCGGGCGGATTTGATGTGCTCAAGGATGTGCTCAAGACGCGGGTATTCGCCCTGGCGCGCTGGCGTAACATGCAATCGCCGGTCATTCCGCAACGGGTCATCGATCGCCCGCCCTCCGCGGAACTCGCCCCCGATCAGAAAGACAGCGACAGCCTGCCGGATTATGCCGTCCTGGATGGGATCCTGGTACGTTATATCGAGCAGGATCAGGATCGGGATACGATAGTGGCGGCGGGCTACGATGCACAAACTGTGAGCAAGGTGATGCGCATGGTTGACACGACCGAATACAAGCGCCGACAGGCGCCCCCTGGTGTGCGCATATCACAGCGCGCCTTTGGCAGGGATAGACGTTATCCCCTGACCCATGGTTTTCATCATGGGCGGGAGCGCGGCAAGTAAAGCAAATTGCACTAAATCAGCCAAAATAGACTAGTGTTAGCGGGCAATTCCCGATATCTTATGTGACAGCCACAGACGCTGATTCTTTAAAAATCCTAATAATATAGAGTAATCACAGAAGGGAACATCATGAAAAAAATCGAAGCCATCATAAAGCCATTCAAACTGGATGATGTGCGTGAGGCCTTGTCTGAGATCGGTATCGCCGGGATGACCGCGATCGAAGTGAAAGGCTTCGGCCGCCAAAAGGGCCATACCGAGCTATACCGCGGTGCGGAATATGTCATCGATTTTCTGCCCAAGGTTAAAATCGATATCGTGGTCAGAGATGATCAGACAGACAGTTGCATCGAGGCCATCACCAATGCTGCACGCACTGGCAAAATCGGCGACGGCAAGATTTTCGTCAGTAATGTTGATCGCGTGGTGCGGATTCGTACCGGCGAGGAAGGCGACGATGCTATCTAGCCAGTTTACTGCACGCGATTTGACGAGCAAACTATTGGCTGGGTGTTGGTTTATTTTTCAATAACGCGTTATCGGGATAATTTAATTCAAGTACACGCCGGGCATCTGCCGCCAGATCCGTCATGCCCATTTTCTCATAAGCCTGCACCATTAGCGCCAGGGCATCGGCGACCGCCGGTGTGCGCTGGTAATTCTCCACCACATATTTACAACGATTAGCCGCGGCCAGATAGGCCCCGCGGCGTATATAAAAATTTGCCACATGGACTTCATATGCGGCCAGGTTGTTGCGAATCAGCGCCATGCGCTCCAGCGCATCCTTGCTGTACTTGCTCTTGGGGTACTTCTTGATGAGTTCGGCGAAATACTCAAAGGCCCGCCGGGCGGCCTTGGGGTCGTGCTGCGAGGGATCGACGCTAAACATGCTTTGCAGGAATGACTCACTTAGGTCATAGCTAGCCAGGCCACGCAAGTAATAGGCATAGTCTACATTTGAGTGGTTCGGGTGGAGTTTGATAAACCGATCGGCAGCCAGGATCGCGGATTCCGGCTCGTTATCCTTGTAATAGGCGTAGGCAATTTCCATTTGTGAACGTTCCGCATATTGGCCATAGGGGAAGCGGGCCTCCAGCCGTTCATACAACGTGATGGCACGCTCATAGTCGCCTTTTTTTAGCGCCGTACTGGCTTCATCGTAGATTTCCTTCACATCCATCCCTACGGTTGGGTCTTCCTCGTCGCTGGTGGCGGCACAGCCGGGGAGCAGAATATAGGCGCTAAGCAGGAAAAACACAGTGATGATGCGTAGAATCACGATCGTCCAGACCTCAAAAAACCACAAGAGGCTTTAGTATACTTTTTATATGCTTCCGCACACAATGAACAATGCACACTCCTGACGCACCCATCCTCTCCGCCACGATTCCCGAGCATATGCACGGCATGCGCCTCGATCAGGTGCTGGCGAGTCTGTTCTCCGATTATTCCCGTAGTCGCCTACAGCAATGGATACGTGACGGTTTTGTGAAGGTGGCGGGCCAGCAGTTACGTGCCAAGGACAAAGTCCAGGCAGGCCAACAGGTTGAGGTGATGACCCAGCACAGCGAACAGGGCGACTGGCAGGCCGAGGCTCTGCCCCTGGAAATCGTATATGAAGACCCGCAACTGCTGGTGATTAACAAACCCAAGGGCCTGGTGGTACATCCGGCGGCGGGTAATTACACCGGGACATTGCTCAATGCCTTGTTGCATCACGCGCCGCAACTAAAGCAGATACCCCGCGCCGGGATCGTGCATCGGCTGGATAAAGACACCACCGGCCTGCTGGTGATCGCCAAAGATCTCTCGGCGCACAAATATCTGGTTGAACAATTGCAGGCGCGCGCCTTTGAGCGCGAATATCTCGCGGTTGTGCAGGGTGTCATGACCGCCGGTGGCATGGTCGATGCGCCAATTGGTCGTCATCCGGTACAACGTAAAAAAATGGCGGTGGTTGAACACGGCAAACCCGCAGTGACACATTATCGAGTACTCGAACGTTATCGTGCGCATACCCTAATCAATGTCAAACTCGAGACCGGTCGCACCCATCAGATCCGCGTACATATGGCGCACATACATTTTCCCTTAATTGGTGATGCGGTGTATGCAGGCCGCTTGAAATTACCCGCGGGATGTACTGAAGAGCTCAGGGAAATACTGCGCCATTTCAGCAGACAGGCCTTACATGCCTATCGTTTAGGACTTGAGCATCCAGTCAGTCATGAACATCTGAGTTGGGAGGCACCCATTCCCGCGGATCTGCAACAGCTGATCACGACATTACAGCAAGACCTCAAGGCCGGTAAGCATGCATGAGAATAGTTGGATCCAAGCCAACTGGTCGGCGCCGCCGCACATCAAGGCCGGTTGCACCACACGCCTCGGTGGACATAGTCAGAAACCGTATGCCAGTTTGAATCTGGCGATGCACGTGGGCGATGACCCGCTGAACGTGCAAAGCAATCGAGAATCACTCAAACAGTATTTACACCTGCCACAAGAACCCCATTGGTTACAGCAAGTGCACGGTTGCCAGGTCTCCAGCGATGAGCAGGTTTTGGATGAAGCTGATGCTTGCATGACGACCCAAACGGGTCGGGTCTGTGTGGTAATGACCGCGGACTGTCTGCCTGTTTTGATTACCGATAAACATGGTCGCTGTGTGGCGGCGGTGCATGCCGGTTGGCGTGGCCTGGCTAATGGGGCTATTGGGCAAACGATTAAACGCCTGCCGGTGGCGACGGAGGATTTATTGGTCTGGTTAGGACCGGCAATTGGACCGCAGGCATTTGAAGTCGGCAAGGATGTCTTGAATAGCTTTGTCGAATTAGATGATCGCTACCGCGAGTCGTTCACGACTTATAAAAACAAGTGGTTGATGGACATTTATCATGCTGCACGGTTGCAACTCGGTATGTTGGGTGTCACTAATGTCAGCGGTGGGGAGTATTGTACCTTTGAAAATGCCGAGCTGTTTTATTCGTATCGGCGTGAGAAACAAACGGGGCGGATGGCGAGTTTGATCTGGATGGAATTGTAGTTCCGTGCAGGCACAGGTATGATGCGCCCTGACATTTTTGACTGTTGAATCTATGTCCCTGCTTCTCTGGATTATTCTCTTTAGCATTGTCGGCGGCGTACTCAGCGCAACGGCGGCGGCGGTATTTCTGCTGTTCCCGGATCGCCTGCGTGATGCCCTGTTGCCGCACTTTGTCAGTTTTGCGATTGGTGCCTTGTTGGGTGCAGCCTTTCTGGCGCTGATTCCGCATGCGATGCGCGATAGCACGATCGAGTTCCATGAACTGGGGCTGACCTTGTTAGTAGGCCTGCTGGGTTTTTTCTTAATGGAGAAACTGGTGTTGTGGCGTCACTGTCACGAACACAGCTGTGAAGCACATTCACCGCATCTGCCGGAACACGCGCCCCCCTTTACGCCGACCGAACAACAACGCAAAGCGGCCGCCGGTTCCCTCATCCTGATCGGTGATGGTATCCACAATATGGTGGACGGTGTCCTGATCGCGGCGGCCTTTATGACCGATGTCCATTTAGGCATCATTACCAGTCTGGCGGTGGCCGCGCATGAGATCCCACAGGAAGTGGGTGACTTCGCGGTGTTGTTGCATAGCGGCTTTACTCGCAGCAAAGCGTTTTTCTATAATGTGCTTGCCTCGATCACCACGGTGATCGGCGCCCTGATTGCCTACTGGAGTCTGCAGGATGCGCTGCAAGTTATCCCTTATGTACTGGCGATCGCCGCTTCTAGCTTTATCTATATCGCCGTGGCTGATCTGATTCCCGGTCTGCACAAGCGTATCGAATTCAGCGAAACCCTGCGGCAGATAAGCCTTATCATCGCCGGTGTTGTTGTCATCTATCTGGCACACGCGACACTCCATTAATCTCTTTTCCTGCTAACGGAGGTGTTATGTCTACATGGTACATGCTAACCCTGGTTGGCAAAGATCAAGCCGGTATCGTGGCCAAGATCAGCAAAGCACTGTTTGAATTGGGCTGCCAGTTGGGCGAGACCTCGATGATGCGCTTGGGCGGTAACTTCACCATGATGTTAATGACTCAATATGACGGTGAGCTTGATCAATTAGAAATTAAACTGACGAAGATCGCCGATGCATTGCAATTGCGTCTACATATCGATCCCATCGAAGGTCGCCTGCATGATCACGTTGTGCCGAATTTACAAATCAGTGTGCACGGCGCCGACCGCCCGGGTATCGTTGCACGCGTGACCGATTTACTCGAGCAGCATCAGTTCAATATCCTCGATCTCGAATCCGATGTGGGCGGCACGCAAGACAAACCGATTTATATCATGCATATAGTCGGCACGACCTTGGCGAGTCAGGAGGTGATTGTTGACGCATTGCAGGCCCTGATTGCTGAGGGCATCCATATCAAGGTCAGTCCCATCGATACCCTGGTGGGTTAGTCCCATGGCAGTACTGCCCATTCTCGAATATCCCGATGAACGCCTGAAACAAATCTCGCAAGCGGTGCCCGAGGTGGACGAGACGTTACGGAGATTTATCGCGGATCTGGAACAGACCATGCGCGCCGGTCCCGGTGGGGTTGGGATCGCCGCGCCCCAGGTCGGTCACTTTGTTCGGGTGGTGGTGGTGGATGTCTCGGCCAAGAAAAAAATCACCCATCATGGGCGTCTCGTGCTTATCAATCCGGAGATCACCGAATGGGAGGGGATGGCTGTCGGCCGCGAGGGCTGTATGTCAGTGCCCGATTTCACCGGCAATGTCATCCGCGCCGAGCGCATCGCCCTGACGGCACTCAATGAGCAGGGTGAGGCCTTCGAGGTCCGCACCGAGGGCTATGAGGCGCGTGCGATCCAGCATGAGATCGATCACCTCGATGGTTTGCTGTTTCTGGATCGCCTGGTCAGCCGGCGCAATGACCTTTTTAAACGCAAGGTATATCAGACCTGAGTATCAAGATGTCGCCTTGTTGGCCGATGATGTCATTGTCTAATAAGGAGTTTAGCTATGCTGATGGAAACCGTGGCCGATTGGGTCATTATTGGTTTTGGTGGGCTGGTGGCATTGGGCCTGATGATTATCGGAGTGATGTATTTTCGTGACGTCACCCAGACCAGTCATGCGATTCGACGTAACTACCCAGTCATCGGTCGAATGCGTTATTCCTTTGAGCGACTGGGGGAATATTTCCGTCAGTACTTTTTTGCCCACGACCGCGAAGAACTCCCCTTTAATCGAGCCACCCGCGCCTGGATTTATCGCACCGCCAAGGGCCTCGGCGGGCTGGTCGGATTTGGCTCGACCAACGACCTGAATATCCCCGGTGGGCATATCTTTATCAATTCTTCTTTTCCCAAGTTGGAAGAGGAGAAAACCGCCATGCCGCCCATCACCATTGGCGCCAAGTGCGAACACCCCTTCGTGGCCAAGCATGTCTTCAATATCTCCGGCATGAGTTACGGGGCCTTGTCCCGACCGGCAGTGCGCGCCTTGTCCAAGGGCGCCTCTAAGAGCGGGGTGTGGTTGAACACGGGTGAGGGAGGCTTATCCCCCCACCATTTTGAATTCGGCCCGGATATCATTTTCCAGATCGGTACCGCCAAATATGGGGTACGTGATCAGGCCGGCGCCCTGGATGCGCAGGCCTTACGTAACGTGAGCGAGCACGTTAAGGCCTTTGAACTCAAACTTTCCCAGGGAGCCAAGCCGGGTCGGGGTGGTGTATTACCGGCGAGAAAAGTGACCGAAGAAATTTCCAAGATTCGTGGTATTCCGGTCGGTGTCGTGTCCTCCAGTCCGAATCGTCACACGGAGGTTGGCAATCCCGATCAATTACTCGAGATGTTACATTTTATTCGTGAAACCACCGGCCGGCCCGTGGGCTTCAAGGCCGTGTTCGGTTCCGAGCGCTTTCCCGCTGAACTGTGCGAGGCCATCCATCGGCGCGGACTGGATTTCGCTCCTGACTTTATTACGGTCGATGGCGGCGAGGGGGGCACCGGCGCCGCCCCGCAGGTGCTAGCCGATAACGTCGGCATGTCCCTGCGTGAGTCTCTGCCCATCGTGGTGGATACCCTCTCGGCCTATGACCTACGCCAGCACATCCGGGTGATCGCCTCCGGCAAGCTGACAACATCTTCCGAGGTGGCACTGGCTCTGTGTATCGGGGCGGACTTCGCAGTGACCGCGCGCGGCTTTATGTTCGCCCTCGGTTGTATCCAGTCACTGCAGTGTCATATGGACACCTGTCCGACCGGCATCACCACACACAACCCGCGCCTGCAGAAGGGGCTGGTGGTGGAAGACAAGGGTGAGCGGGTGGCCCGCTATGCCCATTGGGTTAATCATGAGATTAATGTGATTGCGCACTCCTGTGGTTTGAGTAATGCGCGGGAATTCACCCGCGAGCATGTGCGTATTGTGCAGTCCCCTGGCTATAGCAAACCGCTCAATGTGCTCTATCCGGAGGTCGTACCGGGCGAGCTGGCCCAAGAGTCCTTGAAGCGTCGAGCTTGATCCAGATCAATTAATTTACGGTATTCAATCCCTGTTGATCTTACTCACAACGGGGCGTCACTTGGCTTTCCAGGACACGCTGTAAATACATCCATGTAAGCTCGGCGGCCGCATCCCTGCGGCCGACGGTCCAGGAAAGCCAAGTGACACCCCGTTGTTTACCTGTCAATTGAATTTGATCTTTCCTTGAAACTTGCGCGATTATCCCTATTAATTAAACCATCGTAAGTTAGAGGATGCTCCCCCATGCGAATGGATAAATTAACCAGCAAATTTCAAATGGCTCTCCAGGATGCTCAAAGCCTGGCGATAGGTCGTGACCATCAACTGGTCGAACCGCTGCATGTGCTCATCGCCATGCTGGATCAGGAAGGCGGCACGGTGCGTCACCTGTTGCAGCTCGCTGGGGTGAATATCAACTTATTGCGTTCGCAACTGGGTGAAGCCATGGAGCATCTGCCCACGGTTAAAGGCACGGCCGGGGATCTGCATATCTCCAATGATCTGGCGCGAGTATTGAATGTCACCGACAAGCTCGCACAGCAACGCAAAGACCAATATATCTCTAGCGAGCTGTTTGTGATGGCCTTGGTCGATGACAAAAATCAGGCTGGTGACTTACTACGCAAAGCGGGTGCCCAAAACTCTGAACTGGAAAAAGCGATTGAGAGTGTGCGGGGTGGACAAAAGATTGATGACCCCAATGCCGAGGAACAACGTCAGGCTCTGGAAAAATACACCATTGATTTAACCGAACGTGCCGAACAGGGCAAACTGGATCCGGTGATCGGCCGTGACGATGAAATTCGTCGTGCCATCCAGGTATTGCAGCGCCGTACCAAAAACAATCCGGTCTTAATCGGTGAACCCGGTGTGGGTAAAACGGCGATTGTCGAAGGCCTGGCGCAACGCATTGTCAATGGCGAGGTGCCCGAAGGTCTGAAGGGCAAGCGTGTATTGTCATTGGACATGGGTTCGCTACTGGCCGGTGCCAAATTCCGTGGCGAATTTGAAGAGCGACTCAAGGCTGTCATTAATGATCTGGCCAAGCAGGAAGGTCAGATCATCTTATTCATTGATGAAATTCATACCATGGTCGGCGCCGGTAAGGCCGAAGGTGCTATGGATGCCGGCAATATGTTGAAGCCGGCTCTGGCGCGCGGTGAATTACACTGCGTGGGTGCCACCACCCTGGATGAATATCGCAAATATGTTGAAAAAGACGCGGCCCTGGAGCGGCGTTTTCAGAAGGTCCTGGTGGATGAACCCAGTGTGGAGGACACCATCGCGATCCTGCGTGGCCTGAAGGAAAAATACGAAGTCCACCACGGGGTAGATATTACTGACCCGGCTATCGTTGCAGCGGCCACGCTCTCCCATCGTTACATTACTGATCGACAACTGCCGGATAAGGCCATCGATCTGATCGATGAGGCGGCGAGTCGCATCCGTATGGAAATCGATTCCAAACCGGAATCCATGGATCGCCTGGATCGCAAACTAATCCAGATGAAAATCGAGCGCGAGGCGCTAAGTAAAGAAACTGATGCCGCTTCCAAGCAGCGTCGGTTAAATCTGGATGGAGAAATCGAGAAGGCCGAGCGTGAGTACAATGATCTGAACGAGATCTGGAGCGCCGAGAAGGCCGCCTTGCAAGGCACGCAACACATCAAGGAAGCACTCGATCGTGCCCGTATTGAATTGGAAACGGCACGACGTGCCGGTGACCTGACGCGTATGTCTGAATTACAGTACGGCCGTATCCCGGAACTGGAAAAACAGCTCGATATGGCGGCGCAGGCGGAAATGCAGGAAACCAAACTGTTACGCAATCGCGTCTCCGAAGAAGAGATTGCCGAAGTGGTGTCCAAGTGGACCGGTATTCCGGTCTCGAAAATGCTCGAAGGCGAACGGGACAAGTTATTGCGAATGGAAGAGGCCTTGCATAAACGTGTAGTTGGTCAGGACGAGGCGGTGCATTCCGTGTCCGATGCCATTCGCCGTTCACGCGCGGGCTTATCCGATCCCAACCGTCCGAACGGATCATTCATATTCCTCGGCCCTACGGGTGTCGGTAAAACCGAATTGACCAAGGCCCTGGCCTCTTTTCTGTTCGACACCGAAGAGGCTATGGTGCGCATTGATATGTCTGAATTCATGGAGAAACATTCGGTCGCGCGTTTAATTGGTGCGCCGCCCGGTTATGTGGGTTATGAAGAGGGTGGTTATCTGACGGAAGCAGTACGTCGCAAACCCTACTCGGTCATCCTGCTGGATGAAATTGAGAAGGCGCATCCGGATGTCTTCAACGTGCTGTTACAGGTACTGGACGACGGGCGCCTGACCGATGGCCAAGGTCGCACTGTGGATTTTCGTAACACCGTGATTGTGATGACTTCCAATATCGGTTCGTCACAGATTCAGGAATTGGCCGGCGAAGAAAATTATGATGCGATGCGCA
>Ga0316188_10001337_pt1 | contig 11614 bp, 8 predicted proteins | sample Phiworburrow1_MG_FD_204933 | JGI IMG/M metagenome (GOLD analysis project Ga0316188, IMG submission 204933) | Coastal sediment microbial communities from Maine, United States - Phippsburg worm burrow 1 | ecosystem: Environmental > Aquatic > Marine > Coastal > Sediment | place: USA: Maine... | reverse complement strand
CATTATCGTCATGATCGGCGTCCTCGCCGGTGTCGGACTGGGCGCGTGGTTGGGTGTGAATCTTAGCGAGATCTATACCGAGTTTTATCGTTTTCCCTATTTGTATTACATTCTTAAGCCCAGCGTTATCCTGTATGCCGCGCTGATCAGTTTCGGCCTGGCCTTCCTTGGTACCCTGCGAGCGATTCGCCATGCCGCGCTGTTACCGCCCGCGCAGGCCATGCAACCCGAACCCCCACCCCTGTATCGCAAAACGCTAATCGAGCGTTATGGCTTGCAACGCTTTCTCACCCAACCGTCGCGAATGATCCTGCGTCAAATCGAACGACGCCCGCTCAAGTCTTTTTTATCGATATTGGGCATTGCGCTGGCCTGCGGCATCATGCTGGTCGGCCTGTTCCAAAAGGGCGCTATCGACTATATGGTCGATATCCAGTTTCGCCTCAGCCAACTCGAAGACCTGTCTGTCACCTTTACCGAACCCAGTGCCTATAAAGCCATCTATTCACTACGCAGCATACCAGGCGTTAAACACGTCGAAGGTGTGCGTTCGGTACCGGTACGCTTCATCCACGGCCATCGAAAATACCGAACCAGTATCACTGGCATCGACCCCGATAACCAGTTGCTTCAGATCCTAGATGACCGTTTGCAGGTAGTGAACATCCCCAGCGAAGGAGTCGTACTAAATGATCACCTGGGTATAGTTCTCCACGCCAAAATTGGTGATGAGATCCAGGTCGAAGTCCTCGAGGGTAGCCGGCCGACACGCACAATCAAAGTTGTCGGTTTGGCCAAACAGTATTTGGGAATGGCAGCGTATATGCAACGCCGCAGCCTCAATCGTTTCATGCGCGAAGGCGATGCCATCAATGGCGCCAACCTGTCCGTCAATCCGCAACAACAGCATGCCGTCTATCGCCAGTTACAGGAGATGCCACGTATCGTCGGTACGGCTATTCGCAAAGTTACGATTCAAAACTTCTACGAGCTGCTGGCCGAGTCGATCATTTTCTTTACTTTCATCGCCACGCTGCTCGGCGGGGTGATCGCCTTCGGTGTGGTATATAACAATGCGCGGATCGCGCTGGCCGAACGCAGTCGCGAGCTGGCCAGCCTGCGGGTGTTGGGCTTCACCCAAGCCGAAGTGGGATACATCCTGATTGGCGAGTTGATGTTATTAACCCTCCTGGCCGTGCCCCTGGGCTTCGTCATTGGTTACGGCCTTTGCCTATATTTAGTGTCCAATTTACAAACTGATCTGTATCGCGTCCCGCTCATCATTGATAATGCAAACTACGCATATGCGGCCGTGGTGGTGATTGTATCAAGTCTGATATCCAGTATACTGATCTGGCGTAACATCAAGAAACTGGATCTTATTGCGGTACTCAAGACCAAGGAATAAGACCGTGCTGAAAAAAATTCTCAAGATTGGCCTGCCCACTGTCGTCATACTCCTGCTGCTGCTTTATGGCTTCTGGCCGCGTGCCATTTTGGTCAATACCGCCACGGTGACCAATGCACCCTTGACCCTGGCGATTGAGGATGAAGGCCGCACCCGCGTCATCGATCGCTACATCATTAACGCCCCGGTACCCGGCGTCACCTGCCGACATGACTTGCATGTCGGCGATGCGGTAAAGCAAGATGAAGTGCTACTCAATCTCGAACCGATGCAATCGGAAATACTCGACCCCCGCAGTCGTGCCCAGGCCGAGGCCAAGGTCTCGGCGGCAAAGTCCGCATTACGGGCCGCGCAAGAGCGCGCCAACGCGGCCAAGGCCGATGCAGAATATGCGCAGACGGAATTAGCGCGTATTGAAAAACTCATTAAGGCAAAGGTAGCGACACTAGAGGCACTTGATAAAGCAAGAAATACTGCACAGAGTTCCGCCGCGGCACAACGCTCCGCCAACTTTACCGTCGAGGTTACCAAATACGAATTGGCGGCGGCTGAGACTACCTTGCGCTATTCCGCCGCCAACGAAAAAATCAAATCGACGGAACATGTCCCCATCCGCTCGCCCATCACCGGTCGCGTGTTACGCGTCCATCACGAATGTGAGGGCGTGGTGCAAACCGGTCAGCCCTTATTGGAAGTTGGTGACACCCGGCGCCTGGAGATTGAAATTGATGTCTTATCGGAAGACGCGGTAAAAATTTTCCCGGGGATGCGCGTCCAGTTCACTCGCTGGGGGCGTGACACGCCTCTCGAAGGCCGGGTGCGTACCGTCGAACCTGTTGGTTTCACCAAAATTTCTGCGCTCGGGGTTGAGGAACAGCGGGTCTTCGTGATCGCCGATTTTGTGTCGCCCTATGAGGAATGGGAACGGCTGGGTGACGGCTATCGCGTCGAGGCGCGCTTCATCCTATGGCAGCAGGAGAATGTCACTCAACTCCCCACCAGCGCCTTGTTTCAGGAACAGGGAAATTGGTATGTGTTCGCAGTTATTGATGGCAAGGCGACACGGACCGAGATCAAGATTGGTGAGCGCAACGGCTTCCATGCCCAACTCCTCGACGGCCTGAAACTCGGTGACAGGGTCATCATTCATCCGGATGACCGTATCCAGCCGGGGACACGGGTTAAATCCCGCGATGAAGTCTAGGTGTATATGACCCCCGCTCAGGAAATCCTGACACATATATATAGTATGTAGACATGATTAATATAGCGGGTAAGGCCAGGCCTCCTGCTCGATCGCCACATAAAATCAATTAGTTATAGCCATAAGCAATGCCTTATGAATGGTATCATTATTATTTAATTTACATTATGGAACGGGAAACTATACTTCCCCCACCTCGGCGAAAGGCTGGATGCCCAGAACCGGACACATTTCACCAATAAACTCTTTTAGGAGAAGCCACATGGCAAAGACTTATAACGCGGGTGTGAAGGAATACCGCGAAACCTACTGGATGCCGGAATATACGCCGAAAGACACGGATATTCTCGCTTGTTTCAAAATCACCCCACAAGAAGGTGTGCCCCGTGAGGAAGTGGCTGCAGCCGTTGCCGCCGAATCTTCAACCGGTACCTGGACGACTGTTTGGACCGACTTATTGACCGACCTGGATTATTACAAGGGTCGTGCCTATGCCATTGAAGACGTGCCCGGTGATGACACCTGCTTCTACGCCTTTGTTGCTTATCCTATCGATCTGTTCGAAGAAGGCTCTGTTGTAAACGTACTGACCTCATTGGTTGGTAACGTCTTCGGCTTTAAAGCCCTGCGCGCCCTGCGCCTGGAAGACATTCGCTTCCCGGTTGCCTACGTCATGACCTGTAATGGGCCACCCCAAGGTATCCAGGTTGAGCGTGACATCCTGAACAAATATGGCCGTCCGCTGTTGGGTTGTACCATCAAGCCTAAACTGGGCCTGTCTGCGAAGAACTACGGTCGCGCCTGTTATGAAGGTCTGCGTGGCGGTCTGGACTTCACCAAAGACGACGAAAACGTCAACTCACAGCCATTCATGCGCTGGCGTCACCGTTTCGACTTCGTGATGGAAGCTATCCATAAAGCCGAAGCCGAAACTGGCGAACGTAAAGGTCACTACCTGAACGTAACTGCACCTACCGCTGATGAAATGATGCGTCGTGCGGAATATGCCAAAGAAATCGGCGCGCCGATCATCATGCACGATTACTTAACCGGTGGTCTGTCTGCGAATACGCAGTTAGCACAATGGTGTCAACGTAACGGTATGTTGTTACACATCCACCGTGCCATGCACGCGGTACTCGACCGCAACCCGCACCACGGTATTCACTTCCGCGTACTGACCAAGATCCTGCGTCTGTCCGGCGGTGACCATCTGCACTCCGGTACCGTTGTCGGTAAACTGGAAGGCGACCGCGATGCAACCTTAGGCTGGATCGACATCATGCGTGATTCCTTCATCAAAGAAGACCGTACCCGTGGTATTTTCTTTGACCAGGACTGGGGTTCCATGCCAGGCGTTATTCCTGTTGCTTCCGGTGGTATCCACGTATGGCACATGCCTGCGCTGGTTAACATCTTCGGCGATGACTCTTGCTTACAATTCGGTGGCGGTACATTAGGTCACCCATGGGGCAACGCTGCAGGCGCAGCCGCCAACCGTGTTGCGGTTGAGGCTTGTGTTGAGGCGCGTAACTCAGGTGTTGAAATTGAGAAAGAAGGTAAGGACATCCTTACTAAAGCGGCGAAGCATAGCCCAGAACTCAAGATCGCAATGGAGACCTGGAAAGAAATCAAATTCGAATTTGATACCGTTGACAAGATTGACGTCGCGCACAAATAAGCGACTCAATGTTGATCGGTTGGGGCAAGCTGCCTATCTGAAAATAGACAGCTTGCCACTCAATCAAATTAATTGAATTTAACAATTTTGGAGTAAATCACATGAGTGACGTACAAGACTACAAATCGAGCTTGAGCGATGCCGCTGTAAGCCGTAAATATGAAACCTTTTCATACCTGCCACCTTTGAGCAAAGAATCCACTCGCGCTCAAATTCAATATATCGTTGATAAGGGCTGGAACCCGGGTATTGAACATACTGAACCTGAAAATGCCTTCAGTAACTACTGGTACATGTGGAAGCTGCCTATGTTTGGCGAAACCAATGTCGATAACATTCTGGCCGAACTTGAAGCCTGTCATAAAGCACATCCGAAGAACCATGTTCGTCTGTTAGGCTTTGACAACTTTGCACAATCTGCAGGCACCGCAATGGTTGTTTATCGCGGCGTTTCTGTATAACCTCTGGTAAGACCATGAAGATCGAGCCCCTGCCCGCTAAAACGGTCAGGGGCTTTTTTATGTGCTGATAAGACTTACAAAAACGGGTAAATATATGGCAAAACCAGACAAGTACGTAGGTATCAATAATGATATCCATGGCGGCATGACCAACATCGGTAAAGTCATTCGTGACGCATGGGTGTTTGAATTGATTCCCGAAACCGAGACCTGTGAAGGTTGGAATCTGGCCGGGATAGATGCCTTAATGCAAAAGGTCAACAACGAGTGGGACAAGTACGGTTGCCTGGTCAGTCACTTACCGGAAGCGCTACGCGCACGTCATGACCGTATCCACGGCGAGGCAATCGAAATTGCCCGTGCGGCAGGTTGGAGCGGTGAGCACGAAACCGATGATGAAGCTTAGATGTCATCACACTGTATGACCGTAATCGTGCATGTCATGCACCACTAGCGCGCATCACACATCCATTAAATTAATCAGATACATCCCGCCCGCGGCACCCATACTCAGAATATTGAGTATAAACAACTAACTACAGAATCAGCAAAACCCAATCTCACGCTGTAACGAGTTATACCGCCCCATCCTGGACACGGCATGAATACTGCTAAGTAGTAAATAGCGTATTGCGGTGAGACTAAACATTTCATTGTTCCTGCCTCAATCCTAACCATACGACGGTCATCCGAGTATGCGTGCACCAGGTGTGCGCGAAATGCCAAGGCTGATCTTGATAAATTTAACAAACAGAGGACATTGCAATGAGTCGTAGCGAAGCCCGCGCGCAAGCCGTATTTGAAATCACTACCGGTGAACCCATCACCGCGGTAAAACCAAAATCTCTCGAAGAAATCTGGGCCTCGGATGTATTCACCCTGGTCAAGATGGAAAGTGCCCTGTCCAAGAGCGCCTTCAAGGCCATGAAAAAGACTATGGAGAGTGGCGCACCCCTGCCCCCCGATGTGGCTGAAGATGTCGCCGCCGCAATGAAAACCTGGGCGCTATCCAAAGGTGCGAATTATTTTGCCCACGTCTTCTACCCGCTGACGGGTGCCTCAGCCGAGAAACACGACAGTTTTATTGTCACCGATGCCAGCGGTAAGGCCATCACCGAGTTCAGTGGCAGCCTGTTGACCAAGGGTGAACCGGATGGCTCATCATTTCCCAATGGCGGCATCCGCCAGACCAATGCCGCACGCGGTTACACCTTCTGGGACCCCACCAGTCCGGCCTATATCCTTGAAAGACAAAACGGCGCGACGCTGTGCATTCCTTCGGTGTTTGTCTCCTGGACCGGCGAGGCCCTGGATAAAAAAGTCCCGTTACTGCGTTCCAATGCCGCCATGAATACCGCGGGCACCAAGGTCCTCAAACTTATGGGTGAGACCGAAGTCGCGCCATTGAATTCGAGTTGTGGCGCGGAACAGGAATATTTTTTGATCGACAGTACCTTTGCCAACCTGCGTCCGGATCTGTTGCTCGCCGGTCGTACACTGTTCGGTGCCGCCCCGGCCAAGGGTCAGGAGTTCGATGATCACTATTTCGCAGCCATACCAGAACGTGTTCAGATCTACATGGAGGCGGTGGAAGAAACGCTGTATCGCCTGGGTATCCCCGCCAAGACCCGCCATAACGAGGTTGCACCCGGTCAATTTGAAATTGCGCCCTATTTCGAATCCGCTAATGTGGCCGCCGATCATCAGCAGATGTTGATGACCGTGTTAAAGAACACGGCGAAAAAACACGGCTTCGTTTGCCTGTTACACGAGAAGCCTTTTGCCGGCATCAACGGCTCGGGCAAGCACGTTAACTGGTCCATCGGCAACGCAACCCAGGGTAATTTGCTCGACCCCGGTAAGACGCCCTATGACAATCTCAACTTCCTGCTATTTTGCGGTGCCGTGATTCGCGGTGTACATCTGTACGGACCCTTGCTGCGCGCCGTCATCGCTTCGGCCGGTAACGATCACCGCCTGGGGGCCAACGAGGCGCCACCGGCGATTTTGTCTGTCTACCTCGGCAGTGAGATTGAGTCCATCTTCGAACAGATCAAGGCGGGCAAGCTCGATGCCACCACTGAAGGCGGGATTATGGATCTGGGTCTGGCGCAGATTATTCCCTTTGCCAAAGACCCCGGCGACCGTAATCGCACCTCACCTTTCGCCTTTACCGGAAACCGCTTTGAATTTCGTGCGGTAGGTTCGCAACAATCCGTTTCTGGACCTTTGATTGCCATGAACACCATGCTGGCCGACTCCTTGAACTGGATAGCCGAAAAGCTCGAGGCCGAGCTGGGTAAAGGCACCGAGAAACCGGCAGCCGTGATCGCGGTACTCAAAGAACTGATGGCCGAACACGGCAATGTCATTTTCGGTGGTAACGGTTATTCTCCGGAATGGCACAAGATGGCAGTGGAAGAACGTGGTTTGTTAAATCTTCCCACCACCGCCGATGCCTTGCCTTATTTAAAAGATGAATCCATCAAGGCCTTGTTTAGTCGCACCGGCGTCCTCTCACCGGTCGAGTTGCAAAGCCGCTATGAGGTATATGCCGAGGTCTATATCCTGTCGATCGGTGTTGAAGCCAAACTGGTGGCGGATATGGCCAAGACCATAATTTATCCTGCAGCCATGCACTATCTGTCTGATCTGGCTGAAACCAACGCGAGTGCCGCGGAAATAGGTATCAAGCTTGATACCTTGACCGCGAAAACAATCGCCACGGAGTGCAATGCCTTGTTGACAGCGGTCAGTAAACTCAGTGATGCAGCGGCAAAACATGACTTTACCAGCACCGATGAACACATGCAGTATTGTGCCAGCGTGATTCGACCATTAATGGATGAAGTACGTTTGCACGCCGACGCACTCGAGACCGAGATTGCCGATGATCTCTGGCCCCTACCCAAGTATCGGGAAATGCTGTTTATCAAATAGACCCGTTCTTTCAGTCTGACTCCACACATGCGAGGTCATGATGCTCATGACCTCGCAAACGTGGTTGAATCTTCACGCAATAATTGTGCTTAAATCGAGTGATCTGAGCAAGATGCCTAAGGATGATTTCGGCAAATGAATGGACAGGCCCTGGAACCAAATGACGGTTTAAGACGGGTAAGCGTTTAGCCGATTTGGACGCTAGTTTGTTTTGATGTTCTGTTGTACGTTTTCATCATCACCGCGATATTGTTTTTTGATACGGATGAAATCATCTTCACGGTTCAGGAAGGCGTGCACGATATCCGGATCAAAATGGCTGCTGCTACTCTCGACGATAATACTGCGGCTTTTCTCGTGGGAGAAAGCGGGCTTATAACAACGCACCGAGGTAAGCGCATCATACACATCCGCCAGCGCGAGTATGCGCGCCTCCAGGGGAATGGCCTCACCCACGAGACCATAGGGATAGCCGGAGCCATCCCATTTTTCATGATGATACTCGGCGATATTAATCCCCATTTCGACAAAGGCGTTGCCCGGATGTTTGGCAACGACGGCACGCAGGGTATTCGCACCAATAATCGGGTGCGTGCGCATAATCTCCCATTCATTGTCATTCAATTTCCCGGGCTTTAACAGGATCTGATCGGGGATACCGACTTTGCCGATATCGTGTAAGGGACTGGCAGCATAGATTGCTGTAATAAATTCGCTGTTTATGATATTGGAAAATCGCTCCGTCTTCTGTAACTCCTCGGACAGGACGCGACAGAATTCACGCAGGCGCTCCAGATGGTCACCGGTCTCCGGGTCCCGGGATTCAGCCAGCTTGGAGGTTGCGAAGATCGTCGCCATCTGCGCGGAAGTGATGGCCTCTACCTGGCGCTGCACCTTTTTCTTCAGGCTTTTATTCATGTACTCCAGCTTTTCGTGACTTTGCTGCTCCTGGTCCCACAAGCGCTTTTTATTGAGTGAATTATTAATTCGCGCACGCAACAACACGGAATTGACCGGTTTGGTCATGAAGTCATCCGCCCCAGCCTCGATGCATTTGATCACCGACTCGAGTTCCTCAAGTGCAGACACCATCACCACAGGGATATGCAGCAGGCGCTGGTTGGCCTTGATATTCAATAGCACCTCATAGCCATTCATGTCGGGCATCATGTAATCCAGCATGATGAGATCGACTTCCGTTTCCTGCAGAATTTTGAGCGCGCTGTGGCCACCCTCCGCCATGAGAGTGGTATAGCCATCACGCTTCAGGCGGAAGCCGAGATGTTCACGATTCAGCTCGCTATCATCGACAACAAGAATGGTGGTACTGTCCGGCTTCATCTAGTCAACTACCCATATATATAGTATGTGCCTTATAGCTATCGTATCGCCGGTGCCGATCTTTAATCACCAGTCAACATGGCAAAATTGGTGCAAAACTCTAATACCAATAATATCAATGAGTTATAGTAACTTATTAAAATACTCGGATTAGATCGAAATTACATCCGGTGCATATCCCCACCATGGTCCACCAGCAGAGCAGCAGGCACAGCACCCCACTGCTGGCACGCGCCGAGAATTCAGTACCGCTTATGACACAGCACTTTCGCTAAAAAGCTCAGTTTGAGCATAGCCTGGTAGGCTAGATTTTCGCTGGCGGGCCTGGCATTTTTCGGGCACGATTAATCTTCATTATTATTTTTACCATCACGCAATACGATCCCGCTGATGTGGACCGGTAACAATAGAATAACCAGATATGCTGATTTTACCTTTTTTCCGCAAAATCGACTGGCATAGCCCTCCAGTCATCACCCTACTGATTATTCTGATTAATGTGTTCGTGTATTTTGTCATGCAAAGTGGCGATGAAGAGGCATTCGATGAAGCGGTAAATTACTATCTGGAATCCAGCCTGCCAGATATTGAATACCCTCTGTACGCGGCTTACCTGCAGCAATCCGATCAGCGTGAAAAACATGACGAGTTATTCGAGACGAAATCAAATTCTCGTAAAAAACACAAGCCAAACCCCAATATATATTTTGCACTTGAACACGACATGCCATTCCAGAACAAACTGGAGGCGGATGAAATCGTCACACCCAAGAACAAAGACTATGCCACCTGGAAGTCGGAACGGGATCACTACACCGAGCTGACTGATGATATCGTCACGGATCACTACAGCTTTACCCCCGCCAAACCCACCACAGTCGGCCTGTTTACCCACATGTTTTTGCATGGCAGCCCCATGCATCTTATCGGAAACATGGTAGTGCTGTTTATCGTCGGTTATTCCGTCGAGATCATCCTGGGCTGGCGTATGTACATCTTCGCTTACATTCTGGGTGGCCTGGCGGCGGTGGGCTTTTTCTGGATGATTAATCCCGACTCCGCGGGGCTGGTCGGGGCATCGGGCGCCATCTCCGGGGTCATGGGCATCTATGCCGCCCTGTTCGGCTTACGAAAGATCAACTTTTTCTATTTTGTTTTTATTTACATGGGCTTCTTTACCGCCCCCGCCCTGTTGATCCTGGTGGTCTGGTTGCTCAACGAATTGATTCAGTATATGGCTGAACCGAAAAGCCAGGTCGCCTATATGGCCCACTTCGGCGGCCTGCTTGGCGGGGCGGTGATTGGTTTTGCCAATCGCCACTTACATAAAAACATGAATACCGACTACATTGAAAAGCCGCAACAGGAAGCCCAGTTGGTGGCCGATATGGATCGGGGTGTTGAGCTGATGCGCAGCATGAAATTCGAACCGGCCAAACGCATTTTTAAACAGCTGCTCAAGACACACCCGAATAATCTCGACATCCTGCCGCATATGTATACCGTGTCGAAGACCGCGCCGGATTCCGAGGACTATCATCAGACCGCGCTGGCCATCCTGCAGATCTGTATCGACACCAATCAGGGACTTTCGCTCGCCAACCAGGTTTTCAATGAATACACCCGTCAGGCAAAACCTGCACCGCGTTTGAATATCGCCATGTGCCTGAAACTCGGTTCACGCTTTTGCAAAGCGGGTTTTATGGACACCGCGGAAAAGATCGTTCAGATACTCATGCCCAAGGCTGCCAAATTGCCCGAACTGGCTCCTTTACTTGCACAGATGGGAAACGCCTATAATCAACAGAATAATCTCATGAAGAGCAAACAGTTCTATCAAGCGCTGATTAAGTCTTTCCCGAATTCCGTCGAAGCCATGCATGTGTTGAAGGCCAAGAAGATCTGAGCACGCTGATATTGCACTTTCAAAATGACCCCTGCCCCGGATTTGCGGCTATCAGACCAGAAACCACCTGATGATATTGTTTTATCTCCGCCATAGCGGGATGCGCGGGATACATTTTTATCAGGTTATCCAGTACTTGTTTGGCCTTGGCATCCTGTTTTAATTCCTCACACAGTGACTTTGCGACAAGCAGATATAACTCGGGGATATCCGCCCGCTTCGGGAAACGTTTGGCGAAGCCGTTAAGCAGGTTCACCACCAATTTTGGCTGATGTAGTAATTTTGCATTTCTTGCCAAGGTCGCAATGGCTTCGGGGTCCTTAAGGGTGAACTGTTTGTCTAAATGGATGCAATCCCGGTAGAGGTCCAGGGCGACACTCAGTCTGCCTAGCTTGACTAACATGGGAATAAATTTCTCACCGGCCTTGAGGATGCGCTGTGGATCACCATCGAGTTTTAACAGCTTGTAGTAGCGATCCAGGTATTCCAGATTTTCGGGCTCACTTTTGATCGCGCTCTCGATATAGGTCAAACCCTCCTGAGTCTTGCCATCAATAATCAGGCGATTCAATTGCGCGATAATCGGGTCTTGCTCCGCCTCGATTTGCTTGCGGCTCCCTTCCTTTGTCTCCTCATAATCCACATCGACGCTAAAACCCAGTTGCTCATGGTA